>Ga0209292_1000855_pt1 | contig 38871 bp, 28 predicted proteins | sample GOMGulsemesocosm_2_FD_184634 | JGI IMG/M metagenome (GOLD analysis project Ga0209292, IMG submission 184634) | Methane-oxidizing microbial communities from mesocosms in the Gulf of Mexico - GOM9C Gulf of Mexico (SPAdes) (version 2) | ecosystem: Environmental > Aquatic > Marine > Cold seeps...
AGTCATATGTTGCTTTATTTAGTGATATCACCAAGCGAAAAAAGCAGAAGATAAAATATATCATCAAGCAAATTATGATTCTCTAACAGGCTTGGCCAATAGAAATTTATTTATTGATAGGTTTGAGCAAAGCTTAGCAGTGGCAAAACGTGAAAATAAAAGTGTGGCGTTATTGTTTATTGACTTAGATGGCTTTAAAAATGTGAACGATACTTTTGGTCACTCTAAAGGAGATTTGTTACTAAAGTCTGCAGCACAGCGTATTGAAAACGCAGTAAGAACATCAGATAGTGTCGCTAGGTTAAGTGGAGATGAATTCGCCATCATGCTTTGTGGTGATAACGATGTATACAGCAATGAAAAAGTAGCAACCAAAGTACTCACAGAGCTTGCTGCTCCTTTTCAATTAGAGGAAGCAGAGGCGCATGTTACTGCCAGTATTGGTATTGCCATCTTCCCCGATGACGGTCACATGTCAGAAGATTTACTTGCTAAAGCAGACAGTGCTATGTACAAAGCAAAAGAAAAAGGTAAAAACAATGTGCAATTTTTTACCAAAGAAATGGATATTAAAGCACAGCAACGTAGAAGCTTAGAGGTTGAGTTACGAAAATCAATTAAAAATAATGAATTGATTTTACATTACCAACCTATTCATGAGCTTGAAACAGGAAAAGTAGAGTCAGCAGAAGCACTGGTAAGGTGGCTTCACCCTCAAAGAGGATTAATATCACCGGTTGAGTTCATTCCGTTGGCTGAGGATATTGGCTTTATCGTTGATATTGGTGATTGGGTATTAGCACAGGCATGCAAACAAGGAAGAATCTGGCAAAATGAATTGAAATTTGCGCCAAAAATATCCGTGAATATTTCTAGTGTTCAGTTGCATCGACCTGATTTTATTAGCAAACTCAAAGGTGTTCTAACGCAAAGTAAATTTCCGCCAGAATCATTAACCCTGGAAATGACAGAGAGTTTGCTGATTGAAGAAGATGTTTATACCTTTGATAAATTGCAAGCAATTAGGAACTTAGGGATGGATTTGTCAATTGATGATTTTGGTACTGGTTATTCGTCACTAAGTTATTTAAAACGTTTTCCAATCAATATCTTAAAAATAGATCGCGCATTTATCAAAGATATTACGACTAACCATGAAGATGAGGCGTTAACATGTGCAATTATATCAATCGCAGCAAGTTTGAATCTTAAAGTTGTCGCTGAAGGTGTTGAAGAAAAAGCGCAGTGTGACATGTTGGCTAAACATAACTGTCAATTTGTTCAGGGGTACTTTTTTAGTAAACCAATAACTGGTGAGGCATTTACAGCTTATATCAGCAACCACTAAATATAGAGAAGCTTATGTTAGTAAACTTTATAAAAAAGCATTCATTATCAAAACATTTTGGTGATACGGCGAATGATTTTTATATTCCTTTAGCTGATAAGCTTGCCAAAGATTATCAGCAGCAACTTAAGCGCCAAGGTAACAGTACTTTTTTTGTTGGTATAAATGGTTGCCAGGGCTCAGGAAAGTCAACCTTGGTTGAATTTTTAGCCGGTTACCTTCATGAGCAGCTTGATTTATCGGTAGTGGTGTTATCACTTGATGATTTCTATCTTTCTAAATCGCAGCGTCAGCATTTGGCGCAGCAATATCATCCATTATTTAAAACACGTGGTGTGCCAGGCACTCATGATGTTAAATTATTAAAGTCAGTGCTGACACAGCTAAAAGACTCAAAAAAATCCAATAAAGCTATTTGTTTGCCACAATTTGATAAAGCCCAAGATGACCCCTTGCCGATGAAAAATTGCCTAAGGGTGACATCAGGTGTTGATATTGTATTGTTTGAAGGCTGGTGTTGGGGCATACCCGCAGAAAAATTGGATAATTTAAGCTTACCGATAAATGCGCTAGAAGTAGAGCATGATCAACAGGGAACTTGGCGAGAGCAAGTGAACCACTTATTACAGCGTGATTATCAACCGTTATATGACTATATGAATATTTGGCTAATGTTAAAGGCGCCAAGTTTTGATGTGGTGTTTCAATGGCGTTTAGAGCAAGAACAAAAATTAGCAAAAGCGAATCTCAATAAAGTGAATACGAGTGGTGTAATGAGCACAGCTGACGTGAATGAGTTTATCCAATTTTTCCAACGATTAACCATTCATGGCCTAAACGTATTACCAACGAAAGTAGATATATTGTTTGAGTTAGGTAAAAACAGAGAAATTATCGCCAGTCGAGGCTTAGGTAAGGCGTAGATTAAGTGTTGTATTATTCTTGTTTCAGTATCGGGGTATAAATAAAAAGAGTGATGACAGTTACACTGTGATCACTCTTTTTTGAAATTATTTGATTAAAGTTTAATACTTTAATTAAGCAATAAGCTTATGCGCGAGCTTCTTTAGCATCTAAAGTACAAGCTTTTTCTTCGATGATTAAACCAGCTTCAACAGCGTCGATTGCACGTTGGTCATGCTTGTTAGCAGGACAACCACAAGTGTGGTCACTTACATTGTGTAAACGAGCTTGTTCTAAGTGCCATTGTGCTACTTTGATATGTTGATCAACATTCATTTTTCTATCTCCAGGACGGTAATTATATAAAATCTATCAAAATTGATAAGATGCGTGATTGTATTAAAAACTACGCTCATGTCTAGAAAAACTTCATTAATTATGAAAATAAGTGTTTATATCAATAAATCAACAGATAATTAATGATAGGTCCTGTCTATTTATTTAAGCACCGATGATATTTAGACCGCATACTCTAACCGTTTGTCCTGAAATAGCATAGCAGTCATCTGTAGCAAAAAATGCCACTGTTTCTGCAACATCTGTTGGTAAACCTCCTTGGCCTAGAGCATTCATACGACGGCCCATTTCTCGGGGAGCAAAGGGCATTTTTTTTGTCATTTTTGTTTCTATAAAACCAGGAGCTACCGCGTTAATGGTAATGTTCTTAGTTGATAGCTCGCGACTCATACTGGCGACATAACCAATAATCCCGGCCTTTGAGCAGGCGTAATTGGTTTGTCCTCCTTGTCCGGCAATGCCATTCATTGAAGACAAACAAACAATGCGTCCACCTGAATTAATACTATTTTGGCTTAGTAAACTTTTATTGATACGCATGACTGATAGCAAGTTAATATTTAGGGTTTGCTGCCACCATTGCTCAGGCATTTTGCCAAGGGTTTTATCCCGGGTAATACCGGCATTGTGCACAACAAGATCAAAACCATGATGTTTTTTTCCTAGCTGTATTAACTGTTCGCCAGCACAGCTATCAGAAACGTCTAAGGTGAAAGCCTCTCCGGATAAATTTGCCATAGTGGTTGTTAATAATGCCTTCATTGGCTCAATATCAATGCCAATGACTAAGTAGCCATCATTTGACAATTTTTCAGCAATAGCGGCACCGATCCCTTGGGCGGCACCCGTAACAATTGCCGTTTTTTGTTTGTCTTTGTTTACAGTTAGGTCATTTTTATTGTTATTTATTGAGACAACTTGACCACTGACAAACGCTGACTTTGCTGATAATAAAAAGCCTAATGGAGCAACAAGGGCTTTTGGGTTTTCACTTATTTGTTTTGTACTGGTGAAAATAATATTAACAGTACTGCCTTTTCTACCAACTTCTTTGGCTAAGCTTTTGCTAAAACCAACAAGTGCTTGGCTAAAGGTGTTTTCTTCAGTACTTAGTGATGGTTGGCTAGCTTTTGCTATTAAAACAATACGTGCATTAGTACTTAAGTATTTTAAGTTTTCATGGACTGTTTTATAAAGGGTTTGATAACTACGTTCGCCTTGATAGCTTGTTGCATCAATGACTAATGACTCAATTGATTTTACGATTAAATCATCATTATTAATAATTACGTTAAATTTTAATTTTGTAAGTAATTGATTAAGAGCTTCATTGCTTTGTGTTGCAGTATTAAGTACTAAAGTGTTCGCTGGTAAATGGTTATGACCATTGTAGCGTTTTAATGTGATAGGTTTGGCAAAGCCTAATAAAGAAAATAGCTTATTGGTTAAACTCATAAATATGATTATATACTTGCTTTATTTGAGGCCAGCTTAACAAAAAAATACGATGCTGTATTGGTTTTTCAAATGAGTGTTTTAAGTGCCTGTTCTCTGTTATTAAATTGATATTTTTTATCTAATAATGTTGCTAAAGATAACTTACGTAGTGATTGGTTAATCTTGTCATTGCCAGTGATAACCAACACTGTTTTATTGTTTGCTTTAGTACGCTCGATAAGATCTATAATCATAAGTGCGGTTGTTGTCCCGATCAATTTAGCTTGCGATAAATCGATGACTAACGTGGTAAATGCTAAGTTTTCAGTAAAGCGACGAGATAACTCTCTAGAAACAGCAAAGCTAACCGGGCCGTCAATTGCTAATAATAGGGTATTTTCTACAGCTTTACTCAGATTTCTTTGAGTCTCATCAGTTAAACGTGCATCCATGTTGTTTGATGATATTTCACTGACTAGCTCATTGCCTTTTTTAAAAGTAATATTATCAAGTTGGATATGGGTTAAGCGATCTAAGGTAACTAAGTTAGCGATAAACATACCTACTAACACCGCAGTAATTAAATCAACAAAAACGGTTAATAGTAAAACCAATAACATTAAAGCTGCTGAAAATAATCCAACTTTTTTTATCTGAAAAATAAAGCGCCAATCAATAATATCAAGACCAACTTTAATTAGCATACCGGCGAGCACCGTATGAGGAATATACTGTGCGTAATCCCCAGCCCAAAGAATAACGATTAACAAGGTAAACGAATGTATTATGCCAGACAGGGCTGTTTTACCGCCTGCACGAATATTAATGGCCGTGCGCATAGTCGCTCCTGCGCCCGGTAAGGCACCAAAAAAACCAGCAATTGAATTGGCTATACCCTGGCCGATAAGCTCTTTATCACTATTGTGATGGCTCTCTGTCATGGTGTCAGCCACCATTGAAGTGAGTAATGAATCAATAGCACCTAATACGGCTAATAAAAAGGCGAAATAGCTAATTTGGTACAATGTGTCTAACGATAAGATAGGCATCATTGGAGTAGGAAATCCTGTGGGAATTTCGCCAATAACAGCAATACCTTGTTGGCCAAAAAAAGCTGAGCTAATCAGAGTTAATGAAACTAATGCAAACAATGGTGCGGGTATTACTTTGGTCCACTTTTCAGGCCAATAAACCATGATTAAGAGTGTAATCACCCCTAATGCAGTGGCAAAAATATTTTGTTGGTTAAATGAATTGGGAATATTTGTTAGCGCAGTTAGCGCGTTGCTATAGCTGGCGTTACCTAATAGTGGCGATATTTGCAATAAAATTATAATAATGCCAATACCGGTCATAAAGCCTGAAATAACAGGGTAGGGCACCATGACAAAATACTTACCTAGTTTAAGTAAACCAAATAATATTTGAAATAAACCTGCCAATATTACGCAGCTAAAAGCTAAGACTAAACCTGTGTCAGGATGGCTAGCGATTAACTGGGTTAATACTAATGCCATCACTATGCTCATAGGCCCTGTTGGGCCTGATATTTGTGTGGCAGTGCCGCCAAATAAGGCCGCGAAAAACCCTACAAAAATGGCGCCGTAAACACCTGCTATAGCACCGGCACCCGATGACACACCAAATGCTAATGCCAATGGTAGCGCTATTACCGCAGCGGTTAAACCGCCAAATATATCACCTTTGAGATGCTTACTAGATATTTTATTTATTAGAATAATGACTACACCTTAAGTGTATAAGTAAGGGGGGGTTATTTCATTGATGCATACTAAATTTTGAATCTTGCGTTAAATCGAACACAACAGTATAGGCTCGAGCCAAAAAAAGGTGTTATTAGACTTTGGTAGGCAAGCTGATATGGACAGTAACACCCTCTGGGTCGTGATGATTATAGGCGCTGATTTTTCCGTGATGAAACTGGCAAATTAATCGAGAAATATATAAGCCTAAACCAAGGTGTGGTACCGCTTGTTTACTATAACCTTTTGGATTTTTATCGCGTAATGACACCATAGAGTCAAACAAGTTTTCGCTGAGTTGCTCTGGTAATAAAATGCCATTATTACTAATAAATAGCTCTGCATTGTTATTGTTTGTGTTCAACTCAACAGTGATTTTATTGTCTTGACTAAACTCAACGCCATTACTAATTACCTTGTCAAGCAGTTGCACTATATGCTCAGGTGAACCGTATAAAAGTAGCTTTTTACGTTTAGAATCACAGATTCTATTGTTAAAGCTAAATTTTATGCTTGGATAAACTTGCTGATAGCCTGAAATGCAGCCATTAACTACCTGTAGTAAATCAAAATCAATTTTTTCAGTAGTTGTTAACATTTGCTCAAGTCGTGTCGCCTCACTCATATTTGTCAGGATCAAATTTAAGGTATTAATACCAGTTTGCGCTCTTTCAATATAAGGGCTGTTACTTTTATCTACTTGAGCTCGTTGCTCCTCTTGTAAACTTAAATTCTCTAATGAGGTTTTAACCACGGCAATAGGAGTTCTTAATTCATGAGATAAGCGCGATGACATACTTTCTAAATAATGATTGTACTCACTTAGGCGGTTAACTGCCGTCGCAAAACTGCGAGATAAGTCGCCTATTTCATCATTACTGTTCGATGCCCGCATTTGGCCAATTATTCGCCCTTGCTTATCAATGGCTAGTTCGGCTTGATTAGATAAATGTCTAATACGTGATGAAATGCGCGAGGCGAATAAAAGAAAAGCCAAAGCACCTAAACTCATAATGGCTAAAATGACAGTGAATAACTTTTCTAAAGCGCGGTTTCTTAAGGTTCGAATGCCGTTTGTTGTTTCTTCAACAATGACCGCGCCTTGTACTTGGTTGTTAATGAAAATTGGGTAGGCAGCAGAGAGTACTAGGGCTTTTTTGTCGGTTGTTAAACGCCATTGAGAGGTTGCTTCGCCAGTTAATGCATTAACAATATGTGAGCCTCTTAAATGTTGTTCATCATAGAGTTGGTCGATAAAGTCAGTAGAAGGTTTAGTTAAAATTTTATAATACAGCGGGAACAATATATGTTGCTTAAACTGATACCAAAGGCTCCTTATCTCATTTTCTTTGGGCTGCTTTTCCTTAGCGTGCCAGACACCGCTGGCAGATTTTAATGAGCCAGCACTGGCTAATACTCTGTGGTGTTGATCAACCACCCAAATGCTAGAATTGGTATAACGCATGCCTTTCACAATGCGTTCAATTTCGGGCGAGGGCACGACAATAGTCCCTAAACTTTCAGCGTTACTAGGATCTGCTGAGCCAATTGCTGAGACGGCCTCGCTTCCTTTTTTATCGACGTCAAAAAAAGCGAAAGCAATATTATCACCTAAATTATCCAAGGGTACTCTTAATTCAACATTGTACCCTTGTGGGGTTAATAACCAGTGTCCTTGAATGTGCGGTGCAGGCTCAGGAATATTAGTGTCATCATCAGTGACGTTAAAGGCGGATATCCAACCGGTTTTTTTATTACTAATAATAAAACGATTAAGTTTGTTGTTATTATCACTAAAAGATAGCGCCAAATGATCGTTATTGGTGATGCTACGGGTGTTTTTACCACGAAATATAAGGTGGTTATCAACGACCTGAAAAAACAAATATAAGTAATTATCGTACTTTCCGACACTGGCTTTAAAGTTAAGACTTAATGGCTCTTTGGCAAATAGCTGCTGTTGGTGATGATAAAAGTGCGTACGCTGGTTAAATTCAGGCCAATCGTTGTGTAAACCGTCTAATTGAACGGCTTGCGTTAATTTATAGCCATAAAGATCTTTACCTTGTTCAACATTAGGTAAAAAGCTAGCTTGATTATTAAATAGATTTTCACGCTCATGCAGTGCGGTAGCTAATGCGCGTGCGGTGCCTACTAAGGTTTGCTCTTGTCCAAAACGTAAATATTTCTCCATTTCCCAAACATATTGATAGCCAAACCAAGGAATAATAAACAGGAAACTTGACAGTAATAATAATTTTGCTCGCAGACCAAAGCGTAGTTTTAAACTTCTACCGATTACCATATTAGTCTTCATCATCTCTAGTGCTGTTATCACTTAACCAACGATAGCCCATACCATAAACGGTTTCTATGCAGTCGAAGTTCGCATCATTTTGCATAAATTTTTTACGTATTCGTTTTATGTGTGAGGTGATAGTACTGTCATCCACATATATTTTTGAATCACTCATTAGTTGTGTACGGTTTTTAACATGACCAGGATGTTTGGCTAATGCATGAACTAACCAAAATTCGGTTATTGTTAAATCAACAGATTTGTTTTGCCAAGTAATGCACATACGTTGGCTATCAACGGTTAAGGCGCCTGAACGAGTGATATGTTCATCGTTAATAGGTTGTTTTAGTGCTTCTTGGCGACGAAATAATGCTGATATACGCGCGGTTAAGTGGGGTAAACTAATATCTTTGGTTAAGTAGTCATCAGCGCCAATTCGCAAGCCAGATACGGTATCAAAATCATTGTCACGGGCAGTTAAAAATATAATTGGTAAGGTAGCCGATTTAGCTCTAAGCTGCTGACACAGTACAAAGCCGCCGTCATATTCCTCATCTAAACCTATGTCTAAAATCACCAAATTTGGTAAACGAAGATTAAACGCTTGCGTGGCGGTAGAACGGTTGGCATAGGTTTGTACTTGATAACCCTGACTACGTAATACATCTGCGTAGTTTTCTCTTATAGCCGCTTCATCTTCTACGATGGCAATTCTTTTGGTCATTTATTATCTCTGTATCGAGTAAGTTAAGTGGTGAGCCACGAAAAACGCCCACCTTTAGTCTGGTGTTTTCGGAAATAGACACTAAAAACTCACAATTTATCTTTTCTAGGCTCGACTATATCTAACTTTACTCGTTAACGCGCTTTATTTTTATAATTGCCATATTGTTGCCACAATTGCTCACTGCTTTGCCCTTATTCGAGCAGATAAGTGCCTATTTTTTGCGGTTTAATAACTCCTGTCAACAACAACTATTTATTAACACGACTTAACAACACAAACGGCATAAGAAAGGAAAACTCATGAAAAATACTATTCAATTATCTAAAGGTCAATTAGCTCAAGATCGATTATACAAAATTACCGGAAAAAAATTACTTATAACTTCTGTTGTAATGTCGGCTTTAGCGACTAGTTCAGTTAATGCGACTGAAAGTACCTCAACACTACCAACAAAGCATCAACAGCAAATGCAAAATGAAAATATTGGTTTTGGCACTGGTGCTGTTATTGGTGCTATTGCTGCAGGGCCTGTAGGCGCTTTTGTTGCGGGCTTGGGTGGAGTATTTATTGCAAAATTCATTAATGTTAACGATGAGAATGATGAATTAACGAGTGCTTTAGTGAAGGAGAAAAAAAAGCAGCTATCAAATGAACAAGCGCAAAGTCAATATCAAGTCAAATTGCAGCGCTTAGAAACTTCATATCAGCAACAATTACTAACGTTGGAAAATCAACAAAATCAAACAGGACAATTACAAGCTGAAAACTTGTTAATGAGTTTACAGTTTTCTACAGGCTCAAGTGACATAGCGCCTCATTACCAAGAACAAGTGGCAGCCCTCGCGCAACTATTAAATGGCTCGTCAAGTATGAAAATTGACTTGTCGGGTTATACTGATTTAACTGGGGAACACTCGCTAAATCAAACCTTATCACAAGCCAGAGTTGAGTCGGTGAAAAATTTATTAATGGCACAAGGCGTGGATGAACAACAAATAGCGACGTTTGCATTTGGTGAAGACTCACCGGTAGTGGCAAATAGTGAACATGAAGTCAGCTTTTATGATCGCCGTGTCGTGTTGAAATTACATACATCTGCTCAATTAGAAACAGCCGACATAATAGAGAACCAAATGGCAAATAACAATTAACCCATCGAAAAGCTCAGGAAAAATTAGCAATAAAGGAAAAAATTGAAAATAGAACAGAGGAAAACGTATTGTTTCTATTTATTTGAAGCTGGAAGCCGTTGAAGGGATTGGTGTTGTTTTTATACTTTAAATATTGAGGAGGTGCTTATCAGAATTTAACTTAATGTAATGGGTACAATAAAAATTGAAGTAATGAATATAAGCCGCCTTTTAAGGCGGCTTTCAAGGCGGCTTTCAAGGTTTGACATCATTGGTAGGTTAGTCTTGAATTCAATGAGCTAGTCATTTTTATCGACCAATTACACGGTTTTTTATTTGCGGTGGCATACTTTATAAGGGGGGGGGGGAAGTTTCTATTTATATTGAGCGTATTAATATCGTGTAATGATTATCTGTAACCATTTTGATGACTCATGCAGCTTAGGACAAAAGCATCCGAACAGTTTTATCGGCATACAATTTATTTTAAACGAAAACCTAGCTTAATCTACATGATACTGTGTAAGTAAATTCTGCCAATTAGAGTCGCCTTGTAAAGCATAAATAAATGTATTTATTTTCTGTTTCGAATTTTGTGAAATATTGCTCATCAAGACTAATCGATCTTGTGTGTATAAATGTTTTTTACTCCTATAAAGCTTATTAATATCTAGTTTTAACGACTTTATGTAATATTCATAGATAGGCTTAGCCATCACTGAAAAATCACCTCTATGGGCTTCAAGCATCTGTAAGCACAGGTTATTATCACAGGAGTATCGTAATAATTTCTTCTCTTTAACTAATTCATCAATGACAAAATATTTGTAACCCTTTTTACCTAAAAAGGTCAATTTTCCATCTAGCAATTCTGGTCGTAAATCTTCCGCCTCAAATTTTCTTGTTTGATTTGAAATAATGTAAGCTGTCTCTTGTAACAATCTCTTTGAATTAATCAATTTCGAGTTTTTCTCAAACCAATAAATATTAGCGAATGGAATAATTAATGGTACTCCTCGACTCATTAATACTTTAAGGCGAGCTTTTGTTACCTTTATATATTCAATTTCTAAGCCTAGATTAGCTTTTGCCAATAGTTCAATAAAATCTTTGGTTAATCCTCCTGCTTCTATTTGATATGGCGGGTAAGCTAAATAGTCTACAGCAAAAATTTTCTCCGCATTTGCTTGAAAAGAGCATAGAATACAATAGATAACAATCAAGAATTTAATTGGGAAAGACATAAGTCAGAAAAGCTTAAAATTGAAAATATATTTTCTGATTATAATCAGAAGTTATGAATTAGCTAGTGGCTCATTTCCATGAAAGTGTTGACGAGAGCAAAAAATGCCAATAAATACTTATGTGTTAATTAATAAAGTTGCTGATAATCATACTCTTATTGTTGTCTTTTTGTTTTTTATAATTACTTAGTGATTTTCAGAAACCATATCAATGTATGTTCACTTTAGAACAAAACCTTTTATTTCAGTTATGCCACAAAGAGACTAAGTATCATCGCTGAAATTTCTCAACATTAGGCACACTTTTGAATCATATGCAGACATAAATCCGGTACTCAAAAAAGCCTACTAACGACTCCTGACTAAAATCCAACAGTTATCCCTTCAACTATTTGACAACATGATTGTAAGCGCTTACAGTTTATTGTCGTTTTAGCTCGTGTATTTGAATGTATGGTGAGATTCTTTTGGCTGTTCTTTCTGGTTTGTTTATCTGTTCGAGGGGGGTTGATGTTCATTCGCTTTATTGATTCAAATTAATATTTTTTGACAATCGTCATATTAGCTACCAGAATTAGTTTTAATTTTAACAAAAAAACAACAAATACAGGCTAAAAACGCATTGAAATCAGACAAGTAAAATCTATGCTTGATGCTAGTTCAACAACAATTGTTAAATTTTGATTTCTTTTTAAGTAATTCGTTGAGGAAGTCCCTTCCCTTAATTGGTATTAGACTAGCCCCATGAACTACAGAATAAAGGTGCTTTTTTATGGTTTCAAATAACTCGACTTCTCAACTTTCAGTCCAACTGCTACAAGCGGTTTTAGATGCATTACCCTTTTGTGTATTTTGGAAAGATCGTAACAGTATTGGTTTAGGCTGTAATCAAGCACTTGCTGATGTTGCCGGACTACATTCGCCAAAAGATTATCTTGGAAAATCGGATTATGATTTACCATGGACGAAAGAAGAAGCCAATTTTTTTCGTGAATGTGACCGTCGTGTTATGGAATCAGGAACAGCTGAAGTTAATATCATTGAAAGTCAATTGCAATCTAATGGGCAGCTTGCATGGCTTGAAACGAGCAAAATACCTTTAACCGATGTAGATGGCAATATCATTGGTATTTTAGGAGCATTTCACGATATTACCGAGCGAAAACGACTTGAAGATGAGAATATAGCAAACCAAAAACTTGATTCTCTTGCTGCCCTTTCGGCGGGACTTGCACATGACTTCAACAACGTTCTTATGATGATCCTTGGCAATTGTCAATTGACAAAAATGAAAATGGCCAATGGAGCCAAAGAAGTAGAAATTCATAAATATCTTGATAACATTGAAAAAGCGACATTACGCGCTTCAGCTCTAACGAACAAATTTATGTCGTATTCTGAACGAGGACCTGTAACTAAGACGGTTTGTAATATATCAAAAATGCTTGATGAGACACTCTCTTTTGTTCAGGCAAGTATCAAGTCCACTATCGTATATGATATTGCTAATATAAAAGATACTTTATATGCTGATACTAACCAAATACAGCAAGTCATATGCAATCTTATTATCAATGCTTCTCAGGCTTCGATAAATAATGAAGAAATCACTGTTGGCCTGAGGAATAGACAAATCCATCATTCAGACAGTATTGACCTACGTCCTGGAAGATACTTCGAAATATCAATTAAAGATCATGGTATTGGCATTACTGATGTACAAAAAAAGGAAATATTCAAGCCCTATTTTACTACGAAGGAAAATGGACATGGATTAGGGTTGAGTGCATGTTTAACAACAGTCATGAATCACAATGGTACTATTCATGTTGAATCTAAAGAGGGATTAGGCTCTACATTTATAGTGTTTTTACCTGTATTTATACAAGACAATGAGGATGAACTTGTCCATCAAGCGTTTTCAGATGAACTTATTTACGGCTCTGGAAGAGTTCTTTATATTGAAGATGACCCAGATACACAAGCTGCCACATTAGAAATGTTGCAAGAAATAGGTTATCAGGTGCAATGTTATTCAAGCTTGAAGCCTGCAATAAGTTATATAAAAGAACAGCCTGACGCCTTTGATATTGTCATCACTGATTTTATTATTAATGATTTTGAACAAGGAGGCGCTGAAATTCTAGATAGTGTTCGAGATATTAGGCCAAATTGTCCTGTAATTTTAATAACTGGCTATTATAAGCAGTTAGAGAAACGAGCGGCAACGAGTAACCAATTTTCCTATATTGTCCAAAAGCCTGTTAGTTTTGAAAAAATCAGTCAAATAATAAATAGGCATCTCAATAATGTAGCCAATGACTGTGAAAATAGAAACTTATCTGACATGTCTGAACAAGTATCTGCTGAATTAACGAATATAGTCGATGTAAATAAAACAGATATTGAACAAAGTTCCGCTATCAGAGGACATATTCTCGTCGTCGATGATGATCAACTTGTCGCTAGTTTTTTAAAAAGTTATCTGACTAATCATAATTATAATGTGACTACTGCACCTAGTGGCCACCTTGCGTTAGAAAAACTGGAGAAACAACCCGTTGACTTAGTCATCACAGATCAGTCTATGCCGAAAATGACGGGGATAGAATTAAGTAAAAAAGTTAAAATATTATTTCCAAATATACCCATTATTCTAAGTTCTGGCTATGGCGACGAAATTATTAAGCAAAATATTCAAGACGTTGGCATAAATTATTTTCACAAAAAGTCGTCAAATCCCGAGGAACTAATTGATGCCATTACTGAACTTTTATAATCATCCTCTTATGAACACTGAGTTATCAAATTGAATAAGTATCGATTATTAGATGGGTAGGATCGGAAGCTGGCAAACTCACATTAAGTGCTGATTTTTTCTTGCAGTTATTACTTTTCAATGATTCGTTTAAATGGTGGTAGAGAATCGAGTATTTGTTTGCCGTAACGTTTCGTCACTACTCGTTTATCCATCAAAGTGATCACGCCTTCATCTAACTCATTGCGCAGTAATCTACCGCAAGCTTGTACCAGTTTTTTTGAGGTGTCAGGTACAGATAAGGTCATAAATGGGTTGCCACCTTTAGCGCTAACATATTCTGCTTGTGCTTGTTCTACGGGAGAGGTGGGCACTGAGAAGGGGAGTTTGGTGATAATTAAATTCGTTAAATAATTGCCCGGCAAATCTAACCCTTCTGAAAAACTTTGCGTGCCAAAAATAATACTTTCTTTATCGGCGTCACAACGTTTTTTGTGGCTTTCAATAATATGTTGGCGAGAATGCTCTCCTTGTATAACAATGTCGAGCTTATGCTGATCACGTAACGCTTGCGCAACTTTTTCCATTTGCCAATAAGATGAAAATAGCACTAGGCTCGCATTGCCTTGTGCTAGGTACTTTGGCAGTTTTTCAATAAGTTCGTCAGTAAATTCTGCGGCACTCGGCTCATTACTCATCTTAGCAACGACTAGCTGTGCGTTATTTTGATAGTCAAAAGGCGAGGTGACTTGCTGGTATTGGCTATCATCGTTATTTTTTAATCCCGCTTGAAAACGAAAATGATCAAAAGAGTTTAGGGCTAATAATGTTGCTGAGCATAAAACTGCGCCCTCACATTGACTCCATAGTTTATCTTCTAAAGTGAAACCTACTTCAATGGGAGAAGCACAGATTAAATAATCTTGACGGGCATTGCCTTTACTTGGGTTTTGCTTTTGCAGCCAACGTGCCATGGGCGCCGCTTTTTCACTGTCAGTTTTGGCGTACATTTTCCAAAGAGCCGTTAAATTCTCTAACCGTTGTAGCATAAAGCCCGCTTCACCTAGTACGGGCTCGGCTAAATACATTTGTGTATCGCCATCTTTAACGGATTCTATTAAGGCGCTGTATAATTTATTTAAGTGGCTTAATGATTTTTTGCTGAGTTCATGAATATCTTCAGCCCAGTTTTTTAAAGTTTTTGGGATGATACCATTGTCAAAGCGGTAGACTTGATCATCATTTTTGTTGTTACTTTTAAAGGCTTTATTGAAGGTATTGCTATCTTGGTTTTCAGAAAAATAAACGCAAGCATTATTATCAACAAAGGTGAGCACTTTTTGCATCTCCATTAATAAGTCTTGGCAATCATCACCCAGTTTTAAAGCGGGAGAAATAGCCCGTTGCGATTTAATGAGCTTTGCCATTTTATCGCCAGTATCTCTTAGTTTAGTGAGCCAATCTATTGCGCCACGCAAGGTAATGCTAGCACTGGAATGATCGCGTGTTACTTTAGGAAGGTGGTGAGCTTCATCAATAATGTAATAAGTTTCATCAGGTGCAGACAGTATTCTGCCGCCGCCAAGTTCGAGATCGGCCAATAATAAACTGTGGTTTACCACTAACACATGGGCTTGTTCCATTGTTTCGCGCGCTTTATGAAACGGGCAATGGCTATGTTCACTCAACCCTTTTAAGCAGCTGTGTTTATCGCTTTGTACTTGTGACCATATATGGTGTGGTAATTGGGTTTTCCATGAATCAATATCGCCTAACCAACTACCATCGGTTAATGCTTTATGCATGGCATTTAACGTGCGTATATCACTCGCTTTGGGTTTTTCAGCAAAGGTGAAGCCAACTTGCGGTGAGTCAGCGTTATGTGAAACTGCTTGGGTTAGTTTTTGTCGACAAACATAGCGTTGTCGACCTTTAGCTAGGGCAAAATCAAATTTAAGACCTGCATGTTTCTTTAGAAAGGGTAGGTCTTTGTCTACTAACTGTTCTTGTAATGCCACAGTAGCAGTGGAAATACAGACCTTTTTGTCACGTGCTAAAGCCAGTGGTATGGCGCCTAAGCTATAAGCTAATGATTTACCCGTGCCAGTACCAGCTTCAATGGTAATTATTTTTCTATCTTTACTGTATTCACCCGCTAATGTTTTGGCTATTTCGGCAATTAAAAAGGTTTGCTGTTTACGCGGATTGAAATTGCTTAAGTTTTCACCGATAGTTTTATACGCTTGACGGATCACTTGTTTTAACTTGTCAGTTAACATTTAACGGCAGTTTCCAAAGGTTAAAGAATAAAGTACACTGCTGTATATATTAACAGGCTTTTGTTTTTTATGCACATACTCGTCAATAAATTTAACTGATAACAAAAAACTATGCCAATAAAACAGCAGCAAATTGAAAATGGCTTTCTATTAACTCGTCAAGTAAAAGACCGAGGTAATGGCTTACAAATAACATTATGGCTAAAAACAGCTGAGGGTGCTAAAAAACTTATTGTTAATAATGAACTAACAGTATTTTTTGTTGAAGAAAAGTATGCAGCACAAGCTGAACAGTTATTGCAACAACACGGAATTATCCTTGTTAAACAGCAACGATTAGCGTTAAAAACGTTTGGCCAACAAACAGTTCATGGCTTCTATCTTAATACGCTAGGCCAGTTTTATCGTGCTCGTGACTGTTTAAAGCTAGCACAAATAAAATGTTATGAGGATGATATACGCCCTGATGACAGATATTTGATGGAACGCTTTATTACGGCTGATATCGACTTTATTGGTAATAGTCAAACTATGATTAATTATGATCGTGTTGTTCAAGCAAAGTGCCGAGTCTCGGCTGAAAAATCAGATATTGTGCTGTCTATGTTGTCGCTGGATATTGAATGTTCAATGGCAGGTGAACTCTATTCAATCGGGCTATATGCGAATAATAAAAGCCCAGGCGTTGATGAAAATGAACTTAAACGAGTACTAATGATAGGTGAGCCACAAGCTGATGCTGATTCATATATTATTTGGCTTAAAGGTGAAAAAGAATTACTAAATGAATTGGTTAACCAAGTAGCTGTTATTGATGCTGATATTTTTATTGGTTGGAATGTCATTAATTTTGATTTTAGTTTATTACAAAAACGTATGGATTTACACGGAATTAAATTTGCTATTGGCCGTGATGGCAGTGCACCCCGTTGGCGGAAAAATAATAACAATACAGAACAAGTCTTTATTGAAATAGCAGGGCGATTGGTACTCGATGGTATTGATTTACTAAAAACGGCAACTTATAGCTTTCCTAGTTTTTCACTTGATAATGTTGCAAATACCTTACTCGGTATTGGTAAAAAAATGGATAATAAAGTGAATGCCACCCCTGAAAGTAAAATTGCAGAAATTACCCATAACTTTAATCATGATAAACCTGCCTTAGCTGCTTATAACTTAGAGGATTGTCGCTTGGTTTGGTTGATCTTTGAAAAAACTCAACTATTAAAATTTGCGCAACTTAGGGCGCAATTAACAGGGCTTGCTATTGATAGAATAGGTGGTTCTGTGGCCGCTTTTACTAATTTGTATTTGCCTAAGTTACATCGAAGTGGTTACGTTGCTCCTAATATGGGAGACGGTGACTCAGATCTTATCTCACCCGGTGGTTATGTTATGGACTCCATTCCGGGGTTATATGACAATGTGTTAGTACTTGATTTTAAATCACTTTATCCCAGTATTATTCGAAGTTTTAAAATAGACCCTATGGGACTTATTGAAGGGATGAATGAAAAAACAACTGAATCAGCACAAGTAAGTGACAATTGCATATCGGGTTTTGATGGTGCGTGTTTTTCAAGAGAGAAGAACTTTCTACCTGACATTATCACCTCCCTTTGGTTAGAGCGTGATAAAGCCAAACTACAAAACAATGCTGCTTTATCACAAGCAATCAAAATTATTATGAATAGTTTCTATGGCGTATTAGGCTCTACCGGTTGCCGATTTTTCGATCCACGTTTATCTGGCTCTATCACTAAACGTAGTCATGAAATTTTGAAAACAACTAAAGCTTGGATTGAGGCCAAAGGCTATCGTGTTATTTATGGCGATACAGATTCTATTTTTGTTCATGTTGGTAGTGATCAGTCGTTAGTACAAAGTAAAGTTTTGGGCAATGAGTTACAGGGCTTTATTAATCAAAAATGGCGACAATATTTAACGCAAGAGCTGGCCTTAGATTGTCATTTAGAGATTGAATTCGAAACGCATTTCACCAAGTTTTTAATGCCAACAATTCGCGGTAGAGATGTTGGAACTAAGAAGCGATATGCGGGTTTAATGGTTGATTTAAGCGATATTGATAATGGAGAAAGCAATAAAGTAGAGCAAGAAAATAAGCCTACTTCGAGATTAATATTTAAAGGTTTAGAAAGTGTACGTACAGACTGGACACAATTGGCGAAAGACTTTCAAAAAAATATATATTGGCAAGTGTTTAACCCTGAGCTGTTTGATAAACAGGATATTGAAAACTATATAAAAGAAACGGTTGCTAAAACGTTAAACGGTGATTTTGATGATAAATTGATTTATCGTAAACGTATTCGACGCAAATTATGCGAGTATGTAAAAAATGTGCCACCACATATTAAAGCGGCTCGTTTGGCGGATGAAATCAATACTAAACAAGGTAAAGCGTTGCGTTACCAAAAGCGTGGTTGGATTGAGTACTATATAACCGTGAATGGTCCGCAAGTGGTAGAGCACTTATCTGCGCCACTTGATTATCAATTTTATGTCGACAGGCAGTTATGTGCAGTTGCTGATGCTATTCTTCCCTTTATTGGCTCAAGCTTTTCTCAAATAACTGAGGCTCAGTTAGGCTTGTTTTAACGGTAATAGATAAAAATGCGAGATAATACCTATCTCACTAATTATATGATCATTTCTACTGGTTAAAATAATCAACTACTTCGTTATTTATTTAATAATTAAAACAATTGGTTATTAAAATAAACGCCTTGTATTTGGCGATTTTTCCTGTGTATAAAATGGATCACCTGATTTATGAAACTGGTATCAGGTAACTATTTATTAATTTTAATTAGATAACAGGTGAAAAAAGATCCATTTCAAGGTATAAATACAATTATGTTTTAGATGGCTAGATAGCTATTTTGTTCAGTAATAGAATAAGTAAAAAAAGGCGTTTAAAAAAGATGAAACAAGATACGAAAATTGTTACCGCAGGTCGTAAAGCTAAGTGGACTAACGGTGTAGTAAATCCAAGTGTAACTCGTGCTTCCACTGTAGTTTTTAATACAGTCGCAGAAATGAATAATGCCTTAAAAAATCGTAATAACCAAACCATGGTATATGGCAGACGAGGTACTACAACCGCATTTGCTTTTAGTGATGCCATGACTGAGCTCGAAGGCGGCGCTGGCTGTGCGCTTTATCCTTCAGGCACTGCTGCTATTACCAATGCTATAATTTCTTTTGTTAAAAGTGGCGATCATATTTTAATCGTTGATAGTGTCTATGAGCCAACTCGTGATTATTGCGATAAAATCCTTGCCAAAATGGGCGTTGAAACAACGTATTATGATCCATTAATTGGTGCAGGTATTGAGGCATTGATTCAACCGAATACCCGTATTGTCTTTTTAGAATCGCCTGGCTCTATTACCATGGAAGTTCAAGATGTGCCAACAATTAGTGCTATTGCACATAAGCATGATTGCATTGTTATGCTTGATAATACTTGGGGTGCAGGTATTAATTTTAAACCATTTGATTACGGTGTTGATATTAGCGTGCAAGCGGCGACAAAGTATATTGTCGGTCATTCAGATGTTATGTTGGGCACTGCAACTGCGGTAGAGAAGTACTGGCCACAATTACGTGATAATAGTTACTTAATGGGACAATGTACTTCACCGGATGATCTTTATCTTGCCCTACGTGGTATTCGTACTATTGGAGTACGGTTAAAGCAGCATCAACAAAGCGCATTAAAGGTAGCTAATTGGTTAAAGGACAGAGCTGAAGTAGATACTATTTTGCATCCTGCCTTTGAGTCTTGTCCGGGGCATGAATTTTTCAAACGTGATTTTACTGGCTCAAATGGGTTATTTTCTTTTACCTTAAATTGTGGCAATAGAGAGGCGTTAACTGCATTTCTTGATGGGTTAACTCATTTTAAAATGGGTTATTCATGGGGAGGGTTTGAATCGTTAATTTTAGGAATCACTAGTCTTGATTCAATTCGCAGTGCAACTAAATGGACAACAGAGTTTCCATTAATCCGTCTACATATTGGTTTAGAAGATGTTGACGATTTAATTGAAGATCTTGAACGGGGTTTTCAACGTTTTAACGCACTTTTATAGAACAACGTAGTTATATGATTATTCCCGCTGTACCTTAAGCGGGAATGTTAGTAACTATGCTCTTTAATTTTTAAATATTGTAGAGCTCGCTTTGAACTGACCTTCGAGTAAAACGCATCGTTATGAAATAAACATAAAATTTTCATTTGAAATTAATACATGTTGAGGTACTACTTGAATTGAGAGAGTTAAGCTCAATTGAATCATTCCATTTATTTAACAGCTCTTTGAATTCAGTTAGTTCGTTAAAAGAAGCACTTGTATTGACAACTTTTTCTGACAATAAATTTAAACGGTTAAGCTGTTCAGCGTTCATAATCTTCTTCCTTGAAATTAGTTCGTAGTAAACAATAAATGATAACTATATTAAATGCAATTATTTTACTTTTAGTGCCTTTTGTACGATTATTTTGATGTTTATCTCACTCGTTGTGAGCGCCTTTTTTTGCACCTATAGCATCGCACCTAGTAACCTGCCCAACCGTACCTTTTGAAAATAAAAATGCTAACAAGTAGTTTTTAATGATAATCAATGTATTTCATATCGTTAAGTTTAAATTTAGTTTTAAAGTTAAATTTTTACTTACCTAGTAGTAAAAATATTTTGTTCGCTATATCAGTATTATCTTGATGACCACTGAACATTTTACTTTGTTTCCCAAAAGCAAATACGGGTACGTCGATAGCAGTATGACCACCTGTAGTCCAGCCAGTATTTGAGTATTTATCCATAATCTGTTTGATAGAAAGTGATAGTGAAAACTCAAGCGTTGACGTGCTTTTGAGCTTTTTAATATTAGTGTTATTGCTTAATATCGCCGTATATTTACTTTGAATAAGCATGGCTATATCGTCGTTAGATAGTTCAAAATTAAATAATCTAGCAGCAAGAGCAGGGGTGATTTCATTTTTTATTAATTGCTTGGCAATATATGTGGGAGAGTGCTTCATGCTGCGTAATTTTTCAGGCTGCCATTCGTATTTTCCTTTTGCACCAATAGTTAGCCCTCCAGTACTATGATCGGCGGTTACAATAACTAAGGTGTCAGGATGATGCTCAACAAAGTGCTCTAGGTACTCTAATGTTTTAGCCAAGTCATCCATTTCAGCCATAGCATTACTCACATCATTTACATGACCAGCCCAATCAATTTGACTGGCTTCTATTAACATAAAAAAGCCTTGCTTGTTTTTGGATGGATTGCTCTGGTAGTCAACTAAATGATGAATGCCAGCTTTTGTCATGGCAGATAAACGATGCTTATTCGTATCGTCTAATGCCCAAGGTAAGCCGATATCCGCAAACAACCCAAGTACAGGTTTATCATTTGGTAAGTTTGTTAGACCTTGATAGTCATCAATATAATGAAAGCCTGCTTGTGTAAATTCATTGACTATATTTCTATCCTCGCGGATAAAGTACCGCCAGCCACCACCAAGATATAAGTCAGCTTTAATGCCATCATCAATATAACTATCGGCAATAGCATTATAATTTTTACGGCTTTCATTGTGAGCTAAATATGAAGCTGGTGTAGCATGGTTTATTTGTGAGGTAACAACTACTCCTGTAGCTTTACCTTGAAGTCTTGCCCATTCTAATACCGATTGTGCGCTATTTTTATTTACATCAACGCCAATCGCGCCATTATAGCTTTTAACTCCTGTCGCTAAAGCGGTTGCACTTGCGGCAGAATCTGTCACTACACCTGAAACTTCTGCAGGGTATGTGCTAGATAAACCGATTAAGTGGCGATCGAATACAGTTTCTTCAACTATTTCAGTATTTGGGTTGTCGCTAAAATAACGATAAGCGGTAGTGTACGCGGGTCCCATACCATCACCGATAACCATGATAATATTTTTAGGTGCAGCGTCTTGTTTAGGTATTTCGGTGCTAACACAAGATGCGGTACCTACAGAAAGTAATAAAATTGGTAGAAAATGTCTCATTTGTTTCCTGCTATTTAGTTAGTTCTACATCAACCCATACCAAACGGTGATCGGATGAGGCTTGCCTATTTTCGATTAAACGATACGTATCTTCATCTTGTTGTGGCCAAAATACGCCAGATTTTTTGATAATGAAACCAAATGTTGATGGTAAAACATAATCAGCCCTCATTCCCCAATAGGCAGTATGATGTATACCGTTGATATTCCCATTTGAATGCTTTTGGCCACCAAGGCTTGTTGGCAGAGAGTCTTGAATTTTATCGCTGCTAAGTAGTGCAGTGATACCTTGGCTTGTTTTCGTTAAGATAGCGTCACCTTCAATACTTGAAGCATTTTGATCGCCAATAATGATAAAGCGCTGATTAACTTTTAAAGCACCTTTTTGATGATTATCATCATAAATATAATCGCCTTGCTTGTTGTTAATATAGTCAAACCAGAAGCGAATCTCATCATGATTACGATTTCCATTGCGATTTTCTGGGCCATCGAATACCGGTGGTGTGGGGTGACTAGCAAGGATATGGACTATTTCACCATTAATTTTTATTGGGATATCCCAATGAGATTTCGATGATAACCTTAGCGTTTTCCATGTGTCATCTGTATACCAAAGCTGATTTGTTTCAGGGTTTATAGGTTTTAATGCATTAGGCATATCATGCCATTTAAACTTTTGAAACGTTCTAATAGCGCTCTCATCAATCGGATATTTCGATAACAAAACCATGCCGAAATGGCCAATGAAGTGGCCAAAACCATGAGTATCAAAAGGGAGTTGACTACTGTTGCCATCCCCGTTTAAATCACTGTTTACCTTAATACCTGTATTAACCGAGCCTTGATAAAAGTATGGATAGTTTATCGTTTGTTGATTATGTTGCGACTCGCCTAAATACTTATTGATGAAATAAAGAATATTGGTAATAGTATCATCAACACGATCAAATTCATTTAATAAAATAATATCAGGATTAGTACGTTGAATAATTTCTGCAATATTTCTAATTTGCAGATGATTATTTTGTAAGGCATTAGTGAGCGCATTACTATTAATATTAGTCTTATCATTCTCTATTTTTACAGTATAGTTTAGTGCTTCCATACTGACATTAAACGTAGCTACTCGCAGTTTCATTGGTGCTTCTATTGTCATACCTGTCCTCAAAATAACTAAGCTAAGAAATATAGATAGAACTAGCTTAGCTGTACCGTGAGAAAGAAATGATTTCATTACTTTAAGCCACAACCACGAAGAATAAAATCAGTGAGAAAATTGGTTACACGGCTAATGTCATCTTCTTCGTAATCAGTGCGATTCATAATGGTTAGTATTTGATTATCAAAGTCGGCGTAATGTTGTGTTGATGACCATATTAGAAAAATTAAGCTTACGGGATCAATTGCTCGCATTTCACCATTATCAATCCAGCACTTAAATATTTTTGCTTTCTTTTGAACCCATTGATGCAGGTAGGTGCGCGTAAAATCTTGCAAGTGCTGCGCACCTTGAATAATTTCCATTGCGTAAATTTTAGATGCTTTGGGATTGGTAAATGACATGGTAATTTTGGCTTTTACAAACTTTTCGATGGCAAGCTTAGGGCCGTCTTCAGGCAAAATATCTCCAATTCCTTCATCCCACATATTTAAAGTTTGTTCTAGCACGGCATGATAAATGTTTTCTTTATTTTTAAAGTAATACAGCACGTTTGCTTTAGGCATACCGGCACTATCAGCGATAGCTTGCACAGTCGCACCCTTATAGCCTTGCAAGATAAATTCATCTTGTGCAGCAGATAATATTTTGTTAACACTAGTCGCTCTAATTGTTGTTGGTTTGTTTACTTTTGTCATTTTATTGTTTTTCACTAATTTTTTTGATTATCGTTTTAATCGTGAATAAATTTGTTTGCCGATTATTAATCATATCGTTATTTACCGAGAAAAACAAAAACTTGACCTTTTGGTATGTTTTTTAAGTTTATTCTATTTTTTTTGTTCAAATTAAGTTAATTTATTAATCTGTGTAATAAAACCGCAAAATATTTTTGTTTAAATAATTTTGTAAAAACTTTTAACAAGGATTTTTAAAGTTATAACAGTCTAAAAATAATAATTAACCCATGAAACACATAGGAACACTAAGATGAATACCTACTCTCTTTCACGAATAGCTGGTGCATTAGTTGTTGCGCTTGGTTTATCAACATCGGTTGTTTCAACTGATGTTATTGCAAATACCACTTCCTCAGGCATTAAAGGGCAAGTTGTCGGGCCAAAAGGTAATGCTGCTGTTGGTACTAAGGTTACTATTACTCATATTCCGTCAGGTACAACTAAAACAGCTCTTGTCAATCAGTCGGGAGGATTTTCTGCTAAAGGCTTAAGAGTTGGTGGTCCTTATAAAATAGTAATTAGTTCAGATGCTTTTGAAGATACTGAACTTACTGATGTATTTTTAACATTAAGTGAAACTTATCCCGTCAATGTGGCGCTTGCAGAACAACAAGATATTGAAACCATTGTTGTAACAGGACGCGTTGTTGATAAGAACTATGGTAGTAATAGTCCTTCATCTAATTTTAGTTTAAAAGACATTCAATTAACGCCGACGGTAAATCGAGACATAAAAGATGTTATTCGCGTCGACCCACGTATTTATATTAATGAATCCGGTTCAAGTGACTCAATTGTGTGTGCGGGTGGTAACCCTCGTTTTAACAGTTTAACGGTTGACGGCGCACGTATGAACGATAACTTTGGCTTAAACAGCAATGGTTATCCTACTGTACGCATTCCTTTTTCATATGATGCTATTGATCAAGTTGCCGTTGAATTAGCACCTTTTGATGTACAATATGGTGGTTTTACTTCGTGTAATATTAATGCGGTAACTAAGTCTGGCGGCAATGAAGTTCATGGTGGCGTTTTCATAGATTACACCAGTGATTCTTTAAAGGGTGATAGTTTAGAAGGCGCTAATATTGACACCGGTAGCTTTGATGAAAAACGTTATGGTTTTAATGTTGGTTTTCCTTTAATTGAAGACAAATTATTTTTCTTTGCGGCATATGAAAAACTCGATGGTTCACAAATAATGCAATATATACCCATTGAGAACGGTGATGTTGTGCAAAGTGATATTGATAGAATCATTCAAATATCTAAAGATAAATATAATTATGATCCCGGTACTATGGTGCCAAGTATTCCAGTTGAAGATGAAAAAATTCTAGTTAAATTAGATTGGAATATCAATGAAGATCATCGTTTAAGCTTTGTTTACAATTATAATGATGGTTTTGAAATTGGTCAGTCTGATGCTGACTCTTCTGAGATATCCTTATCAAATCATTTTTATGAGCGTGGTGCAGAATTTACGTCGATGGTTTCCTCTTTGTATTCAGATTGGAGTGATAACTTTTCAACAGAAGTTCGTATTGGTTATTCTGAAGTGAAAAATCGTCAATTATCGCTTGAACGGGACAGTGGTTTTGGTGAATTTAGAATTGAAAAAATTGGTGCTAATAATAATATTAAAGTTTATTTAGGGCCTGATGATTCTCGCCAGGCAAACAAACTAAATTATGAAAATTTAGCTTTTAAAATTGCAGGTACGTATTATCTTGATGATCACGAGCTATACTTTGGTTATGAACGAGAAGAATTAGACGTATTTAATTTATTTGTTCAACATAATGAAACAGAAACACGCTTTAATAATATTGAAGATTTTGAATCTGGATTAGCTGATGATGTTTATTATGGTAATGCTAACTCTCACAACCCTGATGATGCTGCAGGTGAATTTAAGTACGCGTTAAATACTTTGTATTTTCAAGATAAATTTGAATTAAGTGATTATGATGTGACAATCACTGCTGGCCTTCGTTACGATTGGTATACCAGTGATGATACACCGACTCATAACCAAAACTTTGAAGATAGATATGGTTATTCAAATGCACAAAACCTTGACGGTGTTGAGTTAATACAACCTCGTTTCGGTTTTAACTGGACAGCGAGCGATCAATTAGAAGTACGCGGTGGATTTGGCTTATATTCTGGCGGTAATCCCAACGTATGGATTTCAAACAGTTATTCAAATGATGGTGTTCGTAATATTCAAGATTCAATCAAAGATGTTCAAATACTGGGTGCAAACGCTATTACTTATAATGGTAGTGGTCAGCCGGGTTATGATATACCACAAGAGTTATTTGATGAAATAGGCAATGGCAGCAGTGATTCTGATACCAATGTTACCGATCCTGATTTTGAAATTCCATCTGAATGGAAATATGCCCTTGGTTTAACTTTCGTTACCGAGAGTGAATACGTGTTAATGGCTGATTTTCTTTATACCGATAAGCAAGATGCCGCGGTAGTTAAAAATTTAGCGAATGGGCTAGTTGACATAGCTCCGGATGGTCGTCCAATTTATGCTGGTGTTAACCATGGGAGAAATAGTGACTTTCTATTGACTAATGTTGGAGGCATCTCAGGTGATACAACGGTATTATCTTTTGCCGTAAGTAAAGAATACGACAATGGCTTAGCATTTACGGCATCTTATGCATACACAGAAGCAAATGATGTTCATCCGATGACGAGTTCTGTAGCGTTTTCAAATTATCATGAAATAGCAGTATCTGATTCTGAGAATCCAGGAGTTGCTACTTCTAATTATGAAATACCGCATAGATTCACTTTGAACATCGCTTATACACATGAGTTTTTTGATGGCTATGAAACACAATTTAGTCTTTTCGGCCAAGCTAATCAAACTAACCCGTATGACTATAATTTTAATTCAAGGTCAGATGGCTTTGGTTTTAATGATCAGTCTCGCCAATTACTTTATGTGCCAACGATAAATGATTCTAGAGTTGTTTATGGTGCCGACTTCGATCAACAAGCATTCAATGACTTTATTGCAAGCGAGGGCTTAACTCGTGGCCGAATTATGGAGCGTAATGAACTTGATGGCAGCTGGTGGACTAAGTTTGATTTACGGGTTGAACAAAAATTACCTGGTTTTAGGGATGGCGATAGCGCAAGTGCATTTTTAGTAGTAGAAAACTTTGGTAACCTGCTCAACGATGATTGGGGTGTACTTAAACAAGGAAGCTTTTTACAAAGCGCTGTTACTACATCGATCACTGATGACGGCCAATATTCCTTTAATCGCTTTGATAATCCAACAGCACAAAGTCGTCAAACTGATGCTTCTTTATGGGAAATTCGTGTGGGTGTTAAGTATGACTTTTAATTAGCTTAATTATTTATTGAGCAAAACCGTGCTTAATCGCGCGGTTTTTTTGTACCGAAGTTGATAAGAGAAATGAATGTTTTGTGAAGAAAACAGCGATAATATAGACGTTACTGTTAAGCAATGGCTTGAATTATCTAAAGCGGCTAAAATCGCTTTTAGTAAAGCCTATGCGCCTTATAGCGATTTTAAGGTCGGGGCAGCAGCGTTAACTACTGATAATGAAATTGTGCAAGGGTGTAATGTAGAAAATTCTTCTTATGGATTAACCGTATGTGCTGAGCGAAATTGCATTGCAAATGGCGTAATTTCTAACCAAAGTAATAAAAAAATCAAATTTACAGCTTTAGTGATTTATACCGCACAAGAAAAGTTAACACCTCCTTGTGGCGCATGCCGACAAGTAATCAGTGAATTTTTTCCAAGTAATGGTTTAATTATGTCAGTAAATCATCTTAACGAACAGAAAAAATGGACAGTATCTCAAGTACTGCCTGATGCTTTTACTCCTGACAGTTTACTTGATAAAACATAATAGACCAACTGTATAAGGTGCTTGTATTATGATGTTACCTCAAAAAATCATTGCTAAAAAATGTGATGGTAAAACACTTAGTGAAATAGAGATCGGTTTATTTGTTGATGGTTTAATGTCGAAAGATTTCAATGATGCACAAGTGGGCGCGATGGCGATGGCTATGTTTCTGCAAGGTTTGAATAATCAAGAAACGGTATATTTAACTAATGCTATGATGAAGTCAGGAGAAGTGCTTTCTTGGGGTAATGTTACAAGCACTGATGGTCACTCACTAAATGGACCTATTCTCGATAAACACTCTACGGGTGGCGTTGGTGATAAAGTCAGCTTTATGCTTGCAGCTATCGTTGCTGCATGTGGGGGCTATGTTCCAATGATTTCAGGCCGGGGCCTAGGTCATACTGGCGGTACTGCTGATAAATTAGAAAGTATTGCTGGTTTTAATGTTCAGCCTAAGCTAGCACAATTTAAGCGTATCGTTGCAGATTTAGGTATGGCTATCATTTCACAGACGCCTGAACTAGCACCAGCAGATAGGCGTTTGTACGCTATTCGTGATATTACCGCTACGGTTGCTTCAATACCGTTAATTACTGCTTCTATTTTATCTAAAAAACTAGCTGCTGGGCTTGATGTTCTGGTGATGGATATCAAGGTAGGTAATGGCGCATTGATGACTGACCTTAATCAAGCTAAAGCTTTAGCAAAAAGTATCACCACCGTTGCAAACGATGCTGGCGTTAATACTCAAGCTATTATCACTGACATGAATCAAGTACTAGGCAATACCGCTGGTAATGCGTTAGAGATAGATGAAACGATAAATTACCTGACAGGAAAATTGTGTGATCCTAGATTGCATGAGGTAGTAGTAAATTTAGCAAAAGCGATGTTGATAAACAGTAAATTAGCGCCTGATGAAGAAAGTGCGTATTTAAAAATTGATCAGGCTCTAGCATCAGGGAAAGCGGCCGAAATATTTGCGAAGATGATTAGCGCACTAGGCGGGCCAAATGATTTATTAGAAAACCCGTGGCACTCAATGAATAAAGCTAAATATATTGTCGACGTGCTAGCACCCTCACATGGTTACATTAGTACTATGCAAACACGCGATATAGGATTATCTGTGGTTGGTTTAGGTGGTGGACGAACGAGTAATGAGCAAATAATAGATCATAGTGTTGGCTTTGACTGTATTTTACCTATCGGCACTAGTGTCAAAAAAGGCGATGTATTAGCAAGAGCACATGCATCCTCTAAAATGAATGCAGAACTTGCTAGCAAACAATATGTCAAAGCACTTAGGTTTTCAGATGTTCCTGTTGCCGAATCAAAAATTATCTATGGTATTTAACACTGGTTCAAATCTCTTTATTTATATGTTTTACCACATAAAATAAGCAATCATTTAACGCGGTTTGCTTGTCAGGTGTTGCTTTGAATATGCGTAAATTTTGTTTACACACTAATTGATTTTCACGGGTATAAAAATATTCTTCGATAACATTACCACCTTGTTTATTGAGTAATTGTAAATTTTCAATTCCATTACCATCAGTCCAACCGATCATTTCATCTTGATTAGCGCCACCAAAATTGAAATATTCTATATTTTGTTTAAGCGTTATGCCGCTATAACCTTCATCATGCTCTGCATAAGATAGATTAATGCCTTCTTTAACTTGTAACCTTAGTGGTCGATAAATTACTTCAACATTTTTTTCTTGTTGAATACAGCCAATATTTTCACAGTTTGCGATATGACATATGCCTGCATAAGCTACCTCATGAGCTTGCTCATCAAAACGGCCTCCACATTCTATTGTTAAGAATGGACAAAAGAAATCTTGTTCCATCAGTGAACCTATCTGTAAATCAGAAAGAATTAAGGTTTGGCAAAACAAGGAAGCTAATGGGAGCGTATCTGTGGTAATGATAGAGCTGATAGCAAAAGTAGGGCCGGGGCTAGGTGCATTGTGAAGGTCAATTACCACTTCAGGATTTACCTTTTTAATGGCTTGCTCAATCAATTGTGCTCTTTCGTAACAGCCTTGGTGCTTTTCAATTTTGTTTTTATCGGACTCTTTATTACCAAAACAACGGTTAATATCTTTGCTATCGGCAATAAAACGCTTAGACAATAATGGTTTAACACAAGCGGCTTCTACCGAACAAATAATAAAACGTAAATTGGTCTTAGGTAGTTTTTGAACTTCTCGTGTGGTTAGCCAACGGTGGATTGCAATTAAGCCTGAAGGCTCATTACCTTGTAAAAGTGTCGTGATCACTCTAGATTTTGTGGTATCTAATCCGGTAATATCAACGACTGTTGGGCCTGACATTGATAATAAAAACTGCTCATAATCAGCATGTAAATCTTGCCAATTTGGATCTTGTAGATAGTTGATCTCGCTAAAATCTATTTCCATCTTATTACCTACACGGGTTGGAGAAAGAGGTTAAATAACCGATATCATTAGCATGTCACACCTTTAGCTTACTTAGTGTTGATTAAGGTCAATAAAAGTAGTTGAACTGCGTACATTTTATAAGAAAAAAGCGTGAAAATTGTGTTGTCACAATTTTAATTAACGTAAACTGTTGATAAGTTTTTTAATCACATGAGAAGTTTATGACAGAAGAAACCATTTTTTCTAAAATTATCAGACAAGAAATTCCAACACCACTTTTATATCAAGACGATTTAGTCTCTGCGTTTCGAGACATATCACCAAGAGTTAGTACTCATATTTTAATTGTACCGAATAAGCATATAGCGACTATTAATGAAGTAACCGATGCAGACGAGTTAACTATGGGACGTATGATTAGTGTTGCTAAAAAGCTCGCTAAAGAAGAAGGCATTGACGAAAATGGTTACCGATTGATCATCAATTGTAATGAAGATGGCGGGCAAGAGGTATTTCATATTCATATGCATTTGCTAGGAGGTCAGCGATTAGGCTCTATGCTTTCAGTTTAACACTAGTTTTATTAATAAATGCGATAGACGGCTATTTAGGTAAGATTAAAAGCAGTGCGCTTAACTAGCGACTAACGCATACTTAAGTTAATAAATATACTATTGTTTACCCTGTTGGGATATCGCGTGAATTGGAAAGAATTACTTGAAAATAGAAATCGCCTCTTTTGGCTAGCGCATACCGCAGGTTGGTTTGGCTTTGCTTTCGTGCATTATTTGGGCTCCTTATTGCATGACTTACGTGATATTTTTGTTGTCATTATTTTTCTAAATGCTTATGCCGGTTGGTTGTTTACCGTTCCATTACGTTATTTATATCGCCGTGTATGGAAACTTCCTCCGGTTAAAATTGCTTTTATAGTTGTTTTTTCTTCCTATTTTACCGGCGTTTTATGGCAAGTTGTAAAAAACATAAACCACTGGGAAATATATAAGCACGGTTACAAGCCAGACTTTTTGTTGATGTATACTCAATCAAGTGTTTGGTCTTTTTACATCATACTTAGTTGGAGTGTTTTATATTTCAGTGCGAAATATTATCAAATGTTACAAATTGAGAAGCAAAATGTATTAAAAGCTAATGCTGTCGCACATCAAGCTCAACTAAAAATGCTACGATACCAATTAAACCCTCACTTTTTATTTAATACCCTTAACGCTATTTCGACACTTATTCTATTAAAGGAAAATACAATTGCAAATGGTATGGTGACAAAACTAAGTGAATTTTTGCGGTATTCGCTTGATAAAGATCCAATGAAAAAAGTTACGCTTGTAAGTGAGATTCATGCGTTAGAATTATATTTAGCCATTGAAAAGGTTCGTTTTGAAGACCGTTTACAAGTGATTTTTAACCTTAATGAAAAATGTGAAAAAGCTTTAGTACCGAGTATGATCCTACAACCCCTCGCTGAGAATGCTATTAAGCACGCCATTGCTACGCAAGAGCAGGGGGGAAGTATTACGATCACCGTTAATCATTTTGCTAATGATTTAATGATTGAAGTGGCAGACGATGGACCAGGTACTGAAATAGTTGATGGTAATTTGTATCGTGAAAATGGTGTAGGTTTAGTAAATACTCGTGAGCGATTACAAGCTTTATATAAAGAACGTTTTTCCTTAGTTGTTGCAAATAATAACCCGTCAGGTGTTAAAGTGAGTATTTGCATGCCATTTGAGTTAAGTTAATACCCCTTGTGTTAACCTAAGCACACTAGAATATAGGATTTTTCATGACATTTAGCACCATTATAGTTGATGATGAACCACTTGCCCGTAAAGGTTTAGCAATACGTTTGCAAGCGTATAATGACATCAATGTTATTGCTCAGTGCTGCAATGGCAGAGAAGCTATTGAAGCAATACGAGCATATCAAGTTGACTTAATGTTTCTTGATATTCAAATGCCTGGACTTAATGGCTTTCAAGTGATTGAAGAAATTAGTAAGCAAGGGTTGAAAATGCCAGTGGTGGTTTTCGCTACTGCATTTGATCAGTACGCGATTAAAGCATTTGAAGTACACGCACTTGATTATATTTTAAAGCCTGCTGATGAAATTCGACTTAACCAAACGATTGATAAAGTTAGACAGTATTTTAAATCAAGTATTGATGCTGAGCATAAATTAAAACTTATAAGATTAGTCAGTGATGTCACGGGTAATGATTGCCAACAAATTTTAACTGAACTTGCTAATAATAAACCGGTAAATTTATCTCACTACTCTGATGTTTTGGCTATTAAAGATGGCAGTGAAGTTAGTCGAGTAGCAATCAAAGATATTCTTTGGATAGATGCTGCGGGTGATTATATGTGTGTCCATGCTAGTGATGTTTCATCTTCTAATGCTATTAGTAATAGACAAGAAAATACGCATATTTTAAGAAAAACCATGAAGCAGTTAGAAGAGCACCTTGATCCTAAATTATTTATTCGTATTCATCGCTCAACCATAGTGAATAAAAACACGATACAAAAATTTTGTAGTCAAATAAATGGTGAGTATTTTTTGGTCTTAAAAAATGGTAAAGAACTTAAGGTAAGTCGAAGTTACAAAGAAAAAGTTAAGCAAACAATTAATAAGTAATTCATATTTATCTGTAAATCTCTCCTGTCTTGCATTTAACCGTCTATACTCTTTTAGAGTAATAATAAAAAAGAGTATAGACCATGAATGTTAGTTATATTGCGCATGTTTCGGGCAGAGTACAAGGTGTTTATTTTAGGGTATCTAGCCAGCAAAAAGCCATAGATTATGGTTTAAGTGGTTATGCTAAGAACCTAGCTGATGGAGATGTTGAAGTTTTTTTGTCAGGTGAGCAAGAGAATGTAGATAAAATGTTAGCTTGGTTAAAACAAGGGCCTGAGCTGGCACAAGTAACTGAAGTGCAGCAAAAAAAAGTAGACTGGCAGGAGCATAGCTTTTTTTCAATTAGTTAACTTATTTCCAGTCACAGTTGCAATGTTAATATTATTCACTGACAAACTGAAACCGTTGAAGTGTATTACCGTCTCGAGTAATCGTTTCATTAAACATGCTCAAAGGTCTTACCCATATATCATCTTTGTTATCAAAAGGGTGATATACAACAAGCGACTCTTCGGTTTCGCTATGCCTTGCAAGATGAAGTACTTGATAAAAACTACCTTTAAAATGTTGATACTTTCCTAATTTAATCATTAGATTTCCTGTTATATTTGATCGCTGCAAGCGAATCAGCTTGCAGCTTAGTGTTGTAATGTTCTCAGTATTATACTCGCATTGCTTTTTCACCACGAGCTATACCAACACAGCCAGAGCGAACTGATTCAATAATTTCAGTTTCATTACTCAGTGTTTCAATAAAAGCATTTAATTTTTCGCTACTGCCCGTTAATTCAATAGTATAAACTTGTTTACCTATATCGACGATAGAACCGCGGAAAATATCAGTGATACGCTTTACTTCTGTACGAGCTCTATCACTTATCGCGGCAACTTTTACTAACAGTAATTCGCGCTCAACATGTTTACGATCAGTCAACTCAGAGATTTTAATTACATCAACTAGCTTGTTAACCTGTTTTACTATTTGCTCTAAAACTCTGTCATCTCCAATGGTAGCAATGGTAATTCTAGATAAGCTGTTATCGTCAGTTGGCGCAACTGTTAAGCTCTCAATATTAAAAGCACGTTGTGAAAATAATCCAACAATACGTGATAATGCTCCGGCTTCATTTTCTAATAAAATAGCTAAAATATGACGCATTATACTGTCACTCCTTTATTTCTTATATCGACTAACATATTATTAATTTTTTTAATTGAATTACTGTTATTTAGTAAGTGAGTCATTAGGCTTTAACTCCTTTTTCTATCCACATTTCATCAATGCCACCTTGGCGAATATGCATAGGGTAAACATGCTCTTTTTCATCAACTAATACGTCGACAAAGACTAATTTATTTTTGATGCTAAATGCTTGTTCAAGTTTAGAATCAAGTTCATCTAAGGTATCTATTTGGATGCCAATGTGACCATAGGCCTCGGCGACCTTACAAAAATCGGGTAATGATTCCATATAAGAAGAAGAGTGCCTTCCTCCGTAAACCATATCTTGCCATTGACGCACCATACCAAGTGAACGGTTATTTAATGTGATGATCACTACTGGTAAGTTGTACTGCTTACAAGTAGATAACTCTTGAATATTCATTTGAATAGAGCCATCACCAGTAATACAAATAACATGCTTATCTGGAAAAGCAAGTTTAACCCCCATTGCTGCAGGTAAGCCAAAACCCATGGTGCCAGCGCCGCCGGAATTTATCCATTGGCGTGGTTTTGCAAATGGATAATATTGCGCAGCAAACATCTGGTGCTGACCAACGTCAGATGCGACATAAGCTTCACCATTAGTAATTTTATACATGGCTTCGATAACACGTTGAGGCTTGATTTTTTCACCCGCAATTTGTTTGTAGCTTTCGCTACGCATGTCACGCCATAAGTGAATTTGTTGCCACCAATCTTTTAATGCTTCTTCATCAGGGCTGTAATTAATTAGGTTAAGTTCATCAAGTAATTGTTGCATAACTACATCAACTAAACCAACGACAGGGATATGAGCGTTAATGGTTTTAGAAATAGAAGTTGGATCAATGTCTACGTGAATAATAGTAGCGTTAGGACAAAATTTTTCAACGTTGTTGGTAACCCTGTCATCAAATCGAGCGCCAAGCGCTAAAATTACATCAGCATTTGCCATTGTTTTATTAGCTTCTATACTTCCATGCATGCCTAACATGCCAATAAAGTTTTCGTGCGTGCCTGAAATACCACCAAGCCCCATTAGCGTATTAGTAATAGGTGCTTTTAATGTTTCAACTAATGTGGTTAAAATTTGAGAAGCATCGGCTAGAACAATGCCACCACCTGAATATACGACTAACCTTTTTGATTCGCTTATCGCTTTAGCTGCTTTGCGAATTTGCTTTGGGTGGCCTTTAATATTTGGATTATAAGATCGCATTTTAACGTTAGTTTCAATGCTAAAAGGTGCTTTATTTTGCGGAATAAGCAAATCTTTGGGGAGTTCGACTACTACCGGCCCTGGTCTACCTGTACTAGCAATGTAAAATGCTTTGGCAATGATATTAGGGATTTCGGATAAATCACGACAGTTAAAGCTATGTTTGATGATAGGACGAGTACAGCCAACAATATCAGTTTCTTGAAAAGCATCATTACCAATGAGCGTGGTAGGCACCTGACCAGCTAAAACAACCATTGGGATGGAGTCCATATAAGCGGTTGCAATCCCCGTAACACAATTGGTTGCGCCTGGGCCTGAAGTGGCTAGCACGACACCGACTTTACCTGTGGCACGGGTGTAACCGTCGGCCATATGGGTTGCTGCTTGTTCATGGCGAACTAAAATATGCTCAATTTCATCTTGCTGAAAAATAGCATCATAGAGATCTAAAATAGAACCACCAGGGTAGCCAAAAATATACTTTACTTTCAGTGCTGATAGCGCTTTTACTACCATTTCTGCACCGGTAAAAAGTTCTGTTGTCATGTTGATACCTTTGTGTTTAATTAACTTATTGTGAAAAATAAAAAACCCTCGGCCTGTATCAGAGCGAGGGTTTGGTTATTTAGTTGCTTGTTTACTTAATTTAATAATTAGTATTTTGCATAACCTGAGCCTCGTAATGATTTGACTATCACTACGACCATGAGGACGACGTTGAGGTTACGAGAATATAAAATCATGCTGTATTTAAATTTAATTATTTTCTAAAAATAAGATTAGTACTAACTCTATTTTTAAAGGGTTTGCCCATTGCTGTCAACTATTAAATATAAAATCAAAGGATTTACTGAAAATTAATTGTATTAGTGAATAATGAACGTACAACAAAAACGGTAATTAATTGTTTTATCTGTTTAAAAATTAAAATATGTTTTATAGTCATTATGCTAATAGTTACAATTTGGTACATTATCATCTAAATACATGAGATAAGATATGTGTACCCAATAATTATGAATAAACGGGAAAGTTATGACCTTAATGAAAAAAATATTTGCTACTGTATTGCTCATTGCAGTTGCTAGTTGTTCAACTACCTATGAAGCAAAAATTAACTTTGATAAAAATAGTAAAGTTGACACCGTAAATTACAAAACTTTTGCTTGGTTAACTTCAGGTAAAATAATGGCACCGCCGGAAGATATTAACCCAGTAATGAAACAGCGTGTTGATGAAGAAATTGAGAAAGCCTTTATTGCGAAAGGTTATCAATTGATTGATGATGCTGAAAAAGCAGATTTTGCTATTTCTTACACTGTTGGTAATCGTGATAAAATTAAAGTAAATAGTTATCCTACAACTTACAATACAGGTTTCGGTTGGGGACGAGGCTATTATGGTGGTGGTTATGGCGGCATGTATGGTGCGCAAATGAGTACAGAAACTCGTGTCCGTCAATACACGGAAGGTAAGTTAGCTATTGATGTTTATGATGTTAAATCTCATCAACCAGCGTGGCATGGTTGGGCGGTGAAACGCATTACTTCTGATGATAAAGAAGCGCCATCATCAGCGATTAAAGAGATAGTAGCTAAAGTAGTTACACAATTTAACTAATATAAACTTGACTATTTATCTATAAAAAAAGCAGCTTAGGCTGCTTTTTTTTGTTTATTTTTAATGTATTAGTGCATTTTTTACAATTTACATTACACTGATAGTTAAGGTTAATTAACAAAATAAAAACAGTCATTATGAGTAATTTTATATTTAAAGATGAACCAGAAGATAGTAATAAAATCACGAATAATATGCCTATTAAAAAATGGCGGATATTGGTGGTAGATGATGATGACTCTGTTCATCAAGTGACTAAATTAGTTTTAGCTGATGCACAAATTGAAAATCGTCAATTAGATATTGTTTCTGTGTATTCTATGGATGAAGCCAAGAAAAAGCTATTAGAGGAAGGTGACTTTTGTATGGCTTTTGTTGATGTGGTAATGGAAACGGATCATGCAGGATTAGAATTAGTCCAATGGATAAGAGAAGAACTGAAAAACCAAGCAATACGCTTAATATTAAGAACAGGTCAAGCGGGTAGTGCTCCAGAAGCAAAAGTTATTAAAGATTTTGATATTAATGACTATAAAGAAAAAACAGACTTTACTTCAAATAAAATGATCACTACTGTTTATGCTGGCATTCGAGCATACCGTGACATTATGACCATCCAGCGTAGTTTAGATGCTTTTAAAAAACTCATTGAAGCTACTCATGATCTATTAAAAATTAACCAGCTAAAACCTTTTGGATCTGCGGCATTAAATCATTTACTTTCCTTGATGAATGTTGAAAGTTCGGCCTTATATATTGCTAGAACTGAAATAGATTTTGACCATCAGTCAACGAGTTTAATAATTGCCTGTACAGGTAAGTACGTCTGTGAATCAGACTCTTTAGAGTCATCCGATATATCAATTGATGTTAAAGAAAAAATACAAGAAGTATTCATCAGTAAAAAGCATTACAGTGACGATACATGTTTTGTTGGATATTACCAAGCAGCACTTAATGCGGCTTCGGTTCTTTATATTGAATTTGAGGATGATAATGAACATTTTAAAGCGAGCTTAGCAGAACTGTTTGCCACTAATGTCGCGCTTATTTTAGAAAGTCTAACGAAGCAAAAAGAAATAGAAAGAACACAAAAAGAATTATTGTTTATCGTAGGTGAAGCAGTTGAAGCAAGAAGTAAAGAAACAGGTGCTCATGTTAAGCGTGTAGCCATAATTTGTGAATTAATTGCTCAGAAATTAGGGCTAGACGAAACATTTATTAATGCATTACGATTAGCTGCTCCATTACATGATTTAGGTAAAATAGCGATTCCAGAGCATATTTTGCATAAGCCAGGTAAACTTGTGGGAGATGAATGGAAAATAATGCAAACACACGCACAGATTGGCGGAGACATATTAGAAAAATCGACTGTTAGCGTGTCTAAACTTGCTGCTAGGTTAGCTCATTATCACCATGAAAACTGGGACGGGAGTGGTTACCCTGAAGGGTTAGCAGGAAAAAACATTCCACTCGAAGCAAGAATAATGGCCGTTGCCGATGTCTTTGATGCTTTAGGCTCTAAGCGCTGCTATAAAGAGCCTTGGTCTGATGAGGACATTAAAAACTTCCTAATAGCTGAGAAAAATAAAAAATTTGATGCTACTT
>Ga0209292_1000856_pt1 | contig 38773 bp, 27 predicted proteins | sample GOMGulsemesocosm_2_FD_184634 | JGI IMG/M metagenome (GOLD analysis project Ga0209292, IMG submission 184634) | Methane-oxidizing microbial communities from mesocosms in the Gulf of Mexico - GOM9C Gulf of Mexico (SPAdes) (version 2) | ecosystem: Environmental > Aquatic > Marine > Cold seeps...
AAACAAACAGCAGAAGACTTATTTCGCGAGGCTGAAAAAATAAGGTCATTTAAATGGCTTGTGCCTATTCAAGATAATAAGCCGGTTAATAGAAGTTTAAATTTTTATGATCAATTCCCAGTACAACAATATGACATTATTGGTATCGCTGATTAACTAACTGATTAACTAACTGATATAACAATAACATCAACTTGCCCCCGAAGTTTTACTACATCGTCATCCTCGAGTTGTCTTGTCGAGGATCCAGAGCTTGTTTTTTGGATTTATTCCATTCCAGCCTAAAACACTACTAGAGCGACGAGAGGTTACTCGTATGTCGATGGCCAATAGGAATGGTTACAATGATTTCAGTAGTTTAAATTTTTCAATTTCCTGCAATAAGTTCTCTTCATTTAATATTGAAACTTTATTATTAATAACAATTGCATTAGCATTATTTCTTTTTCTAATACCGCGATTTGTGTTGTTGTTTTTTATAACTACGTTTACTGAACTCTCAAATCTAAATTCAATTGCATAAGGATAATTATGTTCAAAAAAAATAATATTATTATTGACTATTGTTTCTGGGCTATCTTCTAAAATAATCCCTGTATCGGCATACTTGTGCTTGTTCTTTGCGTGATAAATAATATTACCTTGAATAACACCAGCAAAATTAGAGTAACTGTTGTAATTTGCTTTGCCTTGTCTCATACCAAAACCAATACCGCGGTCTGAATTAATAATGAGATTATTTTTAATACTATTGTGAGCAGTATCATTCCATAAATGAATGGCATGTTCGGCAATATGTTTATCTGGGCTGGAAATATTCTCAAAAATATTGTTTATTATTAACCAGTTTTTAATGCCATGTGCATCAATGCCACCAATATAGAAATTTGGCCCTATCCCTTTTGTATAGCGAAAAAAGCAATTCGTAACTAAGCCATTATCAGCAAATAATTCACTATGTTTTCTACTATAAGTAACTTTTAGTAATTGTTCATAGCCATTTTGTAAAATGCTATTGCGAATAATAGGGCTACTTGCGCCATTTTCACCTGCGATTTGAATAAGGTGATTACCAGCTTGCTCAAGTGTTAAACCATCCATAACAAAGTGTTTTCCGCTCACTCGTATCAGGTTATCAACACCTTTAGTGGCTTTCATGCCATTGCCACGTAATATGGTATTAACAGGAGTAGCTGATTTAGATAGCAGCATAATGTTATTGGCTAATATATTTAAAGTACGCTTAAAATGATAAATACCATCAGCGAACAATATCGCTGCATCACCACCCGCTTTATTCGCTTTATTTAAAGCTTGATATACTTCTTCAGTATTTCGCACATTATAAATTTTATAGTCGGCAGGTATCTTCATCTGAGGTTGCAATTTTGCTAAAAAAATAGCATTTGTATCTATTGTAATTGCTTGAATAAAACTACAGTAAAATAGGCTGATTAAGAGGACGAATATAAACTTCATTGATTTAACGTTGATCACTTAATTTTTTAATTACTTTAGCAGGGTTCCCTGCAACTATTGAATAATCAGCAACATCGTTAATAACAACGGCACCAGCGGCAACAACACAATGTTTGCCAATATTAGCCATAATAAGGGCTCCATTGCCGACCCATGAATCTTGACCAATAGTTATTTTCTCAAAGGAACCACCTTGATGTTTAATCGGTTTGGATAAATCATCAAAATTATGCTGCCCTTTACCACTCATAATGTGAACACCGCTGCCAAGTAGTGTATCTTGACCAATTTTACATTTACCAATATTACATTGTGGCCCAATATAGACACCGGTTGATATTTCAGTATCATGTTGAGAGAACAACGTAAGAAATGAGACAACAGCGTCAGCGCTACAATAGCTCATGGAGAACCGGTAAAACCCTGCTCGAAGGTAACTGCCAAATTTTCCGGGGATTAAACACAACAGCTGTGAAAAAGTGCTAAAAAGTGAATCACTTTTTAGCACTCTATTTAGTAGTAAGTATGTGAGTGTTATAGGCGAAATACATATCGCAGCTAGAAAAATAATAGCCTGTTTAATTATACTTTTCACGTTCATATCCTGTATTGATCTTCAATTTGTACTACCCATGTCACTTAAATTCTTTAACTTTTCTAACTTTCAGCTAAATATTACAGGAACCAAAAGTAACATGGGTATAGGTAATATTAACGCATTAATAAAGCCAATATTTCGTGTGTTTTATCTTTCATTAAAACTAGGTCCCGAATAAAGCACTTCGGGATGATGATATGCGTAATGACTATCGGCCCATCATCACATCCAACGTATTATTATATTACTTTGAGTATCCATCCGTCATTCCCGCGTAGGCGGGAATCCAGAAAAACACTCACAATAAAACTAAGACCATAAAATAACAAAATTACACTTTACCATTCAAAACATCATTTAAAACCTGCAATTTTCCTTCCCAAGAATATTTTTCATGAATTAACGTTAACGCGTTGGCTTTAATCTTTTCATGAAACTCAGCATTAGTATCAAGATGCTTTATACAGTTCAAAAACTCATCTGCTGTACTCGCAATTAAAATATCGATGTCATTTGTACAATCAATCCCTTCAGCTCCCATAGGAGTTGCTATTACCGGTAAGCCACAGGCAAACCCCTGCAGTACTTTATTTTGAACCCCGCGCGCTAACCTAAATGGCGCAACAAAGTAATCAGATTGATGATAGTAGGGTAAAATATCATTAACAAAACCTGTAACTTCAATACCACTAATCTTTTCTAAGCATTTAACGTTTGAGGTAGGGTTCATACCTGCAATAATAAACCTGGCTTCAGGATATTCTTCTAATATTTCTTGCCATACATTATCAACAAACCAAACGACCGCATCTATATTAGGCTTATAATCCATTACACCTGTGAATAACATAACAGGAGCATTATTATTAGGAGACGAGACTGCAGGGACAAAAGAACCAGTATCCATACCATTACCCATGGTTAGTACTTTACCTGAACTTTTAATTTTAGATTTAAATAGCTCAACCTCAGCATCAGCAATGAAAAAGCTGGTATCAAAATCATGTGTTATTTTCTGTTCATATAATGACAGAATTTTTGTTTCTCGTTGATAAATCCATTTCATTGTCCAACGAGATGTTTCGGCGTATTGTCGCCATTTATCCGAATCTAAATCCATAAAATCCATTAATAGTAATGGTTTTTTTGTGATCTCCTGTAATAATTTACTCTTATAAATATACTCAGCCATCGCGGAGCTTGTACAAATTACAGCATCAAACTCAAGCTTTAGTAGTAATTGATCAAATTTTATTTGTAGATCATTAGAATAGAAATTGGCCACACTTAACGCCTTTCCAGTCATTAAGCCCTTTATAAGCCTAACTGCTTTATTAGGTAAGCGACTGTAAGAAACATTATGGCAATACTCATCTGATAGAGTTTTGAAAAAAGAAAGGTCCTCATTTTTTTCTAATGGTGCACATACACTGACTTGATGTTTATCATGTAAATATTTTAATTGATTGAAAGTACGGATCTTTTCGCCTTTGTTAGGCGGGAAAGGTACGCGATGAGCTAAAAATAAAATATTCACTTAATAAACCAGTAATGTTTGAACTTATCTATAGTTTATAGGGCGTCATTAACGAAATCTATACTAAAGTAATGATTTGCCAATAATCTATGAAGGAAATACAATAACTGTCCTTCTAATAATAATGCATCTTAATATGGATATAAACAATGCAGCTTAAACTACGTATTGTCGCTTTTTCTTATTTAGTTTTCGTCATTTATGGCAGTTTAGTTCCTTTACAATACGTGGGGCTTGAATTCGCAGATGCATGGCAAAAATTTTTAGTTATTCCCTTTTTAGAATTAGGGGTGACTTCAAGGGCTGATTGGGTAGCGAACGGCTTGCTTTTTATCCCTTTAACCTTTTTAGCTATGTCTTCTTTTTGGCAAGACGGAAAAAACAAGTCAAATATACTATTGACTGTGTTGATTGTATTAGGTGCAGCTCTTCTTTCAACTAGCATCGAGTTTACTCAATTGTTTTTTCCGCAACGTACCGTCTCTCAAAATGATATATTTGCTGAAGCTATTGGTGGCACTGTTGGTGTACTGCTTTGGTGGCGACTTCACTCTTATTTTTTAGATTTTATAGAACAATGGTTTAGTGAAAACTTAGAAGGTAAATGGCAATTGTATTTAACCCTCTATTTGGTCTGTATGCTTATTTATAGTGTGATGCCCTTAGACCTTACTTTAAGTCCTGTTGAATTATATCGTAAATGGGATGATGGTCGTTTAGTGCTCATACCCTTCTCTTTTATTTCGAAGCCTTTTGTCATGATTCTATATGATGTTTTAACTGACATAGTGCTATGGGTGCCTGTAACCATTCTCTGGTTAAAGACAAAACCACTCACTTCCCTTCAAGTATTTATTCGAATTGTTATGGCGGCAAGTTTTATCGAATTAGCCCAGGTATTTGTTTTTAGTCGCTACACTGATATTAATGATGTTATAACTGCCAGTTTAGGAGCTTATTTAGGGATTATAGTCTCTAAACGATATTTATTATTAACTGACCATCCAGAAAGAAAAGCACAATTAATGAAAAAGAATAATTTTTTAATTGGTGGTGGTTTTTATGTTCTATGGAGTACTATCCTTATAGCAATGTATTGTTATCCATATAACCTAACTATTTCCAATGAATATATTACTAAACAATTAAATTATTTTTTTTCCGTACCATTTTCATCATATTATTATGGTTCTGAATATAGAGCTATCACTCAATTTTTCAGAAAAGTTCTATTTGCAATACCTCTAGGAATTTCATTAGCAATAGCTTTTTCTCAGCGAAAAGTTATAAATAAGTCAATAAAAGTAACTTTAGCCCTAATGTTTTTATTTACAACTCTATTGTTTATAGAATTGCTCCAAATGCTTATTCCTGCCAAAACCGCTAATCTGACTGATGTTTTTATAGGTTTCACAGGGGGGATTTCTGGGTATTTTGGAATAAGTAAATTGTTAAGGTTAAATTTTGTTACCGATAATACAAATGCCGTAAATGCCGATAAAGGAGTGGATTTTAATAATAAACACATCAATAACTTAACAAGGCGTGAGGAAATAAATGCGCGTCATCCTTTAACAATAAATAGGCCAGGCTTTTCTTTTTTAGTGATCAAAGTACTCGTTATGTACGCATTATTAATTTATGTCGTACAATCCCCCTTCACACCTTATAATATTAAAGAAATATATTCAGTGCCAAATATTTATGTTGGAGCTTTTGGTTTCTTAGTATTGTTGTTTTTTACTTTGGGATTTCCATTAGCTATTGTGCAACGTCAAGTTATTGTGAATAACATATCGTTAAAGCGTACCTTACAACTTATTATTGCACATATAGCAATTACTTGGATATTAGTAAGACTCTTAATACCTACCGAAAGTATATACGATATCATTGGTTTTCCAACATGGGGAATGTTGCCGGAATTTGAAATGATATTTAGGTTTTTTGGATTGTTTTCATTGTTTTCGATGTTGTTGTTTAGTGTTTCAATAATGAAAATTTCACAGAGTTCAAAAAATAATTATCAGTTAAGTCAGTTAATGAAAAGTTGCTGGACAGTATTTGTTTTAATCATCTTACCCATTAATTTTATTATTATTATAGTATGCGCTGGAACAGATAATTTAATAGAATTACTCAATAATGGCGGATATTCTATTCGAACTTTAGCCTTAGTTATGTACTTTATAGGCACGATTTATTCTGGTATATACTTATCATTGGCTGTGGTATCTAAATCTATTTTTCAACTTGTCATCACATTATTAATTATCATAATTCTATCATTTGTTTCTTTTTATTTAGTCGGTTACGGAACTGAACAATATATTTTTAAATACGATAAGGTTTTTTCGGCATTACAATTTTTATTAAGTCCAAATAGAGATCATTATATTGAACCTATAGAAATATCATTAAGGTTTTTTATAGCTCATATCGGTTTGGTTTTTGTCTTATTTGTAACACAATGGCATATATTTCAGTCGTCTAAAAACTAAAAACTAAAAACTAAAAACTAAAAACTAAAAACTAAAAACTAAAAACTAAAAATATACCAGAGCACTATGAGAAGAAAAGAAGTTTACTTATCGTCCAATGATGAAGTATTGAATATAATTATTTTTATGGCGTAATAATTAGCAGGATGGTTTTATGATATTATTGCACCTCACAGGTTGACTTTGATACGGTTAGGCCATTTCAAGGGAGTGTTATAATTTCCATAATCGAGCTCATAATGAAACGATTTATAATTTACTTTATTATTATGTTTTCTCTTTTTTCATGCCAAGATGCGCCTTCCCAAACAAACATTGAAAAGATAATACCTAAACTTTCATGTGGGTTAATTTTACACGGTGAAAACGAACAACAAATTAGGTACAAAACTTCATCTGTTGTTCAATATACTTTTTGTGAATACGAGCAGCAAACACGTACATGCAATAATGGGACGTTAAATAACTGGATCGGTACGTTTAAATTTGAATCTTGTACTGTAGATACCAGTAGCAGTTTTTCTTCTTGTGGTTTGATCGCACATAACGAAACTGAAAAAAGAATACGTTATGACTTTTCCAAATTATTAGACAATAAATCGTGTGAAGAAGAAACTCAAAATCGAGCTTGTAGACATGGTGTTTTTTCTAAGTGGAGTGGTACTTTTCAAAACAAAACGTGTAAACCCCTTCCCGATATAACCATCAACTCTTTTGAGTATAAAGGCGGCTTTAGACTTTCAGGTGAAGTATTTGGAAATACTACATACTCTAGTTTAAGTTATTCACCAGGTGTTATTGCTTATAATCCAACGAATCATTCTCTTTTTGTAGTAGGTCACCCCAATGAACAAGCCATCGCAGAGTTCGCCATACCAGAAATCATCAATAGTCGAAATATAGAAGATTTTAAGGTACAAGAAAATATAATTCAAAATTCTGGCGATTTTCACCAAACCAGTCGAGTGAATACCGGTATTGATCAACGCTTCAGAATTACTGGGCTAGCTTTAATTGAAGGTAAGCTCGTTGTTAATTACATGGACTGGTATGACACTTCTGCTGGAAAAATAGATACTACGGTTATTTTTCAAGAATTTAACAACTTATCTACCAGTGAAATAACTGGACCATTCCAAATCAGCGGTGCTATGCACGCCGCTGGTTGGATCACATTTATTCCAAAAGGAATACAGGCAAGCTTAGGCGGACGATTTATCAGTGGTTTTTCCAGTGGCGGCATACTCAGTAGATTATCAGTTGGCCCATCAGCATTCATATATAAAGATGAAAGTTCTATATTGGATACTGAAGCTGGAGCAGTAATTCAAAATGAAGCATTATTAGATTTTAATTATCCCAAAAAAATATTGTATGATAAATCAATTTATGGTGAAAATAATATTATTCAAGATGATATTCTCTACAATGCTGACTTTAGAAATAAGCTTTGGACGAGAAATTCAGGGGCATCTCATGGGTTTATCGTTCCTCGAAGTAATACTTACGTTACACTGGGCTATTCTGCTGGTCATGAGTCGGGGTTAGGATATAAAATTGTTCAAGACGATGGTAATAAGTGTGCTGGCCCTTGCCCATATGTAGCGAGTGAACGATATAACTATTATTGGTTATGGCATATCAGTGATTTACTAAAAGTAAAAAAAGGTTTGTTGAAACCTCATGAACTTCGTCCTTATGAATATGGCAAGTTTAATACGCCTTCGAATGCCGAACTTAGAGGAGCATCTTACGATGCTAAGAGTGGCCTGTTATATGTTTCTTTAAAAAATGGTGATACTACAGCAAGGTATAGCAGGCCTCCCTTGTTTTATGTTTATAAAATAAATAATTGATTAAACTCAATTGTATATTATCGTTAATATGAGGAAATGAATCAGGGCAAGAACATGATATTTATTTTATAGCAAAGTGTGAATAAAAATCACTTTAAGTATCCTACGTTCTTAACAATTTTAAAATATTACGCCGCAGTTACGATGAACGCCAACAACATAAAGTTAGATACCATTCGATTATATTACTCATTGTTTAGGGCAACTCAGCGCTTATCAAGTTGATGTCGAAAAATAACTGCTGTGGAAAGTAAAGCTTAACCTCACTGGAGATCGGCGGACGTTTACGTTTATTTTTCGCTAGAGGGGAATTCAAAAAAAAAGGGCAATGCCGATAAGAAGCTGGTAACAGGCCTTGAATCGATTCATGATTGAATTCGACACAGTTTAAAGGACTTCATTTAAACTGGCAGTTACACAGAACCTGTTATAGCTTTATTTTAAATGTGATATCACTCATTAAATGGTTTTTTACCAAAAAACTTAATTTTTATTTCATCTATCACATTCATTACAAACATGTGTTTAATGTATTTTAATTGATGGTGTAATTTATAGCCAAATACTTTAAGTGATGACAATTTAGACTCTGGGTTCATTACTTCATATTGATGATATAATAAACTACTTTTGGCAATTGCTTCATAGGTTAAAATCTGCTGATTCGTCATTTCTGTTTTCCACTTAGCATGATTACCTGACACTGTTTTGGCAATTAGCTCATCAATCATATCACGATGATTATCTATATCATCATCTAAAAAATCATAAATTCGACGACATTCTTGTTCTGTGTTTTCCAATAATTTTTCATAACTAATATATAAAACTTGCCCTTTATCTTTTAAAGATTTTAATATTATTTGCTGTTCACTATTATTAGCTTGATTCCACTGTTCTGCACATTTATATATGTTGTTAGGTCCCCATGGCTTCTTTAATAGAGATAACGCAACATCACGACCATCTCTGACAATATAAAGATACTTAGCATTAGGGTATAAATTAATAAGCTGATTAAGTTTTAATATATAATGCGGTGTTTTATCACCCCACATAGACTTCCCTTTCTTTTTCATTAGTTGAATAAATAAATAGTCGATTAATTCCGAATAAGTAAATTTTCCACCTAAATCGCTCTTAACAACTTCTGGGTTAAACTTGGCCCCCCACTGAGAAATAGCTCGCTCATTACAAATGTCATTTATTAATTTGGTTAAGTTACTCAATTGTGTAAAGTCACCATAATGTTTAAGTTTATTATGATATTTCAAAATTAATTGAGTTTCAAATGGCGAACCGTACTCTGTTGGCTTTAATAAACTCGCTAAAAAAGTTGTACCTGAACGTGGGCTGCCTAAAATAAATAAATTTTTCATTTTGGTCTCAGATTTTAAACTGTAAGTAGTTATCTTATTCAAGTATACCTATCCTAACCTAACACCTTTATGGGTATTAATGATAGACAGTTACACAGATTTTGTTACAGGGTCATTATTATGAAAGCAGCGCCCAGCGGATGTTCCCTCGATTACTCATTAACACTAAACTTGATTGAACTTAATAAAGAAGCAATGTATGACTCGTAAAACTTCCGATAACTGGAGAAACATTGTAGAATAACAAATCACCAATAAACTATCAGTATCGATGTTCTGTAAACAACATCAATTGAGCGCTAAGTATTTTTATGCGTGTAAAGCCATTATTACTCATGGCAACGAGGGCTAAATATTACTTACCATATATCTATGCAATTCTTGCCTATTATCATTATGATAATTTGGGTATTTCCGCCTTTATTGTCACGCATCTTCTCGGGATATTCTGAATGTTTGCTCCTGCCCTAATAAATCCTCTATTAAATTCTGCCAATATTGAGCAAAAACTTTTTCAGAAAAGTTTTCTTCCCAAAATTTAATAATATTATCTCTTAAAGCTTCTTTATTTTCTAGAAATTCATTAATTGCGACAACACCCGCGTCAGGTTCGTTCAAGCTTATTAATCTTACACCATCACATTCAGAAAATACCCTATGAGCACTGATATCTGATAGAACACAGGGTATACCTGCACTGAGAGCTTCGACAACAGCCTTTGGACAGTTTTCTTCTGAACTCAGAAAAACAAGTACATCAAAAGAGTTAAATATCTTTTCTTTATTGGTTTCCCACCCGTGTGCTATAACACTCTTGTAATCACAAATAAAGTCACTGCCAACTCCCCAGAGTTGAATTTTTTTAGCGCTGGACTTAAGTCCAAGTTCTACCGTTAGGTTTGCATTTTTTCGAGTGTTGGTTAGGTTCCCGACGACCCCAATGTTATTCGTAAACTTTGATTTTAATACTTTAGCAGCCATATTTGGGATTATTACAAATTTTCCTAAAGGCAGTTGAAAAGATTCTTGCTGTGCAGGGCTAACGAACCTAGCCATGTTTGATATAGATACCGATCTTTTAACATACTCAGTGTCTAATCCATGCAGTGAGTTTAATTTCCCATGGATCGTTGTAATAACTTTTTTGCCTTTAGCCAAAATCATTGTTACAAATTCGTGGTTACAACTAACGTCCACTATGAATAGATCAGAGTTTAGGTCCGCTGTTTTAACTAACTTAACTTTTCTAGAGATTTGAGGGTTGTAATTACTGCTTGGGTAAGAGACAAACTCTACGTAATAGCCTAAATTTGCTAAAGCATTTGCTATATCAGGAATTGAAAATGTTGGGCCAGACATGCCTTGAAAGTCACACTTAAAAGTAACCTTTTTTGTTTGTTTGCTTGAAGAGCCTAGGAATAAATATATAAAAACATTAAGCCAGTAATTCCACTGATTTTTTATTAGCAGTGATCGTCGTTTGATAAAATATGGAAGTCGTTTTTCTATCAATACCTCGCAAGTTTTGGAGTAAATGGTTCGGCTTTCTGTATGTTTCGTATTCATGATATATCCTTCAATTTTTTTACTTGAGTAAGCTAAACTTTAACTTGTTGTGGTCAACTGATTTTGCCTACAACCATTGAAAAGCCAATATCTTTTCTAACTAATTGGGTATTATAATGAACAAGTTTAACTTGATTATAACCGCTAGTAAAATTATGAGTAATCATAGTTTTGCTTCACTCAGTGAATAGTAAACTGTGTTTTTTACCATTCTATTTATAGGTTCCTAAAAAAGCTCCATTGGGCTATTGTATTAATATTTATCACTAGGGCTCATGTTTTTTTCTCTCGGGTATATCTCTACAATAACTGACGACTATACTTACATAATATGTTATTTGATAACAGCGGAGATTTACGCATTTGGGGTTGTAGTATCTTCAAATTTTTCTCACATTGTTACTTAGAGGCAGACTTAAAAACCTTGGGAGAGATTTGATTGAATAACGTAAACACAACTTCTTTAATATGTCTGTATTCTTCAAATTGAGAGATAAAAGGTTTTGATATTATAACTAATGAAATTGTATAAATGCCAAAGTAAGTACAACCTATAAAAAACAAATTAGTAACACTCCATTCAAAGTGAATTATTTTTGCTTCATTAGTGATATAGGCTGCAACCAAAGATGAGAAAACAATAGGTAATAACATGCCAGTTAAGCGAATAAATGATAGTTCGATGAAGCGACTTAAGTAATAAAAAAAGCTTAATGTAACAATGATACCAAGTGTCCCTCTTAGTAATGTAAATTCAATAACGTCATTTTGACCAAGAGAATATAATATTGCAAATATAAAACTTAGACTTATTAAATCAAAAATAAACAGGGTTTTTACTTTTCCTATAGCAACAAAACAGTTATTCAAAAACCAACCAATCGCCAAAGTAAAGAACAAAATCGACAATGCGCTCATTAACTCATAAGTATTTTTCCATTTATCACCTAGTAAAAAATCGATAACTGCAAAAGGGAAAAAATAGAGAAATACAGTAATAGGTATAACAACGCTCATTAAAACTAAAAATACAATTTGTACTTGGTAAGAGAGCCTTTTAACATCATTTTTAACCTTTGAAAATGTGGTTATTAATGGCTCTAACATAGGCGTCAGTATATCTAACCCTAACGTAACTGTTATATTTTTTATGACATGAAATTGACCTATTGTAGCAGCGTCGAATAGTTTGGTTATCATTATTAAGTCAATTCTAGAGCGAGTAAAACCTAATATACTTTTAAATAATATCCATTGAGAAAACTGCCACTGTTCCTTTATGGCTTTTTTCGTTAGTTTCGGCCGAAACTTGTGAATAAAGTATGAGCCTAAAACATAAATAACTTCTGCAACGATATCACCGACTATTAACGCCCAAAATGTAGGATAAAAAAATATTATTGTCATAACAGCTGTAAATGAAATTACTTTTTGTACAACTGAAAGATGAAAAATAGGCTTGTATTTCAATTCTTTCTTTAAAAGTATAACTCCAGGGTTAGCTAATGGTCTGATTATCAAAATACTAGAGATAACATAAAGAGGTAATTCTAACAAAGAGGTGTCATAAAACTTTACTATCATTGGTACTAAAGCAATAAATACTATCCAAATTATTAGTTTAAGAATGATATTTAATGTCCAAGCAGAATTAAGGACAGTCTCATCGACACCATCTTTTTGTAGAATATATTTCTCGCTACCTGTTTCTCCAATAATTTCAAATAATTGAATAGTTAACATCAAAATGGCAATCAATCCGAAATCTTCAGGCACAAGTATTCTAGCCAAAATTAGAGTGCTGATTAAGCCTAGTCCACGGTGAATGATCTTAGTCAAAAGTAATATGGCGGAACTTGATATTAATTGTGAACTTGTTATCATTATTTTTTTTACTAGCTTTCAATCGAATTGAAAAGTATGTTTGCTTTTTCAGTATGCACTTTCCAATCTAAGGTGCATTCTACGTGCTTTCTAGCTTTTTTACCCATTGCTTTACATCGTTCGGGGTTTTGTAATAACTCAGTCAGCTTAGTTGCTATTGGTTCAGGTTGTGTACAATCTATAATAAAGCCTGTTTTACCAATGAGCATAGTTTCAGCGGTACCACCGGAATCACCTGCTATGACTGGTTTTCCACATGCTTGTGCTTCAACCAATACCATACCAAAACCTTCAATATCTTGTTGGAAGTTCCGGTTTGGTAATGCAAAAACATCACATTGTTGGTACGCTTGAATCATCTGCTCGTCGCTGATTTCCGTCATGAAAAGCACATTGTCTTCAAGCCCCAGTTTTTGTGTTAACACTTCTAATTCTTGCTTTTCTGAACCGCCACCAATAATCGCATAGAGTACATCAGGAATAGATTTTTTGATCTCAGGTAATGCTCTTATTAGCATATCTTGACCTTTGCGTTTTTGAAGGCGACCAACGGTTAATACAACCCGTTTCCCTTGCCAACCCAAAGATTTTTTAACACCATCATTTTCTTCTGCAGGAATAAAACGTTCGGTATCGCAGCCAGGGTTTAATATCACCGTTTTATCGGGAGCTGCTTGCCAGTTATTAAGAATTAAGTTTGCCGTATTTTGGCTGTTACAAATGAGTGTTGTGGCATTAGCCAGTACTTTTTTTACAATCCAGATTAGCTCTCGGCTAGTCGCTGCCGCTTCAACGTCTTCACCGTGGATATAACAAACATAAGGGATATTATATAATTTGTAGAACAAGTAACCAATAAAGCCTTCAGGCAAACAACGGCCACAATGTATCGTTGTTATTTTATGTTGTTTAATCAGTTTTCTGATGTGATTAAATACTCGCCAGTAAAACTTCAATCCGGTGATACTTTTAATGCCCCAGCTTGGCGACGTAAGGTTTACCCGTGTAACATTTAAATCATGAGTTTTATCAAATACCTCGTCACTTACGGCCTGGCCTGCAGCGATTATATATTCACTTCTCGATAATCGTGAATAAAGTTCCCAAAACCAGCGTCCACTTCCTCCATTGGTGGGTGGGAATATTTCGCTTAGTAATAAAGTTTTATTCATCGTTTGTTATCTCTATTAAAATTTATTGATTATCATTATTTAGGGAATCAAGAAATAGGGTAAGTTCTGATTCACATTCTTGTTCAAGTTTTTCAAACCAGTCATTATTGGCAAATTTCTTCCACTTATCTACACCTTGATTTTCTATTACTGATGCTGCTTTCTTTAAGTGCTTATTATCGATATTTAACTCTATGAAAAGGTCTTGTAAAACATTATTTGGGTCTTGCATCAGCTGTTTAAGACTAATGCTTTGATCTGATTCTTTTTTACCGTACAGGTAAGACAACTTCCAAAGATAATAAAAGCGTTGGTATGGGTGCGTAGTTGTTCTTTGCTCTAAAAATGGAAAATGTTTTGCTAAATCATTACACCATGAATTTAAATAGAAACCATCTATGTAGGTGGTTTCAATATTGTCTTTGGTCATCAATTTTTTGTCAGTTAGAAATGAATACCATTGATCTCTAGGGTGGCGGTGCAGGTGAATAAATTTTGCATTTGGAAAATGCTGTTTTAACCAGGGTAAACGAAAATCAATGCGGTTGAATTGTAAAACCGGACGACCATCTGCTTTATTAATTAGCTCACAAATGTAGGATTTCATGTCAGGCGCCCATGTATTGGCATCCATGAACAAACCTTCTTTGATCCAGTCTTCTTGATAATATTGATCTAAGTGTTCCATACCATCATATTCACTTGAGTAATCGTCTACTCCAATATGCGTTGAATCAACATGCTCGCCTCTAGACGTTTTGTCGAACCAGCGACGTTCGTTGAAAGGTTCATAATATGCTGTGCAACCGTCAATGTTTCTAAATATATTCCATAGCAGGGTTGAACCGCTTCTAAAACGGCTAGTGATGAATACTATGTCACCACGTTCTGATGTTATTTGATTATTTGAACCACTATCTATACTGTGATCGTATGGATTACCCTCATTACGGAGAACACCTAAGTCTTGTTTAGATAATTTGATAGAATCGTGTAAACTTTGCTGGATTTTTTCATTCTTTAGACACTTTAAAAAAAGGTCCAATAATATATTTTTTAATCTGTTAGTTATACTCATATTAATAATCTAATTACCCAGATATGACTTGGCTATATAAATAATGGTATTGCTTGTTCATATTCATTTCTGAAAAATGAGATTCAAACCTACTTTTTGATGCTTGACCAAGTTGATTTGTGATCACCGCTGATTCTAGAATATTTGTTATTCCTTGAGCAAACTTTTGAGCATTATCATTTGGTGTAACAAAACCATTTTCTCCATCTATCACTATTTCAGGATTACCCCCTGCATCTGTTACCACACAAGGTTTACCTAACGACATCGCTTCTAAAAGTGTCATCGAGGTTCCTTCGCTAAACGATGATAACAAGTATATATCCATTAAAGCTAAGTAATTATGTGGCTTTGTTTGATAGCCAGTTAAAATTACGTTTTGAGCTAAGTTTAGTTGTTTAATACATGCTTCAATCTTTTCACGTTCTTCGCCGTCGCCTACAATAATTAAGGTAGTATTTGGTTGTTGTTCAAGTACTAACGAAAAAGCTTTTAACATCATAATATGATTTTTTATCGGATCGAAACGAGCGATAGTACCGAGAATGTTATGGCTCTGAGCGATAGACAATTCTATTCTTAATTTATCCACGTCAGACTGTACAACAGCTAAAGGTGTTATCCCATTATATACAACGTCTATTGATGTTTCGTTAATATTTTCAAATTCAACCAGAGCTTGTTTCGTTGCTTTTGAAATTGCAGTTACCTGATCAGTAAATAAATTGAGGATAGGGTTAACTAATTTGCGTTTCCATGTGCTGGAATCTGGATGAAAGCGACCATGTTCGGTAAAAATAACTCTGGTTTTGGTTAGGACAGCAGCGATTACACCGTATACCCATGGGGTATATTGATGACAATGAATAATATCAATGTTGTTGTTTTTTATTATAGAGCGAATTTTTTTAATTAAATTTATGTCAAAACCAGGTTGACGGTCGAGTTCGAAAAAACGAATATTGTCTTTTTTAAGATCTTCAGCAAATGGCCCTAAGGGCGACTCTATACAGAGAATTGTCATTGTAAATAAATTTGTGTCACTACCATCGATTATATTTTTAATAACCATTTCAGTGCCTCCGATACGCATATCAAAGGTTATGTGCATTATATTTGTTTTTTTCATTTTATTTTTTTTCAGCTGAATCAAGGCACACTATTACACAGAGTTATTAATAATTATATGAACTTATAACCAAATGGAGATGAATAGTTATTAACATGTTTACATAGTAGTGATGTTACTTTAAATTATGAAAATTAACACTATATGTTTATAAGATAACTCATGATAAAAAAACAGTTTTTCCCAATTGTAATAATTAGTAGCAGTGTATTTGTTACCTTATTAGCTATGCTATTTGTACTACCATCTAAAGTAGAAAATATCGTACTACATACCTTATCAAGTTCAAGTACCAATATTACTAATAAACTTTTACATCAACAACGTGAAATAGACCGCTTATTAATTGATATAAAAAGGAAAGATAAAGCGATTAACAATCAATTATCCTTAATTAATGGCTTGGTAAATGATGTTCGTAGTGAGCAGAATTTGATGCAGGTTCAAAGCGGATATGTTAGTTTGACTATTCAACAATTTCCTGAATTGATGCAGTCAAAGCAATGTAATGGCAAAAAGGGTATTGTTGAAAGTATAATCAACTTCGATTCACCATTTCTTTCAGTTCCCCATGTATTGGCATCTTTTCAAACGTTAGATTTTGCGAACGGGCCTGATCATCGATTGAAAGCAAAAGTAAGCAATATTACTACAAGTTCTTTTGTCCTTAGTTTCCATACCTGGTGTGATACTCGACTGTCTCAAGCATCACTAAGTTGGTTGGCCGTTGGACTATAAGTCTACACTTTACTAGGCTTCTGTACGTTTTTTGGTATGGAAGCAACTTCACCTTTTATTAACTTTGTCAATACGATGGTAATACCAAAATTGAGCCATATTAAATCGTTGAATGTTAGTGAATAAAGCGAACCGCCAATAAGATATACGGTGATACTGCAAATAATTGCATTACATAATTGCGTATAAAATATAGGGTTTTCGATATTTTTTTCATGTGTCTTAACAATTCTACGAAGTTTAAATAGGCGAAGGTAAGTAAATGAAAACAAGAGTATCCAAGTAACAATGCCTAAATAGCCTAGCTCAGCAAGTACCTGGAAATGACTACTATGAACATCTCGAGCGCGATTGTATTGGCCTCCGGAATGATCAAATAGGTCGTAATATTCTCGAAAACAGCCGGGGCCAACGCCTACGGGATAACTTTTAGTCATGTTAATTGCTACTTGCCAAAAGTGAGGTCTTGATGCAGCAGACGTATCCAATTCTTCTTTATCTGCAAAAGCAGACTCAATGCGTTGCTCATAACCCTCAGGAAGTGGCACCACTGTAAAAGCAATAGCAAGTAAAGGTACCATTAATAGTGCTTTTTTAAACCACTTTCCATTTAATATAAAAAGTAAAATTAACGCTAAGAATGTTGCTATGGCAGAACCACGAGAAGCCAACGTTACAATATTAAAAATAGTACCAATAACAAGCAATAACATAGCCAGTGAAAATAATTTTGGATGAAGAACTAAGTACTTTGGAAACAATATTTTTGACTTTCTATTTGAGCATTGCTGATAGATGAAAATAAGAAAAAATAGTAAAATACCACTACCCATGGCAAAAGCGTTACTCCCTGAGAATATACCTCCCATATTCGAAGAGCCATAACTAGAATAACCACCACCAATTATTGCACTTATTCCTGCTTTTCCGGCATAAAATCCTAATGATAAACCAACAATAGCTATTAAATATATCAAGTGTTGTTTACTTTCAATTACGGACACAGAAAGGAATATAGCAAAAAGCAATAAAAACATATAAAGAGCAGGTTCAATGACTTGATAAATATCACTGCATCCGTTAACGGAATTTGAAAGTAACATTAATAAATAAAAAGTAACCATCAAAACAGCGATACTATCTTTCAGTGTCGGATACTTACCACGAAGCATTGATGGTATGAAAAACAGGAGAGTGGCTATCATCGGAAACCTAAAACCAGTGATATCCATATAGACCCAATCTTGTGGCCTAAAAATAGCAAACCACCAATAAGCTATCATCCCACCAATACTATCGCGAAATGCTATAATTAAAAATAATAAAATAATTATTAGAACAACTACATCTCTCATACTTTAGCCAAATTCATTTTATTCTTTACCTTCCTATTTTTCTTCCTTAGTTTTTCTATGTATTTATCATTGAATTTATTAGCAAACGATCCGATTACATAGGAAATAGCTAATGCCCCTAAAAATATAACTATATCGTTATTGGGCTTTGATATTTGAATATTCTGCACTGTAATCAACCAGAAAACGATGAGTGCAGCGGACCAGTGGAATATATATATCGGATAGGAATAGTCACCGATTTTTTTATCGAGTGTCATCCATTTTTTGTTTGTTTTAATGTTTTGTAATTGGAGAATTAGGCAAGCTGTTAATGCAATATTCAAAGTTTGAAAAATGAAACTAATTTTCCAACTAAAAGAGTCTGACCAAAATATTGGTAAAGAAATACTTAGCACTAAATTAATAATAAATAGTGGTAAACTGACTTTTAGTGGAATATATTTTTCCAGTAATGAATGGAGGGATTGCTTATAATGATAGATAAAAGCTCCCAGTGAGAAGGGGAATGAAGCTGTTAAAAGACTACCATAATCATAGGCAATAACCTTTGTAGAATACATCATAAATACGGTGTAAGTTATGCTACCAATAAACCAGACAAGCGTTACGTTCCTATTTTTGGATATACCTAAACCAATCAATAGATAAAAAAATAGTTCTATAGTTAGTGCCCATGTAGCAGGTAATACACGTGTCGGATATTCCATTAGCCCCGGAAATATCATTAAAGTATTAGCAAGGAATTCCTGCCAAGTTGTAGGGACTCTTAAGCTATGATGAAATTCTTGTGCAATGTCATTGCCAACAAAATAGATTATTATCAAGGTAACAAGCATTAATATCCAATAAATTGGATATAGCCTTAAAAGTCTGTTTGAAGCGTAATTTTTAAAGCCCAATAAACTATAACCATATGTTTTTTGCATAATCATGGTCATTAAAAAACCGCTCAATATGAAAAAAGAATATACAGCATAAGGCCCAATAGTTGGAACCTTTAGAATATGATAGGCAACAACATTGATAGCAAGAATTGTTCTTAATAAACCGAACATTGTCTAGTTCTACTCCTTAATAATTAATGCAATATTGGCAAGGCTTGCCACTTCACATTTACTGAGCACTAAGCCATCAAGCTCTATGATTTCGCCAGCAATAAATTGATTTTTTTGTATATATTTGTAGTTGTCTTTGTTTATTCCTATTTGTTCTATATATGATGCAGGGCATATACCTTCCGATTTTTGCCAAGTTTTTAAAGCCAAATTAAATTGCTCATGTGCTGAATTAGGGGACGTGTACCCTAAACCAGCAAACAATGGTGCACTGATTGTTGTCGCTGATAATACAGATAATGCTTTTAATAGTTTTCTTCTGCTTTTATCCATTTTTTAAATGCTCTGCAAGTCTAATAGTCATTGCTACTATGGTTAAGGTTGGTGGAACATTACCTCCGGTAGAAAATACGGAAGAACCCGAAACATATAGGTTTTCAGTACCGAAAACTAGCTGGTTACTATCAACTACTCCTGTTTCAGGAGTAGTACTCATGCGGGTGGTCCCCATATGATGATTACTAAATCCGAGCTGATCATTCCAGATTCGACTAGAACGATTTTTAAGTAACTTTAATCGACCTAACGACTGAGCACCTATTTCTTGCGCTGCAACCTCTAAGGATGTCCATAATCTATTCTTATCTGAATCACTGATTTTGTAGTCAATAATTATTTTAGGTATTCCAAGTGAATCCCGTTTTGTACTTAGTTTTATACGATTATCTTCAGTTGGTGTTTGCTCCATCATCATAGGGATTTCAAACCCCCCAACGTCATTCGCACCGTCAAACAAACGTGAATCAAATTTCTTACGTGCTATTGCCTCAAGAACCATATCCATATCAGAAATAATGTTATACAAATGTGAAGCTGTGCCTTCGGGTAATGAGAAATCAGATAGGGCTTCTCCCAATATATGTGAAGAAGATATGCCATCAGAAATGGTATATTCGCTAACGGGCACCATTGGCATTCTTATATTAGTGGTTTTGTTTTGTCGTAGTGCATTATTAGATAATGTTAGAAAGCCAAGTACATATTTTTGTTCGAGCAATGAAGCTTGGTAGAAATCAAAAACCTCTGGTTGATCAGTAAATAAATGTGCGGCTCTAGGCGTAGGGTGCTCCATAAAGTAGCGACCAACTTTGTCACCTTGATTCCCTAGCTTATTTTCATGTTTTTCATTAAATGCTAACAACATTCTAGCGTTTTCAAGACCACCTAAACCGATTACAAAAGTATCTGCATGCAGCGTAAAGCTAATACCTTTGTTATTTATAATGGCAATACTTGTAGCTTTCTTTGTTTGCTTGTCATAATCAATATCAACGAGGTTGCTATTGGTTAGTATTCTTATATTTTTTGCATCTACAATTGCTTGACCATGCTGTGCAAAAAAATGAACTGGAGGGTTCGAAGCTTTCGTAATCCGAGTTTCTAAAATTTTGGAGTTAGCGACTACGTCGATTTTATTTAATCTTTTTGTCCAGTCATTGGTTTGATAACCATCTGTTTCTACACCGCAATAAAACTGTGCTTTTATATAATGGACAGACAAGTCTGCGAAAGATATTGGCCAGCCACTATTAGGTACCCATTCTCTATGCTCAAAGTCTATAGGATCTAATGGTGAGGTATTATTTTGCCAGTGATTACTGCTTCCTCCTAAAAATCGTAATCTTGCATAGTGTGGATCGGGTAAGGGGGGAGGAAAGCTTTCTGCCTGATAAAGGTCTTGGCTTTCTTGTTGATAATTTATGTCGCCAGATTCAACAAGTATTATATCTTCGAAATGATCTTTAAGTTCGTTTGCTAAAACAATGCCGGCTACTCCGCCCCCGACAATACATATTTGGCACGTGAGTTTTGCTTTTTCTGGGATTGAATTTCCATTTTCTATCATATTATTACTGTGCTAATTTATTAATTAATAAGGAGGATGGCGCATAATTATGGTAACACAGACATTCCATTTAGGTAACTTCCTGCACAGAGCTACCTGCTAATTTAGGTCTAGATTTAGAAGCGCCGAAGTTCTTTCGCATATTCATAAAAGGTAACTCGATAAAACGATAAAGTAGTTCTGCCGCACAACAGGATATGATAAAAGCTATTAATATATAAATAATAAAAAGTTGGTCAGAAAATAATCGTCGAGTAATTGCTAGAGCATCGGGATGTAATAAATAAATTGCATATGAACGTGTTGAAACATAGTAAACCATTTGGTTTATCTTATTACCAAACGAAATCTTTTTTACATTTGCCCATAGGATCCAGCTACTAAAAATAAATGCGAGAATTAATTTGCTTGGCTGAAATGTGAAATCTAGGGGATACCATCTTAAATAGTAAAAACCTAAATATACAAAAAGGCTTACTAGTGCATACTTAGGGGCTATATTCAGTAAACGTTGCCAAAAAGTAGGGTATGAAAACTTAATATTTGCTAACAATATTCCCATTAAGCAGCAATCCCAACGTACATGAGTCTCTTTTAAGTTGTTATATAGCTCTAATCCCCTGAATAAGGTGGGTAAAGCAATAAGTAAAATCAATATCAAGGTTCGTTGTTGGCGAGTTAGTTTAGCTAATAAGACAATTAGGGGAGCAATAATGAGATAAAACTGTTCTTCAACACACAAAGACCAACTTACAGAAAATATTGAAAAGGGTTGGTTATAGTTTTGTAGAAAAACGAAGTAATCAAATGGAATTTCAAAGTCGTTTTTTGTTAATATTTGCTGGGTAATAGTGAACATTAATACTGCATAATAAGCAGGTAATGTTCTCATCCATCTTCTTATCCAGAAGCGTTTAACTTCAATATTTCCATGTCGTTTCAATTCATTAAATAATTGGTAGCCAATAAGCCATCCCGATAGCACAAAAAACAAGTCGACACCTGTACCGCCGAATTGAAGAGGGGCAAGTATTTCAGGCGCCCCATAACTTAAGACAGTGTGCCCAGTAAACACCATTAATATGGCAATGGATCTCAAAAAGTCTAATGAAAGATTCCGATTTTGCATGTTTATTTTTTAATCTCTGTTGCAGCCGTTGCATTATTATTCATATATATATCCCACCACATTTGAAACATTAGCATACTCCATAGTGGTGAAGAATGGTCAGCGCTTTTGTTTTGATGTTCTTGCCACATATTTTTAATGGCTTCTGGTTTCAAGTAATCAGTTAACCCTTCGGTACGGTTAAATAGTCGCTCTTCTGTGGTTTCTTTCAGTTCTGTTCGTAACCAATCTGCTAAAGGTACTGAGAAGCCCATTTTCTTACGATATAGAATGTCTTCAGTCAAAAATGGTTTGAAAATCTCTTTAAGAATATATTTTTTTTCTGGCTTAGTTTGTTCAGTATTAAATTTATATTTAGAAGGTATCTTTGCTGCAAATTCTACTATTTTGTAATCAAGAATAGGTGCTCGTACTTCTAATGAGTTCGCCATACTCATTCGATCTACTTTTACTAATATGCCACCGGGTAAATAGGTTTTCATATCGGTATACAAAATTTTAGATAAATGATCTGAACCATCTGCTTTTGCATAAGCATCCGTAGTGATTTTCGATGGGTGGTAACCGGCTAATTTAGTTCTGGTCTCATTATTAACTAAGTCGTTCCATACATCATCATTAATAAATGAGTTTGAGATATAAAATCCCATCGCTGGATCGACACTTAGGCTAGTTAATAGAGATTTAGCGCGTCTAAATGGTGTCGCTTTAAAACTGCCTACTACTTTAGCTAGAGTAGGAAAGAGTGATTTACGTACAAAATTAGGAAACTTATCTCTAAGCTGATTTTCAGTATGGTCAACTGAATACTTTTCATAACCCGCAAATACTTCGTCTCCGCCGTCACCGGCAACAGCTACTGTTACTTGTTGTTTCGCCAGTTCTGACACAAAGTAAGTTGGTACTAACGAAGGATCGGCAAAGGGTTCATCAAAAAAGCTTACTATTTTTTCTAAATCATCTTTTACATTTTGATGTACGGTGAATTCGTGATGGTCAGTTTTATATTGCTCAGCAACGCTGCGAGCAAATTTAACTTCATTATATTTTTCATCATCAAAGCCAATTGAACAGGTGGTAATTGGCTTGCTGTTACTTTCTTCAGCAATTTCTGACATTAATGCTACAACACCACTCGAGTCGACACCACCACTTAAAAAAGCGCCAAGCGGAACATCGCTAATCATGCGATTTTTAGTGCATGATTTAGTTAGTTTGGTGAGATCATCTTTAATCTTTTCTTCGGAGTCAGTGTTAACTTGTGAAAATGATATATCCCAGTATTGTTGTTTAGTTAAGCCAGAATTATCTAACGTTATAAAGTGCCCAGGTTCTAATTTGTAAACGTTGTTGAATATTGTTTTAGGGTCAGGAATATATTGATATGCAAAAAAGTCATAAACGGCCTCAGTACTAACTTCTTTTGATATTTGTGGCAATTTCAATAATGACTTTAGTTCAGAAGCAAAATAAATGTTTTTGCCATCAAAATGATAATACAGTGGTTTTTTACCCATACGGTCGCGGGCAATGAAAAGTGTTTTGTCTTGTTTATCCCATAACGCAAAAGCAAACATGCCATTTAGGTGAGCTAAACATTCGGTGCCATATTTAGCATATAAAGCGAGTATTACTTCGGTGTCGGTATGGGTATTAAATTGATAACCTTCTGAAATTAAACTTTCTCTCAATTCTAAAAAGTTATAAATCTCACCGTTAAATGCAATAACATAACGTTGGTCAAATGAATGCATAGGCTGAATACCCGCATCAGACAAATCGATAATAGCCAGCCTTCTATGACACAGAGCTATATTATCGTCTAGGTATTCGCCTCCCGCATCAGGGCCACGATGAAAAATAGCGTTGCCCATCTCAATTAAAGTTTGTTGAGAAGCTATCTCTTGATCAAATTGGCTAAATCCTGCAATGCCACACATGTATTGAAAATATCCTTATTATTTTTATTGTAAGTATTATATAGGTTCCGGCCTAAAAAACCACCGGAATGACGATGTCGGTGGTGGTGATTATAAACTGATATATCGTCGTATTTTGGGGCCTATAAATTCGCTTAAGCCCACTGGTAATTTTCGCCACGTTTGTTCTACAACTTTTCTAAACTTGCTAACATCCCCCGTGCTTTCTGTCATAAGTTGACCGTTAGTATCAAATTTTTTCCAATTCAATAATTGCGGCTCTGCTCCCCATTGGCTTTTGAAGCGGTAAGTGCCTTCACCTAGCGTAGAGCGACCAAAATCAAACTCTTTACAGCCTTTGTCGTTAGCAAACCTCAGTAATGTCCAATACAGCAACATGTTAGGTGCTAATTTATTGTAATCGGCGTTTGTTGAAGCCCATGGGATGCATGCTTTATTACCAACAAATAATACAATACCAGCGCCTATTACTTTGCCCTCGGAATATATATTAGCAATAATTATATCTTCACCATAGGCGTTAACTATTTCTTTAAACCATGCTTTTGCATGAACAGGCGAGCCTAGGTCGCGCATGTTGCGTGTGAATACTTGATAAAAAGCATCTAAGTGAGCTGAATCTGTAGCAGCTGAAGCCGTTAAACCATTTTTTTCAGCTTTTCGAATTTGACTGCGTAATTTTGATTTGAAACCGGCAAATAATTCGTCTGAAGTATCAGGAAAAGAGATTAACATTCGTACTTTAGGCGCTGGGCTACTTTCACTATTGAAAGCCAACTTGCTTGGCATACTACTTCTATTGTCAAACGTTGGAATATTATGCGCTTTACAATAATTAATGGCTTCTTTTATAAGCGCATGTTCAATTTCGTCATCATTTGCTAATGCGCCACCTACATCACAATAGGGTAGAGCACAAAGGCTACCTTTTGATATAGGTGATTTAACCCAAACTGTTGGCAGAATACCAATAATACTTTTTTGCTCATTCTCAGCTAACCAATAAAAACAACGATGCTTATAGGCATTTTCAACGGATCTTTTCCATGCGATTTGATGATAAGCAGATGCATGCGGGTGATTTTCAACATAATTGTCCCAATTTTTGCAATCTACATCTTGGACTAATCTAATGTTAATCATACATTTTCCATTGTTGCTAATTTAGATTTTGCTTCGGTAAGTGTTAAAAATTCGACATCGGCTACATGTGATAAATGATGAATTACTTCTCCGATGCGCTGACAGATACTTTCTCTAGCATTTAATTCATTATTTAGTCCCGTAACATCAGTTAGGAGACTCGAACTATGTAAATACATATGAAAACAGCTATCACCATTTTTTAATTTATTGTCAATTAGCCTGTTCATGTCTTTGCTCGTACAAAGTTCAGGGCTTAAATATATCTTTCTTAATAACAGAGTATGCCATAAAGCCCCATTAACTTTTAACCAAGAGAACGGATGCTTTTCGAATAATTTATGCATTTTCTGTGCAAATGCATAATTTGAACGATTAAATCCACAACTTACAGGTAGTTCAAGAATATTATGCGTTTGGTCTTTATCATGAATATTTGTATTAGCTAAACTAGGATTATAATGTCGAGTTGGTGCCGCTTCACAGCTGAAAAAATTGTTGTGATATAAAGGATAAATACTGCTGTCTACTTCAAAATTATATTTGGCTAGTAGCTCTATTACTGCGCCATTTATTCCCCATCGACCGGTTCTAAATGATGTGGGCCTAACACCAATATTATTTTGAATACTTGTTATTAATTCGATAAGTTTTGCTTCTACTATAGCAATTGGCAAGTTAATAACATGAGAAAGATATTCAGTGGTCTTTTCCGTAAAAGGAGGGTTCACCCAAGGATGTAAATGGGCGCCTATTTCACAATGGTCTCTTGGTAATTCTCTTAATATTGCTGAACTTGCTATATTATTAGATACCGCGTGATCCACTAAATATGTCGGCTTAATGCCTAATTCTTGGCAATAAAGTTGAAATGCAGGGATCTCAAATACATTATTAATAGAGAAGTTTTTATCAGGGAAAGGACCAGACCAATCCCATTCTTCTTCAGTATCTACTGATAATATAAACTGAATCTTTGGCCTGTCTTGTAATGGCATTAATCGTACTTTCCATTTAAAAGCTGCTTGAATACTTCAATGTATTCTGTTGCCATACGTTTACCCGCATAATTTTTATTAACAAATTCGCAGGCATTATCACTTAATTTTTTCGCCTTATCTTCATCAAAGAGCAGCTCTTCCCAGTATGCTGCTAATGTATCTTTTTCACCAAAAGGGGCTAATAACCCTGTTTTTTCATGTTCAATGAGTTGATCTACACCGGCAATATTATAAGCTGCTACAGGTACACCCATTGCTGTAGCTTCCATTAAACAGCGAGGAATACCTTCAAGTGTTGATGTCATTACAAATAGGTCAAAGCTCTGTAATAATTCAAGGCGATCATCCCGGTATCCCATAAATTCGATGCGGTTTTTATGGTTTAAGCTTTTTGTATGTTCTTCTAATTCACCGCGAGATTCACCGTCGCCCAACAAGCTTAGTGTAATGTTGGGATGTTTTTCTGCTAAAGTTTCAAAAATATCTAAAATATCTATAATGTTTTTTCTGCTGATCATTTGACCAACAAAACCAATTCGCTTGGCATCACCCACTGAAATTAATTTATTGTCTTTAACTTTTTGTTCTTCAACTTCAGAGAGATCAACACCGTTTTGTACGTATTCAATTTTTGTGTTTCTAACGCCAAATCCTTTAACGTCTTGACAAAGTGCTTTAGAGAGAGGGACTACAACATTGGCGTATTTCATCATTTTATTGCCAGCCCAGATAAATAATCGCAGCTTTAAATCTTTCGAATTTTCAAAACCATGGGGCGTTACGACAGAGCGAATGCCTGCTTTTCTAGCTGCCAATACGCCTAAAATGTCAGACTTGTAACCATGAGTATGAATAACATCATAGCCATTGTCTTTTATGAGCTTTGATAACTTGTTTACGACGGAGAAATCAAATTTATGGCGCATGGGTACTTCAATTACTTCGCCAACTTCTTGTTTTTTATATTCTTTAACTAATTCTAGGTCTTTGGGGTTGCCTTCTAAAGTAACAACTAAATCACATGGAACGCTATCTTTTGGCAAATTTTTAGCTAAGGCTAAAATCCACCGTTCAGCTCCATAAAACCCGGTAGAACAAATAAACTGTAAAACTTTAATTTTCTGTTGACTCACGCCGCATTCCTTACGTTAAAAGATTTTGTTAAACCAACTACTGTACCTATGGCTCTGGCAGCGAAATATACCAAATAGAATTTGACAATAATACCAAATTTAACTTTTCTTTTTGCCATGCGTTTTAAGCGTTGGCTGTAAAGAAAAACAGGTAATGCAATAATGAGAATACATGACAATGTACTACCTAAATTACCCAATAATAACGAAAGACTCGCTGCAATGGTAAAAAAGAAAATCCAAAGAGGGACTAATAAACTTGGGTACTCTCGTAGGGGGATAGTACGGCCAGATAATGACTTGAGATTTGACTGGCCTCGCCATATTTCTTTATTAAATAATTGGCTCCAATTTTTATCTTCACCTAAATGTACGTGGTTAGCTTTACTAGTACAAAATAATAAACCAACCTTTGCTACTTTTGATGTAAAAAATATATCTTCACAAGTGGTCAATTCTTCAGGAAACCCTTCTGCGAACCAAAAGTCTTTAGCATTCATAAATAAATTAGCTCCAGATAAGGAATCAACATAAGAGTCTGCTGTAGAACTATTCATTAGTGTTCTTATTATTTCAACGCTTGAAGCTTGATTAGAGTTAATCTGTGTTGAGGCAATTATTTTTCGTTTGTCATCTTTTTGGATTTCCTCAAACATAACATTGAGCCAATTAGTCGACAAATTAATATCCGCGTCCAAAAAGGTCAAGTACTCACCAGTAGCTTTTGCTGCACCCATATTTCTAGATTTAGAAATAGTTCCTTTTTCATCAGCTAAAAGGATTGTAATCTGGTTATTATTACTTTTTACAAGTTCATTTACAGACAAAAAATCGTTTTGGCTTACGACTATAATCTCTATCTGAGTTTGATCGTAATTGAGATTTAAAATGGAAACAATTGTTTCCTTAAGCATCTCCAATCGGCCTTTATGTGGAATGATAAAGGATACGTTCATTTTAGGTACCTCCCGAATAATTGCTTTACTTTATTGGAACGATGGCACAACCAAGTTAATTCCTTGTTCAGAGACGTATTTCTCAACGTTTTAGTTAATGATTTTACGAATTCTAGTTTAGGCGAAGGCGACTTTGTGAACATCACGTTTGTTTTACTTGCAGCGTGTGCTTCTGAATTATTATGCTCTACAAAACTCTTAAATCCCGAGTTTTGCATCAAAATAGCAAGAATACGAGTATATGTTCTGGTCTCTTCAGTTTTTAATGAGTTATATACATATTGATAAAATTCGTCTGCTTTATTTTTGTATTGATTTGTATTTATGTCATTTTTTCCAGAAAAATAGTATGCGCCGTAAAGTACATTTGCTTTACGTATATCTTGGGCTGCCCATGTATGATTGGGGTATTCAAGTCTATCTGGAGTATTTAAATATGGAGCTTCGTTGTCAATCATCCAATTAGAAAAGTGTACTAATAAATCGGTAGCATAATTGAATGAGCTATCAAATTGATTCGCTTGCTTTTTGGCAAGTAAATATCGTAAAACAGCTTGCAAAAATATAGTATAAAACCACGATTCTTCTATGTTGCTTAAATTTCTCGTAGCTAAATCTTCATGCGGGTTAGCAGTATGCTTAATAATTAAACTTACTCGGTCTAAGTAAGACTGTTTATTGGTTAGTTCATAGGCATCGAGTAACGCAATAATATAGTTGCCTGTACCTCGGTCTAAAGGATATTGTCCGGTCAATTTGTCCTTTAGCCCTGGTATGTTTTTGTTTTTAACACCTAGTATAAATTCAAAAAATGTATTTGAACCTTCAAACACGTTAGTAATCCAATCTGCTAATTTTATTACAGCGGTTTTAGAGGTTTCATCGGCGGTTAAATAATAATGAAGCATTAAACCAGTGGTATAACAATGCTGGCCACCGGGACCACCGCCGCCTGCATGATCTTGATATGCGTTTGCTTGTTGTCTCTGTGAATAGGTTCTATGACTAGCAGTTTCTGCAGGTAAATAATGATCGGTATGCCAAAATAAGCCGTTGTTGTATTCTGCTTTGTCTTCATCTGTGTGATAAATATCTATATCTTTAACATGTTGAGCGAGATCTGATGCCAATGTCCACCACTGTGAATTACCAGTAACAAGGAATTGGCGAATGAACCCATATAATGCATCGTACTGATTGTTATAGTGGGAGATAAGCTCTTTATCACCTTGATACGCTAATGTTTCGTGGTCTGCATAGATGTCGCCAAAATTTCGCCAGCCATATTCATCGATTGCCTCACGCTTTTCAAAAAAATTATCTTTACAGGTAAGCCCTTCGTTAATAATACGAGTAATATCTTCATCGTTCGAATTACTAAAATATGGAATGGCATTGGTTGTTGCTAAGTAATCAGGACAAATACTTACCGATAGTTCTTGATTATTCGCATTTATAGGACCCGAAGGTTCGGTACCATAATGAACAAAAAAGGTATGTGTTGTCTGCTCTCCAGGTTGAAGTTCATGATTTATATTTTTGTCTTGTGGAAATAAACCCAGAGTTATTTTGCTCTGAGCACTTTCAATAGATTTCGGAAAAGTTTGCCAAAAATTTTTGTAAGCAATTGAGAGGTTAGTATTGTTTAGTACTGCATTGATTGTTGGCTCTGCTCGGTCACCACTGCAAATAACGTCTATTCCTTGTGTTACTCGGAACCCTTTGAACGCATTATTCACTACCCCGTTAGCATCGACGTGATTACTTGAGTTCCAATTATCACCACCACTGCTAGCCTGATGAAGAAAACATGCACCATGTTGCTGAAAGTGTTGGCCTTTATCCGTAACGTCAAGTGTAATTTTTTCCGAATCAAGACTTAAAAAATCAAGATTCAAAGACGTAAAGTGGTAAGAGTTTTTGTTACCTAAATCCCATTTACCATTGTTGTGGACCATAGGTTTAGGATTACGTAATGTAAAATCTATTTTAATGGTTGGGTTTGCAGCATTAAATGTGAGTTTACAGTCAAATTCTAAAACGGCTTCACGATTATTATTTTGAAACTCACCATGGTAAGCAACTTCTTGCTTGAGCGTAGACTTATTAATTTGAGGCAAAAAATCAGTAACAATTAGCGTTAATTCCTCATCATTTAATCCTGATAATTTAAACTTCCAGGGGATTTCATTAATGAGCAGTTCATTGTTATGTAAATGGAAGCTGTAATTATTATTGGATATTTTTAGTGTGTTTTGAATACTTATACAATTAATAGCGTGCTTGAATACGACATTATCGCAAGTTTGTTGCTTCTTAATAATATAATTAGGATCTAAGTATTGCTTTTCATCCAATATAAAGTCACACCTAATCCACTTTGCCGAAGCGTTAGGCCAATAACTTAAAACCGAGAATTCAGCTACTTGTACTTTTTCATGATGGGATAATTGAAGTTCTTCTGTTGAGAAAATTTCGCTTGCAGGCAAAGGAAATGAAAAACTAACAACTTGGGGTTGTTGAGCGAGTGATCCGTGCTCATTGACTTTAAATGGAACTTTCAAGATCTTTCCAAAACAAATAGATTTTTAGCAACAATTAGGTTACAAATAGTGCCGATAATAGCTTTATAAGTCAATCATTAAAGGTAAGTTGAACGAGTGCAATCTATAGACGAACTGGTGAAAATTGAAATGATATATTCAAATACTTGCCATATAAATGCGATAGAGTCAATTTGGCTCGATTTACAGGAACGCTCAGATTGTCATTATTTTTTAACCTGGGATTGGTTTGGCTCATGGTTAAAGCAAGTAAAACAACCCTTTTATTTGTTACAAGCTACGGTTAACAAGCAAGTCGTGGCTTTAGCGTTTATTTTTGAAAAAGAACGTAAGGTCTTTGGTTTTCGCAGTAAAACCCAATGGTGGTTAAATCGTACAGGGAACGCAGAATTCGATCAACCTTGGATAGAATACAATGATTTCTTAGTCGATAAAAGATATGAGAACGAGCTAAAAAATGCTCTGGTACTATTTATTTCAAAACAAGATCAATGGAGTGAGTTTATTGCTGGTATGTTATCAAATGAGGCGGAAAACATATTAGATCGTTTATCGTGTAATAAGCGTTACATAATAGAAGATTATGGCTATCAAATTAATTTAAATGACATCAATACTTCTTATAAATCAGATGTACTATCCAGAAACACGCGTCAGAAAATAAATCAAACAGAGCGACTATTAACTAAACTAGGTTGTTTAAGCTTTAACATTATCACCTCAGAAAAAGAAAAACTTAATAAACTAAACTGTGTTGGCGTTTTCCATATTAATAAATGGAAAAACACTTTGACTCCCAGTGGATTTGAAAATCCTGCTTTTTTAAATTGTTTCGAAGCACAATTAAAGAGTGAATATTCAGAAATTGCAGAACTAACACTAAATGATAGGCCAATTGGTTATCTTATTAATTACTTGCATAAAGGCAGAGTGTATTTCTATTTATCAGCGTTAAGTGTTGAGTTTGAAGGGAAAATAAAGTTAGGTCTGTATTTACATAGCTTAACTATAGAGCATTATAGAGAAAGAAGTTTGACGTATTATGACTTTTTAGCAGGGAAGTCTAGGTACAAGCAATCATTATCTAACAGATCTTATGCGCATAACATGTGCTGCTATTACAAGAGTAGTTTAATTTTTGTTTTAGAAAGAGCACTGAGAAAAATAAAAAGACGTTTAGAGTCTTGACGTTTGAGGATTAAAATACAATAAGTGAATAGGTGTTTTCTAAATTAGTATAGGTGTGCAACTTATTATAATTCTTAATATTACTTGTTGTATGGATAGATTTAGTGGCCTTTACTAACTAATTTGATAATAATACTGATAAGTAAGCATCTTTTGATTGCTGACATAATATGAGAGTAATGGAGTATCAATGAAATATAATAAATTAATATTAACAACTTGTATCACTATAATTCTAGCTGCTTGTTCACCAAAAAAAACAGCGGATGAATACATTCAAAGTGCTAAAGCCCATATAGTCAATGGTAAAAGCTCCTCAGCAATTTTAGAGTTGAAAAATGCCGTTTTGATTGATCTTAAAAATCCTGAATCGCGACTTTTATTGGGACAGCTTTATTTGGAAATTGGAGATGCTGAAGCAGCTGAAAAAGAACTAATGCGATCTTTAGAGCTAAATGGGGATGTAGGAGTAATATTACCATCTTTATTTAAGGCATTAAATTTACAAGATAAAAGCGATAAGATTATAACCTTAGCAAACCAGACTAAAGTATTGTCAGAAAGTATTTTGCCTGAGATATTGCTTTATAAGGCAATGGCTTATATTAAACTTGGAGATAATGAAAAAGCTAAAAGTATTATTGCCCAAGCAAGCGAAACTTCCGCTGAATCAGTTTTTAGTCAATTAGGCGAAGCCTATATGATGGCGGAATCTAGCAATATAAGTGGAGCTTTAAGTCTTATTGAAAATGTTTTAGGAAAAGCTCCTGAGTTAACTGAAGCATTAATATTAAAAGGTCAGCTATTATTTATCGAAGGTGATTTTGATAGTGCAATTAGTGCTTTCGATGAATTCTATCGTTTATTACCAACGAATACGCAAGTAAGGTTGTATTTGGCAAATAGTTATGTGAGAGCCGGAAGATACTCTGAAGCTGATGAACATTTAAATTTTTTATTGAATATATTTCCAGAACATCCATTTATCAATCAGTTGAAAGGTTTGGTTTTTTATCAAAATGGAGAATATGAAAGTGCCTTGGCACATACAGATAAAGCTATACAAAATGGTCTCAATGTTCCTTCAAATAAAATTGTTGCCGGCTTAAGTGCATTTAAGTTAAAGCAATATGAGCGAGCACATCACTTTTTAATTACTATCGAAGAATCTTTATCTTCGACACATCCTGTACGAAAAGTATTAGCTGTAGTTCAATTGAAGCTTGGTTATAGTTCTGAAGCAGGAAGTACTTTGCAAGTTATGGACGAAGCTACTGCAGAGGACATTAATTTGTTTACTACAGCGAGCTTTGAATTGTTAAAGGCTGGAAAGTTTCAGGAGGCCAAGGCATTAATAACTAAAACAAACGACATGAGTATCAATAATCCTCAGGATATAGCTAAAATTGGTATTTTAAAGCTTTCAATGAACGATTTAGAGGGAATTGCAGATTTAGAAAAAGCGTCTGAGATTGATCCTGATTTACCTATCGCAAAATTTGCTCTTGCGTCAGCTTATATTCAAAATAAGGAATATGATAAAGCGTTAACTTTAGCTGAAGAATGGAAAGGAGCAGGGAAAAATCAAGTTGAAGGTTACAATCTAACAGCAAAGATTTTACTGTTGCAGAATGAAATTGAAAAAGCAGAAAATGAACTTAATTTGGCTTTGGCTATCAATGAATACAATCCATATTCAATCATATACTTTACGACAAAAGAATTCGCAAACAAAAACTATGAGCAGTCATTAGTTATTGTAGAAAAGCTACTTGATAAATCTCCTTATCATTTGGCAGGACTCCGATTGCAATACAAAGCTTCTAAAGCAATAGGTAAAGTTGATTTAGCTATTGATCGAATAGAAAAAAGTTTTACTGATAATCCTGAAAGTAAGCGCTACTTAACTTTATATGCTGAAGTTCTTTTTATTGAAAAAAATTATGACAAGGTAATTGATTTATTGGGTAATATTGCCAATGAAAACCTGACTCAACCAATTTATTGGGTCCTTTTAGGTGATAGCTATATGCAACTTGAGGAAAATGAAAAAGCACTGGATACATTTAATCGTTGGTTAAAGGTGCAACCTCAGTATCGTGTAGCTTGGTTAAGAAAAGTCACAATGCAAGAAAGGTTACAAAACTATGTAGGTGCATTATCAACAACTAATTCAGCGTTAAAACTGTCACCCAATAATTTGGATTTTAAACTCCTAAACACTCACTTTTTGATTATAACTAAAGGTTTTATTCAGGCACAGGCCCAGTTGCATACCTTGACTAAAAAACAGAAAGAATTACCTTTAGCTAAAGGATTACAAGCTAAAATATGGTTGTCAGAGGGGAAATATAAAATGGCATTATCAGGACTTGAGGCGCTCTATGAGAACTTACCTAGCACTTATAATGGTATATTAGTTTTTTCTACACTTAAAAAAGTTGAAAAAGAAGAGGCCGCTTTTTCGTTCATTAAAAAGCATGTTGAAAAATATCCAGACGATACTGTTATTCAAAGTTTATTAGCAGAAAGCGCGCTTAAATTTGATAAACCTCTAGCCCAAGAACAATATATGAAGCTTTTGGTTAAATCACCCAATGATCTTTCTATTTTAAATAACCTTGCGTGGGTTGAATATGAATTAGGTAATTATCAATCTGCAAATAAATTAGCTGATAAAGCACTTGTAATTAATAAAAATCATCCTCAAGTTCTTGACACTGCGGCTTTGATAAAGCTTAAAATGGGAGATAAAGATAACGCTATAAAATTACTAAAAATGGCAATTGTTCTAGCACCAAAAGATAAGGAAATTGCTAAGCATTATCAAGATGCTATTAAATAGACCCTGTTAATTAATAATGTCATAACAACATTGGATTAAATAGATTCAATGTTGTTATAATTTAATGATTTATCGAAGCCTATTATTTTTTTAGAAAAACTAAATAAATATAGGATTGATTTTTACATTACATTTCAGCTCACTTATATATTTACCTTTGCTATGATGCCCTCTGTTAAGCTAACCAATTATTTTTTAAATCTCCTTTCTGTTTATCATTTATAAAATTATCAGAATCAATTCTGAATGTATTATTCATATTTGTAATCTCTGCACGGTTAATTACATAAGTTATTATGGGTTGTATAGCACAAAAAAAGCCCACTTTTACTGTATTAGTCGAAGGAATCGCCTGATAATAGCAAAATTGTTAAATGCCTTGTTTTCAAGTGATTATGAAAGTTTTATGTCAAATATTAAAGTTTGAATTTTTAACTCAAAACTCGTATTTTTTGAGGAAGTAAGCTCTAGTTATGTAAAGTCAAAGGTATTTATTTTAAGTTAGTTGTTTAAATTAAAGTGAATAGTAGATGTTCTAGATGTTATGTGAATACACTGAGCCTTAATACGCCAATTGTGTTCAACAATATACATGTAAAGCAAATAATAATGGTCTAATTAATCAAGTTTTAATGAAACTTACTATGGTCCTTGGTAAATAGATATGAATCTATGGACTTCCCAGCTTTCACCAGACAGTTTGTAATTCAGAAAAATACGCTTCTTCAAACTTAGCAGTTGAAACACCGCCTGTATGTGAGTGACGATTTTTAGGGTTGTAAAGCATTTCTATAAAATTTAATATCTCTGCTTTCGTATCATTACGTGTTGAGTATATCTTTCTTTTAATTATCCGCTTTTTAATCGTAGCAAAAAAGCTTTCTGCTACTGCATTATCATGACAATTTCCTGCTCGGCTCATTGATGGCACAAGGTTATGTTCTTTCATGAACGCTAAATAATCAGTACTGCCATATTGACTACCTTGATCTCTGTGCACCATCACTTTAGATTTAGATTTAGATTTAGATTTAGATTTAGGTTGGCGTTGATAAACTGCCATGAGCAATGCTTTGATCACCAAATGTTTGTCCATGTTTTTGTCCATCGAGCAGCCTACAATGCGACGAGAGAAAAAATCCATGACCGTCGCCACATACAATAAACCTTCGTATGTTCTGATATAGGTAATATCACTTACTCATGTTTGATTAGGCTTAGGAAGATTAAATTGACGGGCTAGCAAGTTATCGGCAATTCGTGATGTTTTACCGCCTTTAATATGGCGACGTTTATAGTCGATTTGAGCTCTCAATTTATGTTGACGCATGATCTTAGCTACACGGTTCACACTGTAATGTTCGCCTGCTCACGTAAGTCCTGGTGTATCCAATGACTACCGTAGGTGCCACCACTGGCAATATAAAACTCCTTTATAAGCTTGAGTAGCCGGTTATCTTCAATCGTCCTGTTGCTCAGCGGTTTTTTCAGCCACGCATAAAAGCCACTACGATTTAACTTAAAAAGTCTGCACATAGCTAGAATGGAAACTCATCTTGATTATCACGGATAAAGCCGTACTTTACTCGGGGGGGGCTGGCATTGTACCTTGCGGCCTTTTTTAGAATATCTCGTTCCTACATGACTGCTTTAACTCAGATTCAAGCTTTAAAATCCTTAATTGGCATCGAATGATTTAACCGACTTTGGTTTTTCAGATAGTTGGCTCCGCCAGTGATATAACGTTTTAGTACAAATACCTAACCGATAAGATACTTCAGCAACTGAATAACCACGTTCTGTGATTTGTTTAACTGCTTCAATTTAATTTCTTGGGTATACCGTTTGCCTTTGCTCATAAACACCTCTAGTTGAAGTTACAATGTAACTCATTTGATGTCTAGCAAAGTATGGAAAGCCCACTAATCAAATTATTAGTTTTTAGAAGGCAAAAAAAGCCCTCATAAGAGGGCTTTAAATTAACTTGTTTTATTTACTAAGAATTACGACGACGTGCTGCACCAGCTAAGCCTAATAAGCCTAAACCGAACAATGCAAGAGAAGTAGGTTCTGGAACAAGCGAGATGTTAGTACTTGTAGTTTGAGAGATATTTAATGTGTAAGCATTCTGAGCTTCTAGTAAAAAGTCACCAGAATTAAAGTTTTCATTTAAATTTACTTCTTTAGAGTTTGAACCAGGGAATATAGTATTAAACATAGCGCCATCTCGGCCTGAAACAGTTTCATCAACAATGTTCCATTGTTGTCTAACACCAGTACCAATATTTGTTAGTGATACAGTAAAGTTTGCAAATGCAGTTGTTGTAGCTGTTATAAGGTCATCGAATGCAACATCAGCAGTTATGATAGATGCCATATCTAATACATAATTTAAAGTAAAGTTAACATTAGTGTCGGTGCCGCCATTAAATTTGAATATAGCTTCAAATTCATTAAATATATTGCCATTTGAGCTAGCATTACCTTGAGGTACCTTTGATAATGAACTTTCTGCTAGAGTAAAACCTGTTGAAGTTCCATCTAATGCATTGCCTGCTACTATTTGGTCAGAATATGAATAATTTAAATCATCAGCCAATCCAGTTGACCAATGTAAAGTACCTGCGTTTTCTGCTGCAGGAGTATCCAAACCAATAACACTACAATCACCAACACATGCTAATAATGCATCGACATCACCTAATGCTGATGCTGAATCAGCATCGCCTGCAGTTAAGTTTGTACCTATATTTATTTGCGCGGAAGTATTACCTTCACGAGACCCTGGAGCTAAAAATAATAAGTCTGCTGAAGTTACACCGTTTAAAGCAAAGTTATTTACTTCAAGGTATGAGCTAGCAATTACACCAGCATTCGCGCTAAATGAAGCTACAGTTAAGGCAGAAGCAGCGAAAAAACCTTTTGTTAGATTAGTTAATTTCATTTTACAACCTTCCGAATTTATAAATTAGTTAATATGTTTTATATAGAGCATTTATTATGCCACATTACTATCGCGTTGTTTTTTTTGCTGTTTTATATATATGTGCGTGTGTGTAATTATGAATGTGTAAAAAATATGGACAGTTCAATACTGTGTTTACGTTTGCTAAAGTTATATAGAAAATATTGAAGTTATTCTTACTTTAACTATTCCAGGTGTGACAAACTTTTATAATGGAATAAGTCAAACTCAGTATTCTGATACTCTTCAATTCCAACGCATTATTAATACTAGTTAAAGTTTGTTTTTTAACTTATTTCATGCTTTAAGATATTTAGACATATTGAATTTTTTGTCGTTAGTCTATTGAAAAATTGTATGTTTCACGATCTATTTTCTAATTTAAGAGAACTATGTATAAATGAGCTAGGAATTTATTTTCTTATATTTTTAAAACGTTTTTCTGAGTGATTTTTGTAAATTTAAATAAATAGTGATTCGTTATTCTAGGTGAATAAATGGAGGAGATTTATAATTAACACATTTACAAAATAAGCGGTTAGGTAAAAATATGCAGATTATTTTTGTTAAAAATAAAGCCCTCATAAGAGGGCTTTAAATTAACTTGTTTTATTTACTAAGAATTACGACGACGTGCTGCACCAGCTAAGCCTAATAAGCCTAAACCGAACAA
>Ga0209292_1000857_pt1 | contig 38696 bp, 35 predicted proteins | sample GOMGulsemesocosm_2_FD_184634 | JGI IMG/M metagenome (GOLD analysis project Ga0209292, IMG submission 184634) | Methane-oxidizing microbial communities from mesocosms in the Gulf of Mexico - GOM9C Gulf of Mexico (SPAdes) (version 2) | ecosystem: Environmental > Aquatic > Marine > Cold seeps...
GATCACTTATGGTCACTATTCGTCTATCTCGTGGCGGCGCTAAAAAGCGTCCATTTTATCACATCACTGTTGCTGACTCGCGTAATTCTCGCGATGGTCGCTTTATTGAGCGTCTAGGTTTCTTTAATCCTATCGCCAAGGGTCAAGAAGAGCGTTTGCGTATCAGCTTAGATCGTGTTGAATATTGGATGGGCAAAGGCGCTCAGCCATCAGAGCGTGTTGCTCAACTGATCAAAGACGCGAACAAAGCAGCTTAATTGGCTGCCCTTAAAGGTTTTTTATGAAAGCTTATAAAACAGAAGATTTGACCGTTGTTGGGCAAATCACATCAGTATACGGTGTTAAAGGATGGCTGAAAATCTATTCTCATACCGATCCGATGGACAGTATCCTCAGCTATAAGCCTTGGTTGATCCAGCAAAATGGCCAGTGGGTTGCTGTCAATGTTGAAGTTTCCAGGAAGCACGGTAAGGGTTTAGTTGCCAAATTGGAAAAAGTAGATGATCGGGATGTTGCACGTCAGTACTGCGGTATTGATATAGCAATAGAGCGCTCGCAACTACCTGCACTGGATGCAGGTGAGTTCTACTGGAGTCAATTGGAGCAATTAACTGTTCATACTTTGGCTGGCGAAGTGCTGGGCAAGGTAAGCCATTTGATAGAGACAGGTTCGAATGATGTGTTAGTTGTTAAAGGTGATAGTAATAGCATCGATGACAAGGAGCGTATGATTCCGTACTTGCCGGATCAAGTGGTAAAAGAAATTAACTTAGATACAGGTACTATGCGGGTCGATTGGGACCCTGAGTTTTAGTCTGTGTGGTTTGCTGTTGTATCGCTATTTCCCGAAATGTTTGAAGCGATTAGTCGCTTTGGTGTCACGGGAAGAGCTGTAAAGCGTGGTTTAGTGCAAATTAACTGTTTTAATCCTAGAGATTTTACCAGTGATAAACATCGCACTGTCGATGATCGTCCCTTTGGGGGTGGTCCTGGCATGCTGATGAAAGTACAGCCATTAAAAGAGGCGATACAAAAAGCTAAAGAATCAGCGCCTGGTGAGGCGAAAGTTGTTTATCTCTCACCTCAGGGACGCAGATTGGATCACCAGCTAGTCACAGAGCTTAGATCGTACGAAAGTTTAATTTTGGTGGCAGGGCGCTATGAAGGTATTGATGAGCGCTTGATAGAATCGGATATCGATATGGAGGTCTCCCTTGGAGATTTTGTCCTAAGTGGTGGTGAATTACCAACCATGACGGTGATCGATGCAGTGTCTAGATTAGTTCCAGGTGTTTTGGGACATGTAGACTCTGCGCTAGAAGACTCCTTTGCAGAAGGGCTTTTAGACTGTCCGCACTACACGCGACCAGAAATTTTTGACGATCGTAAAGTACCTGAAGTGTTGCTGTCGGGAGATCATGCAAAAATCAAGCGCTGGCGCTTGAAGCAGCAGTTGGGGCGTACCTTTGAAAGGCGACCTGATTTGCTCGAAGCATTAGATCTAACTAAACAACAGCAACAGTTATTAGAAGAATATATCTGCGAGACTGAGAAGTCAGGCAGTTAACATTAGGAGCTACGCATGAGCGGTAAGAACTCTATCATTCAGCAAATTGAAGCTGAACAAATGTCTAAAGAAATCCCTAATTTTGGCCCAGGGGATACAGTAATCGTTAAAGTACGTGTTGTTGAGGGAACTCGCAGCCGTCTACAAGCCTATGAAGGTGTAGTAATTGGCGTTCGTAACCGTGCATTGAACTCTGCGTTTACAGTACGTAAGATTTCTCACGGTGTGGGTGTTGAGCGTACATTCCAAACTTTCAGCAAGGTTGTTGAAGAGATTGAAGTGAAGCGTCGCGGTGATGTTCGTCAAGCTAAGCTATATTACTTGCGCGAGCTTAGTGGTAAATCTGCACGTATCAAAGAAAAGTTGGGCTGATCTCAATAGTTCTGCTTTAATTAAAAGACGACTTAGGTCGTCTTTTTTTTGCAAAAAATTTGAGATCAGCAAAAAGATCGCTAATTGAGGTGTTGATTGCTTTTGTCGAAAGATGCTAAACCGAGCTGTGTTAGGAATTAAGTCTGGTTTATATTGTTGATAATAATATAGAATATATAAACAAATTGTGAGATTTTTGCTAGGTTCTGCGTTTAGAAGAGTGACGCAATAGAGGAGCGACAAGAAAAGATGTTAGTCGTTATGTTTGTTTTTGCGGGATTTTCTGATGTGTGCAACTAGCCTTTACGTGAGTTTTATATAAAACTCTTTGTCGTTTATATTTACTCTGATGGATAGGGTGAAGAGCACAGGTAGGTGTTAATGTCCAAAAAAATAACTGGATGCTTGTTTGTTTTATTGTTGATAGCCACGACTGTGATTGGCAGTTACTTCTTATATCAGTATAAAAGTAAACAAATAGTGATCTCGCTTATCGAGCAATTAGCACCTGTTGCTGATATCAGTTACTCTGAGCTTGCTGTTAATCTAGAAGGTAAAGTGAGTTTGGTTGGGGTGCGATTTTCTCCAATAGGCTATCAAGATGCTATTCTCATCGATAAAATTGATTTAATCAGTGGCGGTGCGGCAGCGTTAATCGACGCTGATCAATGGTTTAAAGGTAGCTTACCCGAAAACTTAGAGTTGCAGCTTAAAAGTGTCATTTTTAAAGTTGACTCCGACTTCTTGACCAAGTCGCATAACGTTGATAATAGCCGTGTCGTAAAGAAAACTCTTTGGGGAATGGCCTGTGTCGATAGTACCGATTTTTCCTCATTGGCAAAGCAATTAGGTTTATTAAAGCTACAGGCGAACGTGAATATCGAGCTTAGCTCGGATTCATCATCACGGGTGTTTAATACAGTGCTGGCCGCAGAAGTTCCAGGGCTGGCAAAAGCAGAGTTTTCCGTAGAAGTTAACAGTCAAGTTCCCTTTGAGTTTTATGATCGTGCGGTGCTTAGCCGTGCAAGGATTGCGCACGCCTCAGCGAAAATGATAGATATGGGCTTTAATCTAAAGCGCATAAGGCATTGTGCAAAACAGGAAAATATTCAAGAAAAGCATTATCCTGACTTTTATAATACAACTGTTAGGCTCAATATGGTTGGTGAAGAAGTGACAGAGCTGCCTGAGCTAGATGAAAGTGTACTTGCTTTTTTTCAGCCTAAGTCAAAAGTAAGCCTACAATTTACCCCAAAATATCCGCTCTATTTACCCGAAGTATTCGGTCACGAGTTTTCTTTATTTAATGCGCCAGGTCTAGCATTAAGCGTGAATAATCAATCCGTATCTACCAATTATTTACCCTTGCTAAAAGGAATAGATGGCACTGATTTTGAGAAAGCGGCGGTCAAAGAAGAAATTTTATCTGAGATAAAAGCAGCGGTAGTTGAAGCTAAAGAGATCAAGTCAAAGTCGATGTACCGCCTTGTCAATTTTACTGAACTCAATGGAATGCAGGGGGTCAAAATTCGCCTTAAAACAAAGGTAGGTAAAGAATTGGATGGTGTTTTGTTGCGTATTGAAGCCGACAAACTTGTCATGCAGCGCAGGGTTGAGCAAGGTATGGTTACCTACCCGGTTGACAGGGATAATATTGCCAGTATTAAAGTGCCTCGTTAGTGTCGGTCATGACAAAAGAGTTTCATGATAGTACGTATGCTTTACAGCTGTTGCTAGAGTTTGATTTGTATCTGCAGCAGGAGTGTGATCTTGTTGACAATAGTTGCCAAGCTTATCGGCGAGATATAAAAAGTTTTGTTGTTTGGTTAACTATCGCCAATATCGACTTACTGAAGGTTGATAGTGGGCATATCAATCAGTATATATATGCTCGGATGGCTAAGGGATATAAGCCCAGTTCTAACGCGCGATTGTTGGTCAGCCTAAAAGCTTTCTATCGATACTTGTTGGTTAAAGAAGTTATTTTGCACGATCCCTGTTTCGCTATTGCCCAGCCAAAGGTGCGCTTGAAGACGGGAGGGGTTTTGAGTGTGCAAGAAGTTGAATGTTTAATGGCTTCCCCAGATGTTACAAGCTCGATAGGGTTGCGTGATAAAGCGATGCTGGAACTACTTTACTCCACAGGGGTAAGTGTCTCTGAGTTGATTTCACTGCGCATTGGTTTGCTCAGTCTTGATAAAGCAGTATTAAAAGTACAGGCCAGTCACTCACAGACAAGAGATGTCTATCTCACATCACAGTGTTGTTATTGGTTAAATCTGTATTTGAAAAATAAACGGATAATACAACCAATAAAAAATGATAATGATTGGATTTTTTTGAGTGGGCGTGGTCTAAGGATGACTCGTCAAACATTTTGGTATCGAATCAAGGCATGTGTGGCGAAATCTAAATTGAGTGTTAACATATCACCGCAGACATTGCGGCGCTCGTTTGCGGCGCATTTACTGCAATCAGGTGTTGAGACTGCTGTTGTCCAGCAAGTACTCGGGCACAAGCAAGCAGCTAGCGTGGCTAGATATGCTTGAATTTGTTGTCAGTTGTCGGCTTGAATAAAACGATGTGTAAAAATAGCTGAAGGGATATAAATAAAATTATGAAATCTTTACTCGTAAAAATGATGTCAGTGATATCGCTGCTGTTAGTGACAACTAGTCTGCTGGTCTCTGGTGAAGTGGAAGATCATATCGTGGATAAAATACGTTTAATCAATCCCGACATACAAGTATCGGTGGTTGCTGAATCACCTTGGCCGGGCATGTATGAAGTGACATTAAGCTCAGGCGAAGTGATTTTTTCAGATAAAAATGCCGAGTACTTAGTACTGGGGCAAATGTTTAATCTCAGCCAAGAACATGGTTTTGTCAATTTGACTCAGAAAAAATTTGAAAAGACTGTGGCGACAGAGCTTGCTAAGGCTAACCCCGCTGAGCAAATTATATATGCCGCCAAGGGTGAAGAGAAAGCGGTGATTAGCGTCTTTACAGATATTAGTTGTTACTACTGTAAAAAATTGCACAAAGCTATTCCAGAGTTGCAAGCCAGTGGCGTGACGATAAAGTATCTAGCATTCCCTCGCGAGGGAAAAGGATCTGGGATTGCGCAGCAGATGGCCTCTATTTGGTGTGCTCCAGATAAAGCAGAGGCCATGGATCTGGCTAAACATACGGGGAAAGTTAAGTCTCTCGCTTGCGATGATCCCATTGATAAGCAATTTGATTTAGCTCGCCAATTGGGCGTTAATGCAACACCCACTATTTTTACTAGTGAAGGGGTTAAAATATCGGGCTTTGCATCCGCCGAAAGGTTATTAAGTGAAATAGGTGTGCTAAATTAACGCTGGCACCACAAATGTTGTACTCGCAAGCGCGAGTCAGTAGCTGGGCGTTTCTACTGAATCCGAATAACACGCTCTATTAGTGATTGCATGGGTTTAGTGAGTTGTTCGTATGAGGTATCTGTGAATGCTTAGAGGTCAAATCGGCTGCATTGAAACAAGAGCTCGTTACTATACGCTTGGATTTTGTAGGGACCCCTTTATACATATAAAGTGATAGCCACTGGATTATAAATGTTATACCGCTAGTTTAAAGCCTCTGAATAGAGGCTTTTTGATTGCTGCGCATAAGAAACAGCGGTCGTTTGTGCGCACTCTTTGTAAGGCTTACAGATCAGAATTTGAGGCTAAAGCCCACTACTCAAGTTAGGTTTATGTAGGTGTAAGCTGTCTTTGCTCTATTGTCTTGCAATATTAAATTAAATAACAAAAATACTTTGATTAAATAATAATCCTCTAATAGTTTGTCGACGTCTTCTTAGCTATACTATCGATCCGCTGTTGCTCGTGTGGAGTGATGGTTTGGTGTGAATTGACTTCGAGGAATGATTTTGAAACCGGTAAAAGTTGGAATATGTGGTTTAGGTACTGTTGGAAGCGGTACATTCAATGTGTTGACACGTAATGCGCAAGAAATTACCCGTCGTGTTGGCTGCGAAATTATTGTCGAGCAGATTGGTGCTCGACGCGATAACCCGAATTGCATGACCACAACCACCAATATCACCCGCGATATTTTTGAAGTTGCTGTTAACCCTGATATCGATATTGTCGTCGAATTAATTGGCGGCTATGAGGTGGCGCTAAAGCTAGTGCTATTGGCAATTGAAAATGGCAAGCATGTTGTGACAGCAAATAAAGCACTGATTGCCGAACACGGTAATGAAATATTTGCAGCCGCTCAAAAGCACAATGTTACAGTGGCGTTTGAGTCAGCCGTCGCCGGTGGTATTCCTATTATTAAAGCCCTTAGAGAAGGGCTTGCAGGTAATAAGATCAATAATATTACTGGTATTATTAATGGCACTGGCAATTTTATCCTCTCTGAAATGCAAGAGAAAGGACGGGATTTCGCCGATGTATTAGCAGAAGCGCAAGCATTAGGTTATGCAGAAGCTGACCCTACGTTTGATGTTGAAGGCATTGATGCCGCTCATAAATTGACTATCTTAGCCTCAATTGCCTATGGCGTACCGCTGCAGTTTGCAAAAGCGTACACGGAAGGAATCAGTAAGGTCACCTCTGAAGACGTTAAGTTTGCCGATGAACTAGGTTATCGTATTAAGCACTTAGGTATTGCCAGACGCACAGAGCAAGGTATTGAATTACGTGTTCACCCGACCATGATTGCCAAGCAAACGCTACTTGCCAACGTTAATGGCGTAATGAACGCGGTGGTTGTCGACTCAGATGCGGTAGGACAAACACTGCATTACGGAGCGGGCGCAGGGGATGAAGCGACGGGTTCTGCCGTGATTGCAGATATCATTGATATTGCACGCAATATCCAAGGAAGCAGTGCTATCGCACCTTTAGGGTTTCAAAATGATGCGCTCGCCAATACTGAAATTCTCGCCATGAATCAAACTAAAACCGGTTACTATTTACATTTAAAAGCGGCGGAAAAACCTGGAGTGTTGGCTGAGGTCACTAAAATTTTGGGCCAGAGCGATATCAATATTGAAGCAATCGTACAGAAAGAGTCCGATGAAGATTACGTGCCGGTGATTTTGCTAACGCAGCAAGTGGTTGAGGCGCAAATGAACCAAGCGATTACTGCCATAGAAGCACTTGATTGCATTTTAGGCGACGTGACTCGTATTCGCGTAGAACATTAAAAGGTATTAGATTCATGAAGTATATATCAACCCGCGGTAATGCTCCTGTATTAAATTTTGAAGAAGTACTGTTAGCAGGCCTTGCAGCAGATGGCGGTTTATACGTTCCGCAAGAGCTGCCTAAATACACTGCGCAAGAAATTGCATCTTGGGCTGGTTTGTCGTATTCGCAATTAGCTTTCAAAATCATAGCGCCTTTTGTTGCTGGCTGTATTGAAGATGAGCAACTCACAGCGATGATCGATGAAACTTACGCTGGATTTGATCACAGTGCAGTGGCACCGTTAAAAGAGCTTTCGAGCAATGAATGGGTGCTAGAGTTATTTCACGGTCCTACACTGGCGTTTAAAGATTTTGCACTGCAGTTACTTGGCCGTTTAATGGACCATATATTGCAAAAACGGGGTGAGAAGCTGGTTATTCTCGGTGCTACCTCTGGGGATACTGGTTCAGCGGCAATTGAAGGTTGTCGTCACAGTGAGAATATCGATATCTTTATTATGCATCCGCATGAAAAAGTATCCCAAGTACAGCGTCGTCAAATGACCAGTATACTTGCACCCAACGTACACAATATTGCTATCTCTGGCAATTTTGATGACTGTCAGGAAATGGTTAAGGCCAGTTTTGCCGATCAAAGCTTCTTAGCGGGACGCAAGTTAGGCGCGGTTAACTCGATTAACTGGGCACGCATCATGTCGCAAATTGTTTATTACTTTAGTGCTTCATTAGCACTGGGTGGTCCGCATCGTGAAGTGTCTTTCTCAGTGCCGACGGGTAACTTCGGTGATATTTTTGCTGGGTATTTAGCCAAGCAGATGGGGTTGCCTATAAAGCAACTAGTTGTTGCAACCAATACTAATGATATATTGCATCGCGCAATTTCTGCCAATGATATGTCTAAAAATGAATTAAAGCACAGTTTGTCGCCCTCTATGGATATCATGGTTTCATCTAACTTTGAGCGTTTGTTATTTGATTTGTACAACTGTGATGGTCAGGCAGTTAGTGAGTTATTGAACCGTTTTAAGTCTCAGTCTGTGTCCCTTGAACCTGCCCAATTAGTTAAACTTCAATCGGCTTTTGACAGTGCAAGTGTCAATGATGAAGAGACATGCGCTACTATAGCGGAGGTTTTTGCACAAACAGGTTACCTGCTAGATCCGCACACAGCCATCGGCGTAAAAGCCGGGCGTGATAAAAATGCAGATGCAGCAGTGCCTATGATTACACTGGCAACAGCTCATCCTGTTAAGTTCCCTGATGCAATTGTACAAGCGGGTCTGGAACCTCCAGTGCTTCCGTCCCATTTGACTGATCTTTTTGAGCGAGAAGAGCGTTTTACTGTGCTTGATAATAGGCTTGAAGATGTGCAGCAATTTATGATGGCTAAGCTCTCTTAAGGTTTAGCGCATAAAAAAGGCTCGTTTATCGAGCCTTTTTTATAGCTAGGATGTACGGTTTTGCCCAGTGTCAGGGATGGCAAAGAGACAGGATGTACGGTATTTACCGGTGCTATGGATGACTGTGTGGGATTCTGTACAGAATGTGCCGTATTGCCGCGGATAGCAACGAGAGTTTATTAAAGGATGTTTGCGAAGGTCAGTGCTACACACCGCTAGGCTTGCAGATGACTACTCTTAAGTTTTGTTTTGATTGGATTAAATAATGGATTTATTTTACTGGCTTTCAAAAGTATTTTGGTTTGTCGCAAGCCCGGATAATTTTTTAATCTTACTAGTTAGCCTATCTGCGGTTTTAGTCTATCAAGGCTCAAAGTGGGGATTCAGATTATTAAGTACTGCTGTTGTTTGTTTAATGCTGATATTATTTTTGCCGGTAGCGGATGTTATTTTAAGGCCACTTGAAGAGCGTTTTCCAGCTCCGCTTAGCCCTCCTGAAAAGATACAAGGAGTGATTGTCTTAGGGGGTGCAGAGCGCGGAGATCTAGGATTGACATGGGGTTCAGCGCAATTTAATCAGGCATCTGAACGGATGATGGCTATTCCTGCGCTGGCGCGTAAATATCCAAAGGCACATATTGTCTTTACCGGAGGTAGCGGGTCACTGTTGCATCCAGAGAGTGTCGCGGATGAAGCGATGGTGACATGGTTTACAGAGCATGGTGTCGATGATCGTGTGCTCTGGGAAAAAGCCTCTCGAAATACCTATGAGAATGCCTCTTTAACTGAAAGGTTGCTGGGCGGAGTTCCCAAGGGGCGCTGGTTATTAGTCACTTCAGCTTTTCATATGCCAAGATCCATGGGGATATTTCGTTTACGCGGTTGGGATGTGATCGCGTATCCGGTGGATTATTACTCTAAAACAGCTGACGCCTTACGCATAGAGCCAAAGTATTGGCAGCATGTGCGAGACTTGAATTTTACTATAAAAGAGTGGATCGGTTTGGTTGTTTACTACTATAGCGGAAAGACAGATGCTTTATTTCCAGCTCCATTTTCAGCCACAAAACCGCTAGTGGGTCCCAAGCTAGCCGGCCAGTAACTGGCTATGTGTAAAAGTTCAGCACTACTTTGTGAAGCTGGGTAATTAACTCGTAAAAATTAATCAGCAACCGCAGCATATTGCGGTAAAATTTATCTTTGATGGTTTAGGCTATGCCTAATTCGTCGTTAATTTGATGATTTAGGCTGCGCCTAATTCATCCCTATGACAGGTGTTCGTTTGAGTAGAGTAGAAATACTAACGCGAGATGAGATTGATTTTAGTGCCAATATCTTTTCTCAAGTTGCGCAGCCACTGGCCAAGGTTTATGCCGCCCGTGGTATCGTAGATCAGTCCCAATTAGGTCGCTCATTAAAAGAATTACTACCAGACTCCGGTCTTAAAGATATTGGTATCGCCGCTGAGCGTGTTGCGAACGCGATTATCAATGGTGAAAAAATTATCATCGTGGGCGATTTTGACTGCGACGGAGCAACCAGTACTGCGGTGTTAAAACTGGGGCTAGAAATGATGGGCTCGGTTGGTACTGATTACCTCATTCCCAATAGATTTGAATTTGGCTATGGGCTATCGCCTGAAATTGTCACTGTCGCTGCGCAAGATCAGCCCGATCTAATTATTACAGTGGATAACGGTGTTGCTAGTATCGATGGGGTTGATAGAGCCAATGCGTTAGGTATTGATGTGGTAGTGACAGATCATCACTTAGCAGGTGAAGAGTTGCCAAAAGCTGTCGCTATCGTTAACCCGAACCGTAAAGACTGTGAGTTTGCGGCAAAATCTACTTGCGGTGTGGGGGTCGTATTCTATTTATTAATCGCTTTACGCCGCCAGTTGCAGTCAGTTAACTGGTTTTCAAGTAAAGCATTAGCCGTGCCTAATTTGGCCTCTTTATTAGATCTTGTGGCACTAGGAACTGTGGCCGATGTGGTGCCGCTTGAGCATAATAACAGGACGCTTGTCTATCAGGGGATGCAGCGTATTAGAGCAGGTAAAACGCGCCCGGGTTTAAAAGCCTTATTGGAGGTGGCTAATCGCAAGCTTGATAAACTGGTCGCCAGTGATTTAGGTTTTGCGGTTGCGCCGCGCTTGAATGCAGCGGGACGGTTAGATGATATGTCAATCGGTATCGAGTGTCTGCTCTGTAACGATGAAGAAACCGCTAGAAATTATGCGCTGCGTTTAGATGAGCTTAATCTTGAGAGACGTAGTATAGAGCAAAGTATGCAGGCTCAGGCGCTGCATTTTTTAGAAAAAATAGAGATATCTCAAAGCGGTGATCGATCGGATTTTCCGGTGGGGCTCTGTCTTTACAATCCTAGTTGGCATCAGGGTGTTATTGGGATATTGGCTTCGCGAATCAAAGATAGATTGCATCGTCCTGTGATCGCCTTCGCGCCGGGTGACGAAGGAGAGTTAAAGGGCTCAGCGCGCTCAATTAGTGGTTATCACCTGCGAGATGGTTTAGCGTTAATCGATACGATGCATCCTGGATTAATCAAAAAGTTTGGTGGTCATGCGATGGCGGCGGGTTTAACCATCGAGGCTAAGTCACTCGGGGTCTTTGAAAAAGCTTTTGAGAAAGTGATTGCGCTGGAATTAACTGCCGATGATCTCAAGGCGACGTTGCTAACTGATGGAGCACTTAGTGCGAGTGATATGAATGTACAGCAAGCTGTCATGTTTCGCGATGCCGGTCCTTGGGGGCATCATTTTAGCGAACCGCTGTTTGATAATGAATTTAAAATTATACAGCAGCGCATTGTCGGCAAAAAACATTTAAAATTAGTATTGATGGAGCCTGCGACTGGGTTGGCGATTGATGCTATTTATTTTAATATCGATGAAGATCTATGGCCGAATGAATCTATTGAATATGCGAGAGTTATTTATAAATTAGATGTGAATGAGTTTCGTGGTAAACGTAATGTGCAGCTAATGGTTGAACACATTGCGCTGGATCAATAGAATAGCTAGAGATTAAATATACCTTTTGGATAACGTCTCGAACGAGGATCAGCCAAGGCAGCACTAATGCAGATGACAAAGTTAGCTGGGTTGAAGCTACTAACAGCGGTGTTCTCGAGGGTAGTTGTTATATTAAGGTCTGATAAAACAGGAAGTATATTATGAAAGATTTTACATTAGATGAATTAACCGTACTGGCTGATGTTTTTGCAAGAGCAAAGATCAGTGAAGACGAAACCCTAGCGCTCGATCTGAAAAGCCGTGTCCTGCTGGCCTTAGAGGAGCGTCAAGAACTGGAAAGTTTAGACTTTGAAGATTGCTTAAGTTGTAAGTTATAATATAGAGCGACCTTTCACAGCACAGCGAGTGATGATAAAACAGAGTATGCGAAGCAAATCGTAGCTAGTATGACTCTGCTTATAAGTACGATCTCTTTAGAGAGTCCGCAAGTTTTTAACAAAAATAGGCATAATAGTGGAGTCTGTGTCCCTGTTGTTGAGCATTATTGTAAATTTGCAGGTTGGGTCAGTTTTAACACCTTGTGATCGAGTGCAGCAGCTATGCTGAGCTCTCTTTGAAGAAAAGCGTATCAAGTGATGGGCTAGCAGCAAGAAGTATTCATGATGAAAGTAAAATATATCCCTGATTTAGCGAAGCAAATGGCGCTGTGTGAAGCAAATTATGCACGGTTGTTAAAATTGCTGCCCGATATTGATGATTGTCAGCTGCGCGTGTTCGTCGTGGATATGGTACAAGGGCAATCTCTAGTGCGCATTAGTGTCCTTGAGCGTTTTAAATTTACTTGTACGCTATCTATAGCTCAGCAACCAATGAACGCTGTAAACTGCGAAACCATCAGCGCTCTGATCTCACCTGATTTGCTGGTGCGCTTATATCACGATGCCAAAATGGCAGAGGTAATCAGTCCTGCTAAGAAAGCGCAATACAGCGGCAAATATAGCTATCCAAATAAAGCGATGCTACAAGTCGATGAGAAAATCCAACTTAATGAGTATCTCGCGCAATGGCTCTCACACTGTTTAACCCATGGCTATCAATATACAGAAGTGATGTCTGATACTTTTGTCGATAGTAATTAGTCGCTTTGCGCAATTGACGCTCTACTGCGGGCGCGCCACTGATACGCGCTGTGACCTACTAGGGATTGTTATATAGAATGCCTCAGCTCACATCGTTAGTATGATACATCTGGGAGTATTGGATTGTTCTGCTACTCCCGGGTTTGCGGCTAAGACTAATAAGTTTTTTTTAGTAAAATTCAATGCAAGGTTCCTCGATATGACATTAGAGCGCTTAAGTGAGAGTATTCGCTTAGTTCAATTCACTGACTGTCACTTACATGCAGATGCAGCTCAAGCGTATAAAGGTTATTACCCTGAACGACGATTTGATAGTGTCATCGCTGATATTCGTCAGCGCTCAGCGAACAGTGGAGCTTATGATCACCTAATTATGAGTGGAGATTTGGCCCAGTTTGGCGCAAGTTCGGTTTATCAAAGAATATTAGATAAAACCGTGGGGCTTGCTCGAAATAGGCATTGGGTACCTGGCAATCATGATGACAAAGGCCTCATGTCGCAATTTTCTGATATGGCAGCGAAAGTTGTTGTGCAAGGTGATTGGGCAATCGTTTTGCTGGATAGTACTAACGATCCAGATGGCGTAGGAAGTGGTGCAATCAGCGATGCTGACCTGCATTTGCTGGCACAGGCCGATCAGCTATCTGTGAGTTACATTTTGTTGGTTCTTCATCATCCACCGATTAGCGTGAATAGCATTTGGCAAGATAAAATTAAGTTGTCTAACAGTTACGCTTTTTGGCAAGTTGTTAATTCACTCACCAAAGTACAGGCTATTAGTTTTGGACACTTGCATCAAGAGCTGCATTTAGTGCGTGATAACATTGATCTATTTTGTACACCCGCCACCACATACCAATACAAAGCTGCTCAAAAAGAGGTGACTATAGAGGATGAGCAAGAGCTTGCTAAAGCGGCGTATAGGTTGTTCGAATTATATCCAAATGGTGCTGTTGGTGCAGAAATCGTCAGAGTTTCTTGAGCCATTAGGCTCCGGCTAATGTTAAGTGGGACGAACAAATACTTGCAACTATTAGCCAGCTTAGGTAACTTGCAGTGTAAAAAAGCACTGTAAGGATTAACAGTATGTCGTTAACGGTGATTTATCTTCACGGTTTCAATAGCTCGCCTAAATCAAGCAAAGCTCAGCAGCTGTGCGCCTATTTTGATGCCCAACAATTAGGTGAGAAAGGTGTTGAGCTGCTGGTACCTGATATTGATCATCAGCCTGAAGTGGCAATTGCACAAATATCGAGCTTGATTGAGCAAGCTGCTGGCTCAAATATATTGTTAATAGGCAGTTCGCTAGGTGGCTATTACGCTGTGTATCTGGCGCAAAAATATCCGCATTGTGTGGCTGTATTGGTTAACCCTGCCGTCTATCCCTACCGTTTGTTAGCACAGATGCTGGGTGAGCAGCAGAATTTATATAGCCAGCAGAAATATCAGTTAACGACTGTGCATATTGATCAACTTGAAGCGTTGGATGTGACTAACCCAGTTGATCCAGCACGTTTTATGATGTTATCCCAAATGGGTGATGAAACACTCGATTACAAAGAAGCGGTGTTGAAATTACCACAAATCGAACAGCGGGTGAGCGCAGGCGGTAATCATAGCTTTGAAAATTTTGAGGCTGTTATAGCACAAATTTTTGAATTCGCAGATCAGCAAATTTTTAGGATCATGAATAAATGAGTAGTCAATATCAAGCAGACTCGATTGAGGTTCTCAGTGGACTAGACCCTGTTAGGCGTAGGCCTGGCATGTACACAGAAACCGATAAACCCAATCATTTAGCACAAGAAGTTATCGATAACTCGGTAGATGAAGCACTGGCCGGCCATGCGGATCAAATTGATGTAGTGCTTTCTAAAGATGGCTTTTTAGCCGTTAGCGATAACGGTCGAGGCATGCCAGTTGATATCCATCCCGAAGAGGGGGTCAGTGGCGTCGAACTTATTCTAACGAAATTGCATGCCGGTGCAAAATTTAGCGATGAAAATTATAGTTTTTCAGGCGGTTTACACGGTGTTGGTGTCTCAGTGGTCAACGCGCTATCTAAGAGTTTGCAAGTGCAAATTCGTCGAGATGCAAAAGTGTATAGCATTGGTTTTGCCGATGGTGAAAAAATTTCTGAACTTGAGGTCATCGGTAGTTGCGGTAAACGTAACACAGGTACAACCGTAAAATTTTTGGCGGATCCGCAATACTTTGATAGCCCAAAGTTTAATGTCACTAAGCTGAAACATAATTTGCGGGCCAAAGCGGTACTCTGCCCGGGTTTAAAGGTGACCTTTACTGATCAGAGCGGTAAAAAGAATGAAAAAGAGAGCTGGTACTACGAAGATGGTTTAAGTGCTTACCTTTCCGGTATGACTCAAGTCTATGAAACGCTACCACTGCAGCCATTTGTCGGCAGTTTGCAAGGTAGCGAAGATGCAGTTGACTGGGCGGTTCAATGGTTGCCTGAAGGTGGCGAGTTGACTTGCGAGAGTTTCGTTAACTTGATCCCAACAGTGGTGGGTGGTACTCATGTGAATGGCTTTAGAACCGGGCTGCTTGAAGCTATGCGTGAGTTTTGTGAGTTTAGATCACTGTTACCGCGGGGGGTAAAATTAACTGCAGAAGATATTTGGGAGCGCTGTAGTTATGTTCTCTCGGCAAAAATGCGCGACCCGCAATTTGCCGGACAAACTAAAGAGCGGTTATCATCTAGGCATATTGCGGCGTTTATTTCCGGCGCCATTAAAGATGCCTTCTCGCTGTGGTTAAACAAGCATGTTGAAGATGGCGAGAAACTCGCTGAAGCTGTCATTGCCAATGCGCAAAAGCGTTTGCGATCAAGTAAAAAAGTGGTGCGTAAAAGGGTTACTGCTGGGCCCGCATTACCAGGTAAGCTCGCTGATTGCTCGGGGACTGAAACCATGCGTTCTGAATTGTTTTTAGTTGAGGGTGATTCAGCTGGTGGGTCTGCTAAACAGGCCAGAGACCGACAGTTTCAGGCGATCATGGCGCTGCGCGGTAAAATTCTTAACTCTTGGGAAGTCGACTCTTCACAAGTATTGTCCTCTAATGAAATCCACGATATCTCTGTGGCGATAGGGGTGGAACCCGGCAGTGATGATATCAGTGGGTTGCGCTATGGGAGGGTCTGTATTCTAGCGGATGCCGACTCGGATGGAGCGCACATTGCCACTTTAATTTGCGCATTGTTCCTGCGTCACTTTAAACCACTGGTCAGTGCGGGTCATATCTATGTTGCTATGCCGCCGCTATATCGAATCGATGCGGCTAAAGATGTTTATTACGCACTGGATGATTCAGAGCGAGATGGCATTGTCGAGCGTATAAAAGCTGAGCGTAAAAACGTTAAAATAAACGTACAACGTTTTAAAGGGCTAGGGGAAATGAACCCGATGCAGCTTCGGGAGACGACGATGGATCCTGATACCCGTAGATTGGTACAGTTATCTATTGCCGCGGGTGATGATTCTCATGAGATGATGGATATGCTGCTAGCGAAAAAGCGCGCTGCAGATCGTAAAGTTTGGTTGGAAAGTAAAGGCGATTTAGCCAAAACTTGAGCCCAATGGATAATGTCAATGGGGCTCTTAGCACAACCTATTGAAACTGTGGTATTAGAGAAAAATCCTTTGATGCAAAGGGTGCCGCAAAGATTTTTCTATTCTAACGTAACACCAATATTACACTCGGTCTGCACTGCAAAGTCACGGAGTCAGATATCAGTAAGCTGAAAAAGGTATGTTGAATAATTATGTCTACTTACACAACCGATGACAGTATAGAGTCATTGCCTCTTAGAGATTTTACTGAGAAAGCTTACTTAGATTACTCTATGTACGTTATTCTCGATCGTGCCTTGCCGCATGTTGGCGATGGTATGAAACCGGTACAGCGCCGTATTGTCTATGCGATGAGTGAGCTAGGTCTTAAAAGTACCTCTAAGCACAAAAAATCAGCACGTACAGTGGGCGATGTATTAGGCAAGTACCACCCTCACGGTGACAGTGCTTGTTATGAGGCGATGGTGCTAATGGCGCAGCCATTTAGCTATCGTTATCCACTGATCGACGGGCAGGGAAATTGGGGAGCACCGGATGATCCTAAATCATTTGCGGCGATGCGTTATACAGAGGCGCGTTTAACCAACTACTCGCAAGTGCTACTGCAAGAGTTGGGACAGGGGACTGTAGATTGGCTGCCTAATTTTGACGGTACTTTAAACGAGCCAACGGTATTGCCAGCTAGATTACCCAATATATTGCTTAACGGTGGTACCGGTATTGCAGTTGGGATGGCGACCGATATTCCGCCGCACAACTTACGCGAAGTGACCTCGGCTTGTATACACTTGCTGGAAAATCCACGCGCCAGCTTAGCAGAAATTTGTGAGTTTGTGCCCGGCCCAGATATGCCCACTGATGCAGAAATTATTTCGTCAAAAGAAGATTTACGCAAGCTCTACACAAGCGGTAGAGGCTCTGTGCGGATGCGCGCACTATGGAATAAAGAGCAGGGCGATGTGATTATCACAGCGCTACCTCATCAAGTGTCTGGCGCAAAAATACTTGAGCAAATAGCGGCTCAAATGCAACAGAAAAAGCTGCCGATGGTGGCGGATTTACGTGATGAATCAGATCATGAAAACCCGACTAGATTAGTGATTGTACCAAGATCTAACCGTATCGATTTAGATCAGTTAATGGCGCACTTATTCGCCTCAACTGATTTAGAACGCACCTATCGCGTCAATATGAACATGATTGGTGTCGATGGTCGACCACAGGTAAAAGATTTACGTCAGATCTTAACCGAATGGTTGAGCTGGCGTACCGGCGTGGTACGTAAGCGCTTACAGTACCGTTTAGATAAAGTACTGGAAAGATTACATATCCTCGATGGTTTAATGGTTGCATATCTCAATATTGATGAAGTGATTGAAATTATTCGGACCATGGATAATCCAAAAGAAGTGATGATGCAGCGCTTTAATATCTCGGAGATCCAAGCTAACGCAGTGCTAGATTTAAAACTTCGCCATTTAGCCAAGCTTGAAGAATTTAAAATTAAAGCTGAGCAAGATGAATTGGAGCAAGAGCGTCAAAAGTTAGTACTTATTTTGAGCTCGGATCAGCGGATGCGTACCTTGATCAAGAAAGAGTTGAAGTCAGATATGGAGGCTTATGGTGATGATAGACGATCGCCCATAGTCGCCCGCTTAGAAGCCAAAGCATTTAATGAAAAAGACTTACTATCAGCAGAGCCGGTGACAGCGGTTATCTCTAAACAAGGCTGGATCAGAGCCGCTAAAGGGCACGATATAGATCCAGCAGGACTAAGTTACAAATCCGGCGATAGCTTTAAGATCGCCTGTCAAGGGCGTATGAATCAGCCGTTAATTCTAATGGACTCAACTGGGCGCAGTTATACTTTAGAGACACATAATTTACCTTCTGCGCGTGGTCAGGGAGAACCTGTCACTGGTAAAATTTCGATGCCAAAAGGGGCCAGTATCGACTCGGCCGTGACTGGAGCGCAAAGTGATAAAATATTGCTATCAACGGATGCCGGTTACGGTTTTGTAACTACAATTGCCGATTTGTCGAGTAAAACTAAAAACGGTAAGGCTGCGTTAAGTATGTCCAAGAATGCCCAGTTGCTGACATCGACGAATATAGGCGCACCCGAGGGTAAAATGTTAGCGGCAATTACCAATGAAGGACGTATGTTGGTTTTTCCTATCGCAGAGCTTCCCGAACTTGCCAAAGGTAAAGGCAATAAAATTATCAATGTACCGACGGCCAAGGCGGCTAGTCGAGAAGAATTGATGATTACGTTGACCGTTTTTTCTGCAGGTGATACTTTGTTGGTCCACTCAGGAAAGCAGCATTTGAAATTAAAGCCTGCAGATATCAGTCATTTTGAAGCAGAGCGTGGTAGGCGTGGCAATAAGCTTCCCAGAGGTTATCAGCGAGTAGAACGTGTCGAAGTGATTGCTGTGATTAGCACTGAAGATCCAGTGGATGAATAATTAATAGAGAAATACTGAGCCTCTTTTTAAGGGGCTTTTTTTGCTGTGGAAAAATGCATTAGCTGATTATAGAGCAAAGGAAGTAGTGCGAAATATTTAAAAAACTTAAGACAAGCAATAGCAAGATAAGCTCGTCTTAAGTTATGCTAACCCTAGCAAAATAATTTATTTATAAGGCGTTATTCAATCTGATGTTGATTTTTACCCGAATCTAAACTAGCAGGTATAGCATGAATGCTATATGAATGTGAGTAAGATTGGTTCTCTGGCTAATGATTTGATTTAAAGATAGATAAAACAAAACATTAGGGATAAATTAAAAATGATTGCTTATGACTAGCGTGCTATATAAGAAAGTATAAAACAACCGGCAGAGTGACATGTTTCTCTCGCCAGAAAATGTGAGTAACTGGGTGAGTAAAGTCGCTGTGTATGATCGAGAAACGATTGTTATAGGCTCTTCGCTAAATGTCTTGCCTGTTTTTCTAGCAGCTCTTGGTATTTAGTGCTCAAACTTAAAATGAGTATTTTATCTTCTTCACGTCGCTCTGTCTTGGCGCTGTCTAGCAGTGTTTCTTTAAGCACGCTGACTTCGCTTAAAGGAGTATGACTGATTAATTCATTAGATTGAGTGGTACGCGTAAGGAAATGAGATTCCTCGCGTAGGAGCTCAATTTTATCTCGATTGCCACGTACTAAGGATGTTTGCAAATTAAGTGTATGCTGCATGCGTGTGATCTGGCGATGGTTATAATACTTGTAGAGTTGGTTAAAGAGTTTTGCTGCACACAATGCCTTAATACCATGACTGTCATCACTGCTAGGCTCATCAAACATCACTCGAATATCGCCATTGGCCAGTAATTCCATCTGACCACCGTAGATACCAATGACTAATGTGATGAGTTTGCGGTACTGGCTAAGCAGAGCGTTGTGTTCTTCAGCGTTTTCGATCACCGCTCTACCACTGCTACAATCAATGAAGAGAACGTAGGCTGCATCCATTGCACTTAGATTAAGTTCTGTCTGGTGCTCGAGGGAATATAGATCTAACTGTTCTTCATGGGGGTGAGGTCTAAACAGAGGGTTGTCTAGTCTTTTCTCTATAACGGGTTTCTCAACCGGTAATATAGATTCAGTTAGCTCAATTTCCGTTTTTATGAGCTTGCTTTTTTTAGTCTGTGTGGGCTCTGCTTCCAACTGATTATTGAAAGGTTTGAAGTGTGGCATACGCTCTTGTGCATCAGGTTTTAGTAAAGAAACTAGCGCTTTGTTCTCAGAGGGCTCTCGCTGTTGAGCGGTGTTTCGTTGACTGTCAACGGTTGTAGTATTGCTTGATTCAAGATCGACGATGGCAAGAGAGATAGCTGTTGCATGATGTGAATTTGGCTGTTCTTTATGGTCATTGGGTGGTGCTATATCCGATTGCTGTTTGGATGATTGCGCCTGGGCGAGTTCCAAGGAGAAACGATGCTCTAATAGGGGCTTATACTGCTGACTAAATTCCCGCATGATTTTTTTGGCAAAATAGGCAATGGTCAACAGTGTGATGATGCCGCTAGCGGTTGCTAGAATTGCGAATAGCCACAGCAGTCGGTTAAAAAAATGCGCAGAATGGTGGTCGTTGATAAATAAAGTTAATTCACCAATGCTAAGCTGATTACTAAAAAGAGGCAGTTTCTGAGCGGCGTTGTTGGGAGTACCGGCGCGGGCGATGGTGTTGTCTTTACTGTCAACAAGCATGGCTCCCGCGACAAGTTTAGTTTGAGTGAGGGTTTTGAGATAAAAGTTCATGCTCAAGGTATCTTTCACTAACAGCATTGGCGAAAGCGTCACTTTAGCTTGATTCGCCAGAATATTGACCTGCTCTTGGGTATTTGATCTGGCTTGATTTTGGGTAAATGCGTAGAGAAAAACGCTGCTGCTAAAAATACATAGGAACATGATTACAGCTGTCAACAGCACCAGTTTTAATGGCGACGGTTCGAGATAAGTGGTGGTAAGCTCTGAATTGGAAATGTTATTTGTCATTATTTATAATTATTTTTAAATAGCACAAGATATCTGCTTGAATAAGGGTTATTAAGCGATTGAGGGCGTAGTATAATTACATTTATTCCCCTTTGCACCTCTGCGAACTTTTCATTGCTAAAATCTTGCAATACAAAAGCTCAATTTCGCCAAAGATTAGAGGGGTATGAGAGTTTATTAGCTATCAGTCAGGCAGAGCTTAAACGATCAAGGGGTAATTCTCAGCCCTTGTGCGTTAATTGCATAACACCTCAAAGTCGCTATAGATACCCGCGTGGGAAAGCAAAGGCGAGTGGATTGGCCCCGAGATTTATTTTAATTGAGTATTTTAAAGAGCGCGAAGATGATGAATGTTGATCAATATATGCAAGAGTTAGGTGAGAAAGCCCGCGTGGCTTCTCGCTTTATCGCAAGGGCAGACAGCAGTGCAAAAAATTTAGCGCTGCACAAAATGGCGCAAGCTTTAAGTGATAACCGTGCTCAATTGAAAGCGGCAAACTTAAAAGATATTGACAACGCAATTAATAAAGGGCTCTCCGCGCCCATGGTCGATCGTCTTCGTATAGATGACAGCACCATTGATAAAATGGTGACCAGTTTAGAGCAAGTTGCTTCTCTGGCAGATCCCGTCGGCAGCATTGATGACATGCGCTATTTAGACAGTGGTATTCAGTTGGGGAAAATGCGCGTGCCTTTAGGAGTGATTGGGATTATTTATGAATCTCGTCCCAATGTCACCATTGAAGCGGCGAGCCTTTGTTTGAAATCGGGTAATGCCACTATCTTGCGTGGCGGCTCTGAAGCTATTCATTCCAATAATGCGATCGCCAAGTGTATCGCCATTGCGCTTGAACAAGCACAGTTGCCCGCTGATGTGGTTCAAGTGGTAACAACAACCGATAGAGCGGCAGTCGGTAAACTTATTACTATGACTGAGTCTGTCGATATTATTATCCCACGTGGCGGAAAAGGTTTAATTGAACGTATTAGCCAAGATGCTAAAGTGCCGGTGATCAAACACTTAGATGGTATTTGCCACGTGTATATTGATGACCAGGCTGATATTCAAAAAGCAATTGATATTTCGATTAACGCTAAAACGCGTCGCTACGGGGTCTGTAATGCAATGGAAACCTTGCTTGTGCATGCCGATATCGCAGCGCAAGTTCTACCAGAATTGTGTGCCCAGTTTACTGAAAAAGAAGTAGAGCTACGTGGCTGTGAATTGGCCAGAGCAGTAGTGCCTAGTATGCTTGAGGCGACAGAAAAAGATTGGTCTACTGAATATTTAGCGGGTATCTTATCGATTAAAATAGTGGCGGATTTAACAGCGGCGATCGAGCATATCAATCGATATAGTTCAGCACATACCGACGCTATAGTGACCGAAAACTACGCAAAGTCGCGAATTTTTTTACGTGAAGTTGATTCAAGTTCAGTGATGGTAAATGCCTCTACTGGCTTCGCTGATGGATTTGAGTATGGCCTTGGCGCTGAAATCGGTATCTCTACAGATAAAATTCATGTGCGAGGCCCGGTTGGGCTTGAAGGTCTAACCTCGCAGAAGTTTATTGTGCTTGGCGACGGTGAAGTGCGTCGTTAATTAATGATGTCTATGAGCGAGGTAAATCAATCTCAAACAATGCACATCTTTATGGGCGGGACATTTGATCCTGTTCATAACGGTCATGTGCGTGGTGCGTTGCACGTCAGCAAATTATATAACAACGCTGTTGTTCACTTGTTGCCAACTAAAGTGCCCGTTCATAAAGCTGCGCCCATAGTCTCTAATGCTCAGCGCCTTGATATGTTGCAGTTAGTCGCGCAGCAATACCCGAATATTGCCATTGATAGACGCGAAATAGAAGCGCAGACAAAATCGTACTCTATTGAAACGCTAAAACAGCTGCGTTTAGAGCTGGGTAATAGCCTCCCTTTAGTGATGGTTATCGGTATGGATTCTTATTTAACGCTACCTAGTTGGCGTGATTATGAAATGTTTCTCGGGCTTTGTCATATCTTGGTATTACAACGCCCTAAGTATGAAATTGAAAGAAGCGAACAGCATCAGTCATTGATGTTAAGTCGTACAGAGGATGTGCAGCAGCTGTGTAAAAGCAGCGCGGGAAAACTGCTCTTTATTGAACAGCCGACAACAGATATTTCGGCCAGTGAAATTAGAGCGCAGCTAGAGCATCGTCAAAACGCTGATTTGCTGCCTATAGAAGTGGCAAATTACATTGATCAACATGGTTTGTATCAGATATACGCATGAAGTTTTAAGCTTCTTGTAAAATTGAAATTAAGGTAATTAGAAAATGCAAAATGAAAAAGTGATTAAAATAGCAGTTGCTGCTCTTGAAGATCTAAAAGCTAAAAACATAGAAATTATTGACGTGACTGAAAAGTCTAGTGTCACTGACTTTATGGTGGTTTGTAGTGGAACTTCTAAGCGCCACGTGATGTCTATCGCTGGTAACGTTGAAGATGAGCTTAAGCTGCAATCAATTAATGCTATCGGCAGCGAAGGTCACAAAGGTGGCGATTGGGTAATCGTCGATTTATCAGATGTGGTGATCCACGTACTCACTGAAGAAGCGCGTGAGCTTTATGACCTTGAAAAACTTTGGCGCTTTGATATGCAGCCTGAAAAGATCATTGACGAAAGTGTTTGAATAACACAATAAGCCTGTAAATATTCGCCAGCAACAATAAGACAAGGCAGCAAAAGCGTAGTGCAGACAGCTGCTGTTGCCGGTCCTCAGGGATTTTAGATAGATGACGTTGGTGCAGTTTAAGAAGGCCTAATTTCTCAGCTAGCAACAAAAGCGTTATGAGTGTAGCTTTGTGTGGGGTTAGTATGATAAATGCATCGCTAGAGACAAGTTTAACGCTGTATTAACGAGCTTGTTAGTCTGAAACATCAAAACTTAACCGCTAGAAGTATTCAGAAATGAAAATAAAATTATTGGCAGTCGGTACAAAAATGCCTGCTTGGGTTATCACCGGCTTTAATGAATACAATAAGCGTATGCCTCGCGAAATGAGTGTAGAAATTGTAGAGCTGCCGATAGGCCCCAGAGGAAAAGGTGCAGATTTAAAGCGGGCTATAAAAAAAGAAGGCGATGCTATGTTAGCGGCCATACCCAGTGGCGATTGGGTGGTTGCATTGGAAGTTACCGGGAAAAGCTGGTCGACGGAGCAATTGTCAGAACAAATGGAATCATGGCAGTTGCAAGGACGTAATCTCTGTTTGTTGATTGGTGGTCCCGATGGGCTTGACCCTAGGTGCACTGCGCTTGCCAATCAAAAGTGGTCGCTTTCAGCACTGACGCTTCCTCATCCCATGGTGCGGATATTACTATCCGAGCAACTCTACAGAGCCTGGAGTCTTATCCAGGGCCATCCATATCATAAATAGGCCGATGTATTAGTTACTATGTCAGGATACGCACGTTTTAAAGATCATCCAGAAGAGCGCAGAACTTTCCAGTTAAGGGCTTTTATCGCCTTCATGCTGGTACTAGTGGCAATGGGGCTATTGTTGTCTCGCATGTATTTTCTTCAAGTGCTTGAAAACGAGCGCTATTCATCAATATCAGATCAAAATCGCATTCAGCTCAAACCTGAAAAACCCACCAGAGGACTGATTTTTGATCGTTCGGGAGTGTTGATCGCCGATAACAAACCTAGCTACAATGTGACTATATTAAAAGAGGAAATGGAGGGAGACCTCGAGCAGATAGTCGCACAAGTCGGGGACATTATTGAGCTATCGGCGCGTGATTTAGAGCGGTTTAATAAGCGTTTAAAGCGCCGTCGTAGGCCTTATGAATCGGTACTTTTAAGGTCCCGGTTAAGCGTCGAAGAGATCGCTAAGCTATCCGTTAACTACCATAGGCTCCCTGGGGTTAGAGTAGAGGCCGATCTTATCAGAGTATATCCATATGGTGAAACTCTCGTGCATGCGATGGGATACGTCGGGCGGATTAATGAGAAAGAATTAAAAAGTGTTGATGAACGCAACTATTCGGCCACTAACTATATCGGTAAATTAGGCATAGAAAAGTACTATGAGCAAGAGCTACACGGTACTGTGGGTATGCGTAAAGTTGAGACTAACGCACGTGGTCGGGTGATGCGTGTGCTAGAAAATATTGAACCTATCCCCGGTAGAGATATTCAGTTATCCATTGACCTTCCGCTGCAGCAAGTAACAGAAAAACTGCTGGCAGGGGAAAAAGCATCAGTGGTCGCAATTGATCCTAAAACCGGAGGAATTTTAGCGCTGGTATCCACTCCAGGTTACGATCCCAATTTATTTGTGACCGGCATTTCAAATAAAGATTACAATGCACTGCGAGAATCTCCGGAATTGCCTTTGTTTAACCGTGCGTTACGCGGCGGTTATCCCCCAGGTTCAACCATAAAACCTATATCTGCACTAGCCGCTATAGACAGCGGCAGTATACCTGAGACACATACCGTATTTGATCCCGGTTTCTACATTATTGCCGATGATCGATATAAACGAAAATACCGTGATTGGAAGCGTGGCGGACATGGCACCGTCGGTATCAATTTAGCCTTAGCGCAATCCTGCGATGTGTGGTTTTACGATGCTGCTCATAAAACCGGTGTCGATAATATCTCTAATTATATGGATATGTTTGGCTTAGGTAAGGTGACTAGTCTTGACTTGCCAGAGGCTATCCCTGCTTTACTACCGACTAAAGGCTGGAAAAGGCGTCGTTACAAACAAGCTTGGTATCCAGGAGATTCGCTCAATTTAAGTATTGGACAAGGATATTTAGTCACTACTCCACTGCAGTTGGCAACATCGGCGATGCTGCTTGCAAATCGCGGTGTATGGAAACAGCCGAAGCTGTTGATGGGATTTCGAGATGTCGATGCAAAGGGTAATGTCAGCTTAACTCAACCTGATATGCAAGGTCGTAATCCAGTTCCCGAGAATATTCAACTCAACAACTCCAAGTACTGGGATGTTGTTATCGATGGCATGATAGCAGTGGTTAATGGTAAACGTGGAACTGCCCGAAAAATAGGTAAGGAATCTCCCTATTTGATTGCAGGTAAGACAGGCACGGCGCAGGTTGTGGGTATTAAACAAGGCGAGCGCTATGATAAAAGTAAGTTAAAGAAAAAATTCCAAGACCACGCCTTATTTATTGCATTTGCGCCAGTGGATGATCCGAAAATTGCGATTGCTGTGGTCGTTGAAAATGGCGGTGGTGGCTCGAGCACTGCAGCCCCTATTGCTAAAAAAGTAATGGATGCCTACCTTTTAGGTGTTGACCCTGAGCAGCAACAGTGGGGCGGAGAAGTATTGTGATCAAAGATTTCTCCCGCTCGATGCACAACTCAAGCTCCCATTTACGTAATAAGCCTAGTTTGTGGAGTTATACTCATTTAGATGCACCACTGCTATTACTGCTGTTACTGTTGTGCGCATTTGGCCTGTTTGTGCTTTACAGCGCTTCTGCGCAAGATTCTGGTTATGTGCTGCGTCAGGCAGTTCGCATGGGTGTCGGTCTCGTAGCGATGGTGTTTATTGCACAGATAAGTCCGATGTTTTTAGAGCGATGGGCGCCGTGGGTTTATACATTAGGCATTATCCTGTTGGTTTGTGTATTGCTTTTTGGGGTTGGGGCAAAGGGGGCTCAGCGATGGTTGGCTCTCCCCGGGCTACGTATCCAGCCCTCTGAAATAATTAAGGTAATATTACCGCTAACGGTTGCCTATTGTCTGGCGGGAAGGCCGTTGCCTCCTACCTTTAAGCAGTGTTGCATTTCTTTAGTATTGATAGCGATTCCGACAGGTTTAATCATGAAACAGCCTGATTTGGGGACTTCGCTAGTGATCGCTTCCTCGGGTGTTTTTGTATTGCTGTTTTCGGGTATTCGCTGGCGCTATATATTTTTGGCGCTGGGGTCGGCAGGCGCTTGTCTGCCGTTACTGTGGATGTTCATGAAAGATTATCAAAAGCAGCGGGTGATGACTTTTTTGGACCCAGAAAGTGATCCGCTGGGTAGTGGCTGGAATATTATTCAATCTAAAACGGCCATTGGTTCAGGTGGTTTTAGTGGCAAGGGCTGGCTGGAAGGTACGCAGTCACAGCTTAACTTTTTACCCGAGTCGCATACAGATTTTATAATAGCGGTGCTCGCAGAAGAGCAAGGGCTATTAGGGGTTAGTGCGTTGATCGGTTTGTATTTGCTAATTATTGCCCGAGGTTTGTGGATGGCTTCCCAAATTAGTGATAGTTTTGGGCGCCTAGTATGTGGCAGTATCGTGTTAACCTTTTTTGTGTTTATTTTTGTTAATATCGGGATGGTCAGTGGCATACTGCCGGTAGTTGGTTTACCGTTACCGATGATGAGTTATGGTGGCACATCTATTGTGACCTTGCTAATGGGGTTTGGGGTGATTATGTCAGTGCACACACATCGCAATGTTGTTATCTAAGGATTGGATTATAGATGAAGATGAAGAGAATATACGTCGCTTTGGTCTGTTGTTTGATGCTACTTCCTGGGGTTTCTGTGGCTAATTATGCGCAGCACCCAGTAGCGTTAAAATGGCTGCAAAGCATGGTTGATCAAGGATTCTCGCGAAATTATTTGGTAAAAGTGCTGAAGAGTGCCAAACGTCAAAATTCTATTTTAAAAGCGATGAACCGCCAGGCAGAAGGGCGCTTAAGCTGGGAGAAGTATCGCGCCAGGTTTATTGAAACAGGGCGTATCCAAAACGGCAACAAATTTTGGAAAAAACATCGCCTTGCACTGGAACGAGCGCAGCGAGAATATGGTGTGCCCGCAGCAATGATAGTCTCGATTATTGGCGTTGAGACACGCTATGGCAAAGTCACCGGGAACTATCGAGTATTGGATGCACTGGCTACCATTGCTTTTGATTTACCGCGCCGCTCTGCGTTTTTTCAAAACGAATTGACCCAGTTTATACGCTTAACCAAAGAGGAAGAAATAGCCTATACCAAACCTAAGGGCTCTTACGCAGGGGCGATGGGTTACGGCCAATTTTTACCTTCTAGTTTTAGAGACTACGCGATTGATTTTGATGCTGATGGCAAAAGAGATATATGGAAAAACCCTGTGGATGCCATTGGCAGTGTCGCCAATTATTTAGCCGCTCATGGCTGGCAGCAAGGGCAGCCTGTTATAGAGGCTGCCACAATAACCAAACCGCTAAATGATAAGTGGATAAACAATGGCTTAGAGCTTAAAGTGACACTCAAAGAGTGGCGTTCTAAGTCTGTTACAGGAGCCGTTAATCGCAACTTGAGCGAAAAAGCGACTTTAATGAGGCTCAAGCAAAATAAAAAAGATTTATACTGGTTTGGATTGCAAAATTTTTATGTGATCACAAGGTATAATCACAGCCGTTACTATGCGATGGCCGTCTATCAATTAAGCCAATTGATCAAAGCAGAATACAAGCTGAGTTAAGGGATTATATGAAAAATTATACATCGTTATACCGCCTTTTAAGTATATTATTAGTCGGGGTGTTTGTAGTGGGTTGTGCCAATAAAAGCAGCGTTCCTAAAACCAATGAAGGACGCTATAAGGTTGTTAAAGACTATGGTCCCGATGAAAAAATTGATGTTTCTCACGTACAAAATGCGATTCCAAAAGTAGAGTCACTCAGCCCCGGTGGTAATAGAAGTCGCTATCAAGTATTAGGTAAAGAGTATTCCGTGTTACCAGCGGCCGCGGGCTACAGTGAGACGGGCGGAGCTTCTTGGTATGGTAAAAAATTCCACGGTTACTTGACGGCCAATGGTGAAAAATACGATATGTTTGGTATGAGCGCGGCTCACAAATCGCTGCCCATTCCCACCTATGTAAAAGTGACAAACTTGGCCAATAATCGACATGTGATTGTGCGCGTTAACGATAGAGGGCCTTTTCACAAAGGGCGCATTATCGACCTTTCATATGCAGCGGCCTCAAAGTTAGATATGTTAAAGCAAGGCACTTCGCAAGTGAGGGTCGAGGCGATAAACCCACAAACTTGGCAGCAAAACAACATCGCAAATGCGCCCTCAAAAGCATCAGCAAAAGCAGTCGCGCTTGCTAAAAACGTTGATCAAGAGCGGGAGGCTATCACCCAGTTTTTAATGACCAGCGCAAATAAGCCAATCGTGGTTGATAATTTAAAACCTGCTGCGATTAATAAGGCTGTAGCACCGGCGATTAATTCGGCACAGTTATCCCTGATAAAAGAGCCTAATATCGAAAGTGTCGATAAAGTGCAGCCGGTCACTAAAAAAGTCAAAACTAAAACAAGATCAGACCGCTATCGAGCCATTCACTATGTGCAAGTAGGTGTTTACTCAACCGAGGAAGCTGCACACGCAGTTACTTTAAAAGTTAATGAATATGATCTTCCGGTGTTAATTAGTGAAGTGACTAGGCGAGGAAAGTACTTATTCAAAGTCGTTCTTGGGCCGGTAAAATCTCGCAGTAAAACTAGGGAATTAACCGAGGAATTAGCGCAGAATGGTTTTCCGGGCGCGCACTTAGTCGACTTGCCAAAATAGTGAATTACGCATGCTGGTTCGATAAATAGGCCATTAAATATAAAAGATCATGAAATAGCGCGAAGAAAGCTGCCAGACCAGAAAAAATAGCAAAGTGAGTAGTACATTATAGCCATTCGTTGGACGTTGATTTTGAAAATCAACCTATAGTTATTTTACCTGCTCTTATCGCGCTTCTTTGTGGCTAAAATTCTTAAGATAAATGCATAAGTTTGTAACTTGTGCTCTATGAAAACACCTTAAATAAGGAGTCATTGTGACCCTCTTGAATAAAAAGTACCGTACTGGTGCGTTGACGATTATTGCGACGCTCTCTATTTCGTTATCTGCACACAGCGCGCAGCTGATCCCTGCAGCGCCAAAAATAGCGGCTTCTAGCTATATTATTATGGATGCCGATACAGGTACTGTCATTGCCGAGAAAAAAGCGCATGAGAAATTTCCCCCTGCAAGCTTAACCAAAATGATGACAAGTTATGTTACGGAAGATGAGCTAACCAAAGGTAACATAAGTTTGAATGACCAAGTATTGGTCAGTCTAAAAGCCTGGAGAACACAAGGCTCTAGGATGTTTATCAAAGAGGGGACGCAAGTTAAGTTAGAGTCTTTACTTAAAGGGATTATTATTCAGTCAGGCAATGATGCCTCTGTGGCCATGTCTGAGCATATAGCCGGCAGTGAAACCGCATTCACTAGTCTAATGAACCAACACGCGCAGCTGTTGGGGATGGAAAATACCAAGTTTTCTAATGCAACAGGTTTGCCGCACGATGACCACTACTCGTCTCCTTACGATCTAGCGTTGCTTTCACAGGCTATTATCCGTGACTTTCCACAGCATTACGGCATTTACTCAGAAAAATATTTTACCTACAACAATATCCGTCAACCAAACCGCAATAAACTATTATGGCGAGATAAGACGGTTGATGGTTTAAAAACCGGTCATACCAATGCCGCTGGATATTGCCTAGTGGCATCTGCTAAGCGCGACGGAATGCGTTTAATCACGGTGGTATTGGGAACAAAAAGTGATGAGGCAAGGGCGAGAGAATCGCAAAAATTACTCGCCTATGGTTTTAGGTTCTTTCGTACCCACAAACTCTATGAAGCCAATAAGCAGCTATCCTTGGTAAAAGTATGGGGCGGTCAAAAATCTCAGGTTCGCCTAGGAATTGCCGATGCGCTTGCGGTTACTATTCCGCGTGGTCAAGCAAAAGGGCTGAAAGCGACCATGGATATCGATACAGAAGTAAAAGCGCCGGTCGTAGCGGGGCAAACCTATGGAACGGTGCGTATTACCTTAGATGGCAAAGAAGTTAAATCAGTGCCGTTGGTGGCATTAGAGGCGATAGAAGAAGGCGGTTTCTTCAAAAAACTTTGGGATAATATAGTGCTCTTCTTCATGGGTTTGATCGGTTAGTTTGTTACTCTGAGCCATCTAATAGTGAGCGAAATTAAGTGAGCGATACTGTTTATTTAAATGGTCAGTTTTTAGCGGCAGCGGAGGCTAAGGTCTCTGTTTTTGATCGCGGGTTTTTATTTAGCGATAGTGTTTATGAGGTTATTCCGTTTTATCAGGGCTGTGGTTTTCAATTGGACGAGCACCTTAGCAGACTGGATAACTCGCTAGCGGCTTTGAATATTATTACTGATGCCCCTTTTGCCCAAATAGCCAATGAGCTAGTGAGGCGCAATGGCAGTCGTAATCAATCTGTCTACATCCAGGTAAGTCGTGGGGCTGATGTAAAGCGCACGCATCTTGTCGATAAAAAATTACAGCCGACAATTTTTGTCTGTAGTCGGGAAATTGCCAATAGCTATGCGCTAGATGTCAGTGATGTACTGCCTGTTAAAGTGATTGTTTGCGAGGATATACGCTGGAAGCGCTGTGATATAAAATCTACCAGTTTACTTGCTAATATCATTATGTTGGAGCAGGCGCGCAAAGTGGGGGCTCACGAGGCGTTGCTTGCGCGCGACGGGTTTATCCAAGAGGGGGCAAGTTCAAGTTTGTTCATTGTCGAATCTGGACAAATAGTTGCACCGCAAACCTCCAGTACGGTATTACAGGGGACGACAAGTACCTTGATCAAAGCCCTAGCGAGCGCTGAAAATATCCCTTTCATAAATGAACAGATCAGTTATCAACGTTTAATAGCGGCAGATGAAGTGTGGATAAGTAGCTCTACCCGTGGGCTGTTAGCGGTGTCTGAAGTGGATGGCAAGTCGATAGGTGGTAAACTAAAATATGCTTTTTGGCGGCGTTTGTATTTACTTTTAGCGTCCCATCAAGCCCAGTTGAACCCTACGCAATAACAGAGTGCGCTGAAAGTCTGGGGTTTGTCTAGATTGCGTGTATAATGTCCACAATATTGTTCTCTAAAGTATCGAAACAGATTTGAAAATGAAGAAAATCACCCCTAAAGTTACATCAATTGCACAGCGAAAAAAAGCTGCCAGCACCCAAACACCACCAAAGATAGAATTTCCTTGCGTCGATTATCCGATCAAAGTGATCGGTCATAACAAGGATGATTTTACCCAATTTGTATTAACCTTTATGGAGAAATACGATGCGAATCTTGATCATAAAAAAGTTAGTTATTCAGATTCTAAAACGGGTAAATTTCGTTCAGTGAGGTTTTTTATGACAGCGCAAAGTGAGCAGCAGCTAATGGATTTATATAAAGATCTAAAGGCGACTGGCAGAGTCGTTACTGTTATCTGATGCGTGCTAGTAAGATCATAATCCGTCAATTAGGTCTTCAGCCGTATGAGCCAACATGGCGTAAGATGCAGCATCTGACTGACAATAGAGATAAGTGTACAACTGATGAAATTTGGTTGCTGGAGCATGAGCCGATCTTCACACAAGGTCAGGCAGGTAAGGCGGAGCATCTGCTCAATACCGGCGACATTCCCGTTGTACAAGTTGATAGAGGCGGGCAAGTGACTTATCACGGGCCCGGTCAGTTAGTCGTCTATTTGATGATTGATCTGCGCCGCAACAAAATAGGGGTGCGAGATATAGTGACTTTAATGGAGAATACTATCATCAGCGTCTTGGCGACATTTTCAGTGACTGCCTATGCAAAAAGTGATGCGCCGGGGGTTTATGTTGGTAATACAAAAATAGCATCACTGGGGTTAAGAGTCCGGCGCGGTTCTAGTTTTCATGGCTTAGCGCTGAATTTAGATTTAGATACAGAGCCTTTTTTGCGTATAAACCCCTGTGGTTATGCGGGTATGCAGATGAGTAATTTATCGGATTATGTTGATAATATCGATAAACAACAAGTCGCACAGTTAATGGCTGACCATATAGTGCAAGAAATTGGCTATCAATCAGTGACACTGGCGACAGAGTTTGAATAGAGTGAGCTTATGATGGAAATAAAAGACGTGACTCCAGAGAGAACTAGACCTAAAGGCAAACGTCTAGACCAAGGGGTAAAATTACGCGGTGCCGATAAAATGGCGCGTATTCCTATTCGTATTCTGCCTACTGAAAAAGCAGACATGTTAAAAAAGCCCCCATGGCTTAGAGTGCGCATGGGCAGTAACGCAGAAGTTAAGCGGATTAAGGCTAAACTTCGTGAACACAAACTAGCTTCGGTTTGTGAGGAGGCGAGCTGTCCGAATATTGGCGAGTGCTTTAGCAAAGGCACCGCCACTTTTATGATCATGGGTGATATCTGTACTAGGCGTTGTCCTTTTTGCGATGTTGCGCACGGCAGACCGAATGCTCTGAATGAAAACGAGCCTAGAGAACTGGCCGAAGCAATTACTGAAATGGGCTTAAAATACGTTGTTATCACTTCTGTCGATCGCGATGATTTGCGAGACGGTGGTGCGCAACATATTGCCAATTGTATTATTGAAACCCGCAAACGCTCGGATACATTACAGATCGAAACTTTGGTGCCAGACTTTCGCGGACGCATGGATAGAGCAATAGAAATCCTCGCTGCTAATCCTCCCGATGTCTTTAATCATAATATGGAGACAGTCGAACGTTTGTTCAAAAAAGTGAACCCCGGTTCTAGTTATGAAGGTTCACTCGCTTTATTGCGCCGCTATAAAGAAGCGATGCCGCATATACGCACTAAGTCGGGCATCATTGTCGGTGTCGGTGAAACGAATGAAGAAATCATTCAAGTATTGAAAGATTTGCGCGCGCACGATGTGGATATGGTGACTTTAGGGCAGTATATGCAGCCTAGTCGCGATCATTTGCCTGTTGATCGTTACGTGACGCCGCAAGAGTTTGATGAGTTTGCACGGGTGGCAAAAGCGTTGGGGTTTGTCCATGTCGCCAGTGGGCCATTAGTACGCTCTTCCTACCATGCTGATTTACAAGCCTCTGGTGTCTCTATAGGCTAGCTGCTAGGAGCCAGCGATGATCACGCTGGCTTCTTTGTTTCAGTTCTATGGCGCTGTTTTGGCGGGTAACTCGGCTAAGCTAAGCTCTGAAGCGATACGCGCACCTAACGCTGCGTTGTTATAAACCAGCTGAATATTAGATTCTAAACTTTTTCCCTGAGTGACCTCTGCAATGCGCGCTAACAAAAATGGCGTGCTGTCTTTACCGCTGACTCCCTGCGCCTGCATGTCAATTAAAGCTTGTTCAATAGTTGCTGAAATCTCGGTGGCGTCCATCGAGTATTGGGCCGGGATTGGGTTGGCAATCACCGCACCGCCGTTTAAGCCCAGCTGCCATTTTGCGGCTAAGGCCGTCGCAATTTCAGTTGCGCTATCGAGTTTATAATCTACTTTAAAACCACTCTCAATAGTATAAAAAGCGGGCATGTCCGCCGTTTTGTGGCCGATCACAGGTACGCCGTGAGTCTCTAAATACTCTAGTGTGAGACCGATATCTAAAATAGATTTAACGCCTGCGCAGACCACGGCGACAGAAGTATTGGCCAGTTCTTGTAAGTCCGCTGAAATGTCCATAGTATTTTGCGCATCACGATGCACACCGCCAATGCCTCCAGTGGCAAATACTTTGATACCCGCCATTTGCGCCAAGATCATAGTGGAAGCCACAGTGGTCGCACCATCTTTCTTGGCGGCGACGATAAAAGGGATATCTCGACGGCTAGTTTTAATCACTGCCTGACCGGCTTTGCCTAAATGTTCAATTTGTATAGCGGATAAACCTACAATCAGCTTTCCTCCTAAAATGGCAATAGTGGCGGGGATTGCGCCGTTATCACGCACAATCTGTTCGACATTTAAAGCTGTTTCTACATTTTTAGGGTAGGGCATGCCGTGTGAAATAATGGTTGATTCTAATGCTACGACAGGTTTATTGGCTGCCAGCGCCGCTTTGACTTCATCGCTAACGATTAAGTATTGCTCAAGCTGATTCATATTTTGTCCTTAAGTAATTTTTGCTACTAGAAATTGATGATTGACTGTTATTTATGTTGTCGCTAGCAATTGCACAAATTGCTGTTGCGAGGGCGAAAAACTGATCTATGTCATGGCGGTATGACTTAAGCAGCTTCATTGTCTATCTCTCAGTAATTTTTCGATACTGGAAATTGATAAATTATTGTTGATAGTGCTGTTAGTGGCAATGGCGCAATTTGCAGCTGCTAGGCCGTAGTAGCAGCTTTCTAAGAGGTTTTTGCCTGCAATGTGTGAATGGACTAGGGCTGCACTCATCGCGTCTCCTGCGCCATTACTGTTTTTAACCACGTTAGCAGGCAAGCTGAGAGTGTCATGTGACTGTCCGTCACAGAAAAATAAGCCATCTTTGCCTAAGCTTATGAATATTTGCTGCACTCCCTGTTGATGAAACCATGCCGCTAGTTGTGGTAGTTGTCGGTAGCTATCGATGGCTATGCCCGACATGCTCTGCGCTTCTAAAAGATTTGGTTTTAAGCTATGAATTTGCGACAAGTAAGGCTGAATTTTAGGTGCCTTGGCGATTGAAACAGTGTCGACAAAAAACTTGGCACTGGGCAAATTAGCAAATAAAAATTGTAGCAGCTCCTCGCTAAGATTAGTGTCTAGCACTATCATTTGTGCCTGTTTTAACAGTGCTAGATGCTTGTGTAGTATTTTAGGTGTTAACTGATCAATGACTTTCATGTCAGCAATGGCCAGTTGCATTTCGCCACTGTGGTCAATGATTGAAAGATAGCTAGAAGTGCTATGTCCTTCAAATGTGAGCATATGAGAGGTATCAACACCTGCAGCCGCGGTGCAGTCAATGAGTTGTTTGCCATTGCTGTCATCCCCAACAGCGGCAATTAAATAACATTTATCGCCAAGTTTAGCGATATTTTCCGCCACGTTACGGGCAACACCGCCTGCGCTTAAGGATACTACACCAGGGTTAGAAGTAGCTGTCTGAATATCAGAGTATGGCGCACCGAGGATGTCCATATTGGCACCGCCAATAGCGACACAGAATTTTTTTTCAGCGACCACATAGCCTCGCCCTTCAATGATACCTTTGGCCATTAAATTGGTGATATGGCTGGCAATTGCCGAGCGGCTTATACCTATCTGCTGTGCCAACTGGTTTTGTGAGATTAGCGGGTTAGCGCTAATTGCTTTAAGAATTTGTTGTTCGCGCTCTGTCATCATAGTGTGTTTTACTGGACTTATGTCTGTATTTGGATGTTTGTCTATATTATCCGGCTGCTGCTGTAAAATCAATACTAAGTGGGCGCTTGGTATATGAAGTAACAGTGTTGCTGCTAGAAAATCATAAGTTGCTGTTGCTTATGGAGATAATGGGTTAGGCAAATTTTAATTTAAAAACGATGGAATAAAATGGCAGTCCACGCCGTATTTGTTAATAGTTAAACACACAATAAAAGGAAATGATTATGAAAAATACCTTCATCGTTACGCTGGTTGCACTACTCTCTTTCTCACCAATTACAGTGGCAGGCTCTGCTGCACACGCACATGTGGGGCATGTCAGTACAAGCTGGGCTGATACGCCAGATCAGGTCGGGTTTTTAGTAGCGGCTACAAAAGAAGCACAAATTGCACAATTTCACAGTGGCCTTGCCATCAAAAAGTTGGTGGATATAAACTGGATGAAAGTGCACACTCTCCATGTTAAGCATGCGTTGGATGGAGAGGGGGCTGGGCCTGGTCTTGGTTATGGGGTGTTAAATGCTGCAGCTGGTGTGGTGCAGCATATTGAACTCGCCGCAGGTTCAGTAGATGCCAGTGATAATGTTAAACTACACGCTCAGCATATTGCTGCTAGTGCTAACAACACATTAAAAGTGGCGAGGGAAATGCTCAACATATGCGCAATTATCAACGTCTCTACACAAGTTGATCAAATCGCTGCGCAGTTAATAGAATTACACCGATTGGCAAAAGTATTGTCTAAGGGGGTAGATGCTAATGGCGATGGCAGTATTAGCTGGGTGAAAGGTGAAGGCGGATTGATGCATGCGCAACAGCACTTAGGCTTTTTACGTAGCGGTGAAAATATATAGATGATCAATTGGAAGGCTATTGTTGAAGAGGTACCTGCGCTAAGGCGCTATGCTAGGTCTCTATTGCGAGATAGGGATCGAGCGGATGATCTAGTGCAAGCTACCTTAGAAAAAGCCGCGGGCAAGTGGGCTTTTTTTAATACCGGCAAGAAGCTTCGCCCCTGGTTGTTTAAAATATTATACAACCTATTTATTGATGACTATCGCAGTTGTAAAAAAAATCAATCCTACGAAAACTTACCTCCTAATGAAACTTGTTTTATCCAATCTGAGGCCCCTTTTTCCCAAAAAACGGCTGAAAGTAGCGTTGTTTATATCGGTATGGATTTGCAGTCAGCGCTAAGCGAGCTGAGCTGTGAATCTCGAGCACTGTTTTTGATGGTTAGCTTGGAAGGGTTTACCTATCGGCAAATAAGCAAAATTTTTAACATACCTCAAGGGACTGTGATGTCCAGATTATCTAGAATAAGAGCGCAGCTGAGGCTGTATTTAATTGATTATCAAGATGAACAGCAAGGGGACTCTCAAAGGCGGCCTGAATTGAAAAGTGATAGTGAAGACTTGTTATGAAAAAAGATAAATCAGAGTTGTTAAGTGCTTTTTTAGATAGTGAGCTTAATCGTGAGCAGATGGAGGAAGTACGCAGTTGCTTGGTTAAAGATAGTGATGCGCAGGATATGTTAAAAGACTATCAGTGGCAGAGAGAGCAATTGCACAGAGTTTATGACCCCGTGATAGAGCAGCCTGTACCTAACTATTTGCAGACTAAAAGAGCAGGGGGGCTTCCCGCTTGGGGGCAAGTTGCCGCGGGAGTGATGATCTTTATATTAGGGTTTGCAAGTGCGTGGCAATTTAAATCCAGTGACATTGATTTTAGTAGTACACAGGCAAAAGTTCGCGGTGCATTAAATGCTCATGAACTCTATACAAAAGAGCGGCTGCATGTCGTTGAGGTGAAATCTGATGTAAAGCACTTAATGCCTTGGTTGTCTGCTCGTGTCGGTAGAAAGCTAATTGCGCCTGAGTATGAAGGGCTGGGATATGTCTTTTTAGGAGGGCGGTTGTTGACGGAGGGAGCTATTCCAGCCGCTTTGTTGATTTACCAAGACGGACTGGGCAATAAAGTGAGTTTGTATATCTCCAATAGTGCTTATGATGCTGAGGGGGCATCTTACAAAAAAGATCAGTTAAACAGTTTCATCTGGAGAAATAAGCAATCTACTTTTATTTTGGTTGGAGAGTTAGCGGTGGATAAACTAAAAAATTTAGCAACAATGACTAATCATCAAGTTCAGCACCTATAAGGAATCACTCTGGTTATTAGCCTAATCCATTTTGATTTAAATTCGAATGTATAGTAAAGATGGCGCTGTCATCTTGCGCTGCCTTGCTATCTACGAATATCTCTTAGCGGTTGGAAAGTTTTAGTGTTTCAGATAATGATATCCGTCGCTGACGTTGAGAGTGCTTTTAAGGTTGCTTAACCTACTGTGCCCACTCATCTTCAACGGGACCTTAGGCGTCGCTCAAGGTATTGCCAATATTTTCATGACTGTAATACTTTGCTTGAGCTAAATTTTATTATTTGCTCGATAACTTATGATCCATGTAAAAAATCCGCCAATACTCCAGATGTATAATAAATAACCAAAAAGTTTGTGTTGTTGAGTGGTTAGTAATCAATAAATGCCAATAAAGTGGTTTTTGTAGGCCGTTACAAAGAAATAATTAAAATTGTGAATTAATCTATTGACTCCTGCTGATAAATCGATAAACTCTGCGCCCATCTTCTGGAGGGGTGGCTGAGTGGCCGAAAGCACTGGTCTTGAAAACCAGCGAGTCGAGAGGCTCCCAGGGTTCGAATCCCTGCCCCTCC
>Ga0209292_1000860_pt1 | contig 38669 bp, 37 predicted proteins | sample GOMGulsemesocosm_2_FD_184634 | JGI IMG/M metagenome (GOLD analysis project Ga0209292, IMG submission 184634) | Methane-oxidizing microbial communities from mesocosms in the Gulf of Mexico - GOM9C Gulf of Mexico (SPAdes) (version 2) | ecosystem: Environmental > Aquatic > Marine > Cold seeps...
AAAGCCTCTGAAGAAGGTATTCAATTTAGAGAGCTTTAATCGTTATCCCTTTAGTTGAGGGCTAATTACACTTTAAAGAAGGATGGAGATTATCATGAGCGATAAAAGCACTGATTTAACACCAGAAAATGAACTGGAGAATGTTGAACGACGTAAATTTTTTGGTAAAACCGCTGCTATTGGCGTCGCAGCGGCTGCTGTACCGATGACTGCGACTATGTTTGCTAGCATGGCTAAAGCGCAAGCTTCTGAGATTGCTGAAAACAAAGCCTTTGTCCATCCTGGTGAGTTAGATGAGTATTATGGTTTCTGGAGTGGTGGTCACTCGGGTGAAGTACGTATTATGGGTATTCCATCGATGCGTGAGTTAATGCGTATTCCGGTGTTTAATACTGACTCTGCAACGGGGTGGGGTTTGACGGATGAGAGTAAGCGTATTAAAGGCGATAGCGCTGATATTATGGCGGGTGATTCACATCATCCACATATGAGTATGACCGATGGTCACTATAACGGTAAGTATGTATTCATTAATGATAAAGCCAATAGTCGTGTAGCACGTATACGCTGTGATGTGATGAAGTGTGACAAGATGATCACTATTCCTAACGTGCAAGCTATTCATGGATTACGTGTACAAAAAGTACCGTTTACAAAATATGTAATCTGTAATGGTGAGTTTGAAATTCCGTTAACCAATGACGGCTCTACCATGAAAGATGTGAGCACTTACCGCTCACTATTTAATGTGATTGATGCTGAGAAGATGGAAGTCACTTTCCAGGTAATGGTTGATGGAAATTTAGATAATACCGATGCTGATTACGATGGTAAGTACTTTGCTTCTACCTGTTATAACTCTGAAATGGGCATGACCTTAGGTGAGATGATTTCAGCTGAACGTGATCATGTTGTTGTATTTAACCTTGCACGCTGTGAAGCTGCGTTAAAAGCAGGAAAATTTAAAACTTACAATGGCAATAATGTACCTGTTTTAGATGGGTCTAAAGGTTCAGAACTGACACGTTATATTCCGGTGCCAAAATCGCCACATGGTATGAATACCTCCACTGATGGAAAGTACTTTATTGCTAACGGTAAGTTATCTCCAACGGTTTCTATCATCGCGATTGATAAATTAGATGATCTGTTTGCCGACAAAATTAAAGGGCGTGAAGCGATTGTCGCTGAGCCTGAGTTAGGTTTAGGGCCTCTACATACCGCCTTTGATAACAAGGGTAATGCATACACAACGCTGTTCCTTGATAGCCAAATTGCTAAGTGGAATATTCAAGATGCAATTGATGCGCATAACGGTAAAAAAGTGAACTATATTCGCCAGAAGTTAGATGTTCATTACCAACCTGGTCATAATCATACATCACAGGGTGAAACGCGTGATTCTGATGGTAAATGGTTAATCTCTCTTTGTAAGTTCTCAAAAGATCGTTTCTTACCGGTAGGGCCACTACGTCCTGAAAATGATCAGTTAATTGATATTTCTGGTGATGAAATGAAACTGGTTCATGATGGGCCAACCTTTGCTGAACCGCATGACTGTATGATTGTGCACCGTAGCCGTGTTAAACCCAATAAACTTTGGACGCGTGATGACTCTATCTTTGCAGAAACCTTAGCGATTGCTAAGAAAGATGGTGTAGACACTATGATGGATAATAAAGTTATCCGTGATGGTAATAAAGTACGTGTGTATATGACCTCGGTTGCGCCTATTTTTGGTACCACTGAATTTAGCGTGAAATTAGGTGATGAGGTCACTGTCATTGTGACTAACCTTGATATGGTTGAAGACGTAACACATGGTTGGTGTTTGACAAACCATGGTGTACAGATGGAGGTTGGTCCACAAGCAACAGCTTCAATTACCTTTAAAGCGAATAAACCCGGTGTGCATTGGTACTACTGTAACTGGTTCTGTCATGCTCTGCACATGGAAATGCGTGGAAGAATGTTCGTAGAAGCGTGAATGTAAATACTTAGGTCGTCGTAATTTAGACCCACTTCATCGTTGAAAAATGCTCATTTAGCCAGCTAAACTGCGCTTTTTCGCCTTGAATTAGGTCTAAATTACTTAGCCCTAAGTACTTACAGGTTATTATTTAAAGTCGCGCTATATATTATTTCGGTTGCCCAACAGGAGTTAATAACATTTGAAAAACGTTTTATTAATTAGTTTTCTGCTATTTTCCTCTTCTATTCATGCATTATTAATTGAAGTCTCAAACACAGATAATTTACAGCAACAACTTGATAATAGTAGCAATGGTGACACTGTTTTACTTAATGCAGGTACTTATCAAGGTAATTTCACTCTTCAACATAGTATCACTTTAAGCGGTAAAAATGGTGCTGTTATTGATGCCTTAGGTCAAGGCCATGCACTGCAACTTCTTGCTTCCAATATAACCGTAGCTAATCTAAATATTATCAATTGGGGAGATGATCTTACCGAACAGAATGCAGGGATCTATTCTGATAAAAGCAGCAAAAATATCATTATAAAAAATAATAACCTAGAGGGTGATGGATTTGGTATTTGGGTGCAACGTGCAGATTCAGTATTAATAGAAAACAATCAAATCAAAGGCAACACAACACTGCGTTCAGCCGATAGAGGCAATGGCATTCAGCTATCAAGCGTGAAAAATGCATTAGTGAAAAACAACAGCGTGACACAAACCCGCGATGGTTTATATATCATCAACAGCCAAGACAGTGAACTGCGTGCTAATACCATGTTTAACCTACGTTATGGCGTGCATTATATGTACTCCCACCATAATAAAGTCATTAATAACCTGACTTATAATACCCGTGCTGGTTATGCATTAATGAGCTCAAAGCATCTTACTGTTAAGGGGAATGAAACCCGTGATAGTGAAGACTATGGTTTCTTGATGAACTTCATTACCTTTTCAACCATCACTGATAACCGTATATTCAATGTTTGGACGAAACCTGAAAACAAGGTGCTTGGTCGCGAGGGGAAAGGGCTCTTTGTTTATAATTCCGCTTATAACACGATAAGTTACAACAGGGTTGAGCGAGCGGAGATAGGCATCCACCTCACCGCTGGCTCTGAAAACGGCAAGGTATTTGGCAATAGTTTTATCAATAATCCCGTACAGGTGAAATATGTTTCTAATAGCCGACAGGAGTGGAGTCAAGGTGGTATTGGTAATTATTGGAGTAACTATTTAGGCTGGGACCTTGATGGTAGTGGTACAGGTGATACCCCCTTTGAGCCTAATGACGCAATTGATAAGTTAGTTTGGCAATACCCTGAAGCGAAAGTGTTATTAGATAGTCCCACCATTTTATTACTGCGTTGGGTACAAAATCAATTTCCAATTTTAAAACCGGGAGGGGTAAAAGATAGCTTTCCGTTAATGAATCAACCCGACCGTGAAGGAGATCAAATATGAACAATAATATCCTCACATTAACCTCGGTTAATAAAAACTATGGCAAGTTAAAAGCATTAACTGCCATTAATCTTGAATTACAGGCGGGTGAAGTTTTAGGTCTATTTGGACACAATGGTGCGGGTAAGACCACCATGATGAAGCTTATTCTTGGCATTGTTAAAGCAAATGCGGGAGATGTGTCTGTTTTTGGTTTAGATCCAAACCATAAAAGTGCTTGGGAAGGTCGTAAGAAGATAGGCTATCTGCCTGAGAATGTAAGTTTTTATGATCAGTTAAGTGGTTTGCAAGTATTAAGCTATTTTGCGCGTTTAAAGTCTGCCGATAAAAAACAGGTGGCTGAGTTACTTGAAAAGGTTGGGTTAAGTGGTGCGCAAAACCGTGCAGTTAAAACCTACTCTAAAGGGATGCGTCAGCGTTTAGGATTGGCACAAGCATTTTTAGGTGAGCCTAAATTGTTGCTATTGGATGAACCTACAGTAGGGCTTGATCCTATGGCAACCAAAGACTTTTATAATAGTGTGGATCAACTCAAAAGCAGTGGCGCGAGTATTATTTTATGCTCCCATGTATTGCCAGGGGTTGAGCAACATATCGATAATGCAGTGATATTAAATCAAGGTCAGATTGTTGCTAAAGGCAGTTTAACTGAGCTTCGCGAGCAGGCTAGCTTACCTGTTTCTATCACAACTCAAGGTATTAATGGCGCCTTGAAAGAGGCTAAAACATTGGCTGGTTTTATGGTTTCAAATAACCAGTTGCTTGTGCCTGAGCCTGAAAAGGTAAAGGTCATTAAGCAGTTAATGACCTTTGATAGTATCAGCGATATCAATGTTGAGAGTGCAAGCCTTGAGAAGATTTATCATCATTATCTTCAAAATTCACAAGCACTGAATGAATCACAGGAGAAAAGCCAATGAACCCAATTTTAGCTGTTGCGTTAAAAGAGTTTCAAGATGGTTTGCGTAATCGTTGGTTACTATCAATTACTCTGGTATTTGCAGTGCTTGCTATTGGTTTGAGTTATTACGGTAGCCTTGCTTCTGGTCAATTGAGCAGTGCATCACTTTCAACTACTATCGCTAGTCTATCAAGCCTATCGGTATTTATTATCCCGCTTATTGCACTGCTACTTTGTTACGATAGCTTTGTTGGTGAGCAAGAGTCGGGCACGCTGTTGCTGTTATTAACCTACCCAATTAGTCGTGGGCAACTGCTACTCGGTAAGTTTATTGGTCAGGGCTGTATTATCTCACTCGCGACATTATTAGGTTTTGGAAGCGCAGCTATGTTACTGGCAATAAACGGCAATGTAACTGAGGTGTTCTCTGCGTTTTCACTGTTTATTGTTAGCTCATCACTGCTTGGCCTTAGCTTTATTGCACTGGCTTATATCATCAGTTTAGTTGCGACTGAAAAATCCAAAGCTGCCGGCATTGCACTGCTATTGTGGTTGTTTTTTGTCTTAGTATTTGATTTGGTCTTACTGGGTTTATTAGTAGGTACTGAGAATGGTTTCACGCAGCAAGGATTAGTACAGGTGATGATGTTTAACCCTGCAGATCTATTTCGTTTGATTAACCTTTCTGCATTAAGTGCGAGTGATGTAAATGGCGTATTAGCAGTGGCGATTAACAGTGATTTCTCACCTTTTACATTAATTTTGATCATGCTCGCTTGGATAATTATTCCCCTCTTTTTCGCACAATTAATCTTTACTAAAAAATCGATATAACAATTAGGAACCTATAATGAAACTTTTTATTAAATCACTTAGCACTCTCAGTTTATTATTGCTGGTGGTTGGTTGTAATAACAAACAAGCTGAACAGCAGATGTTAAAAGAGGCGGTCGCGATTGAAAGTGCCGATGAGTGCCACCTATGTGGCATGTTGATTAGCAATTTTCCTGGCCCTAAAGGAGAGTCCGTTAGAAAAAGTAGTGAGCAAGTAAATAAGTTCTGCTCAACACGTGATATGTTTGCCTATTATCTACAACCGGAAAACACACGTAACGTAACACAACTGTTTGTACATGATATGAGTAAAATGCCGTGGGAAGAACTTAATGATGGCCATTTTATCGATGCTAAAAAAGCTTGGTATGTAACGGGATCAAGTAAACGTGGGGCAATGGGACAAACCCTCGCCAGCTTTAGTTTAGAAGAGCATGCTTTGGCGTTTTCAAAAGAGTTTGGCGGTGAGGTATATCGCTTTGAAGAGATAACAATCGAACTTTTATAGTGTTGAAAGATAGGCTTTAGCTCTATTGTATAAAACAAAGTTAAAGCCTGTGTTGCTAGTACATCTGTAATAGTAGGGTAAAAGTGAATACACTCACCGCAAAAGCAAAACCATAACTCAGCACCATCTGCCAATCACGTCCACGTTTAATGCCTAAATCATGCAAAGCATGAAAGATACGATGCAGGGTGTGCCACAGTGGTAGGGCAACTAAGACTAATATGATTGCTGCACCAACCCAAGTGGTTGCAAAGCCATGTATTGCTTGATAATTGAAATTACCTTTATCAATAATACCCAGTGGAATTAACAAGCCTGTAATTAAAATCATCACTGGTGTTAAAAAGGCAGTGAGCATGCCACCTGCACCAAATAGTCCCCAAAAAAACGGCTCATGACTGCGAATATATTTTTTTTCTTTCACTTCAGGCATTAGTTGCTCCTTAAAGGGTAATAATTAATATACAGAAGACAGTGACCACAATAAATGCTGCGTAGTGGCCAGAAACAATCACTTTATCGTCAAGACGTTTTCCTTTGAACCACAGATCAACCGCTTTAGGGGCAAGGGAGAACCAAGTGATGGTATGGTAAAGTGCTAAAACAAGTGCAATAAGGTGTAAAATAATTGCTGGTGGGCTTTGTAGTGAGTGCATCCAAGCGTTAAATGCGACTTCTCCTTGGCTTAAGCGCAAAACACCCCAAGCCAAAATTAAACTGTAGAGAGTGATAAAAACACTGCTGCCTTCGCGGATCATATATTTTGTGTAAAAGAGTTGTTTCATCCACCAATCCGAGGGTAGCTCACGGGTATAAGGTTTACGTTTACTCATGGATAGCTCCTTCTGGTGAAAACATATTAATGAGGTAATCTTTACTACTTTCTACTTTTAACAGTTGAATAGCGGCTGCAGGATCAACACCCTTAGGGCAAACTACCGAGCAGTAACCTACAAAAGTACAACCCCAAACACCTTCCTCCTGATTAACAATCTTCATACGCTCAGCTTCACCTGCATCACGATTGTCGCGGTTATATCTCGCTAATAGGGCAAGTGCTGCGGGACCGGTAAATTTAGTATCTAGAGCATATTGTGGGCAAGCTGCATAACAAAGACCACAGTTGATACACATGGAAAACTGTTTGTATTTTTCCATCTGCTCTGGCGTTTGTTGATAAGCGCCGTCGGATAAACAGCGTGCCTCGCCATCTGCATTTTTGACTGGAATAATGTAGGGTTTTATCTCTTCCAGTTTTTTAATGAAATCATCCATCACTACGACTAGGTCTCGTTCTATAGGGAAGTTATCCAGTGGCTCTAGAGTGATCTTCTTAGGGTAATAATCACGTAGGAACGCTTTGCAACCTAATTTAGGCACACCGCTCACCATCAAACCACAGCTACCACAAATCGCCATACGACAAGACCAACGGAAACTAATGGTGCTATCAAGATGATCCTTAATATATTGTAATGCCTCTAAAATAGACATATCAGCTTGATAGGGTAGTTCAAAGGTTTGCGTAAATGGTTTCTCATCTAACTCGGGGCGATAACGCAGAATATCTATCTCAATAATTTGTTCACTCATGATTTATTCTCCTGCGCAGAATGATTATCCGTGGCACAGCTATCGCCAGCCGCGCCATAAGCACGCACACCAGGTTGGCTCTTAGTGATAGTGACATCGCTATAATCTATTTTCGGTGATTTATCGGCTTGATAATAAGCGAGTGAATGCTTCAGGAAGTTCTCATCGTCACGTTTATTAAAACCATCAATGCGTTGATGGGAGCCACGAGACTCTTCACGTGCTATGGCGCTGTGTGCCATCGCCTCAGCAGTATCAAGCAGATAACCGAGTTCGATCGCGTATAAAAATTCAGTGTTAAAGACGCTCGATTTATCCACTATTTTTATATTCTTATAGCGTTTTTTAAGCTCAGCTAACTTATCAATGGTTTTCTGCATCGACGCTTTAGTACGATAGATGCCTACACCTGCTTCCATGCTATCGCCCATTTCTTGGCGAATATCTGCCATCTTCTCGGTGCCGTTACTATGTAGAATATTTTCGGTGCGTTTAATAATGATTTCCGCTTGTTTTTTGAGTGGTGTTATTTTCTCGTGTTTAATTGCTTTTGCATGCTCAGCTGCTTGCTGACCCGCTAACTGCCCAAATACAGCCAGTTCGGTGAGAGAGTTTGAACCAAGGCGATTTGCACCATGTAAACCAACAGAGGCACACTCGCCTATTGCATATAAACCAGCGAGCGAAGTTGCTGTTTTAGCATCGGTTGCAATTCCCCCCATCGTATAATGAACAGTAGGGCGAACAGGGATTGGTTCATAAACTGGGTCAACACCGACATAAGCTTTAGCAAGCTCACGAATAAAAGGCAGGCGTTCATTAATTTTATCTTCACCTAAGTGACGAAGATCTAAATGGATATAGTCACCACGCTCTCCCTCAATGACATTACCCTTTTGTTGCTCCTGCCAGAAACACTGGCTGAGTTTATCTCGAGGGCCTAGCTCCATATATTTATTTTTAGTTTCTCCAACGGGTACTTCTGGGCCTAGCCCATAATCTTGTAAATAACGGTAACCGTTTTTATTTAATAAAATTCCACCTTCACCACGGCAACCTTCGGTCATTAAAATACCACTGCCCGGTAGACCTGTTGGGTGGTATTGCACAAACTCCATATCACGTAAAGCAATACCATGGCGATAAGCGAGTGACATACCATCACCGGTAACAATGCCGCCATTAGTATTGTAACTATAAACGCGGCCTGCTCCACCGGTTGCCATGACCACCGATTTTGCTTGGATAAGTTTTGCTTCCCCCTCAGCGATATCTAAAATCACCACTCCTTGGATTTTGCTATCTTCAACAATCAGATCTAAGCAGAAATGTTCATCAAAACGGGTGATTTTAGGGTGTTGAATAGAAGTTTGGAAAAGCGTGTGCAAAATATGAAATCCACTTTTATCGGCTGCAAACCAAGTGCGTTCTATTTTCATGCCACCAAAGGCACGCACATTGATAGAGCCATCTGGTTTACGGCTCCATGGGCAACCCCAGTGTTCTAATTGAGTAAGCTGTTTAGCTGCGTTTTCAACAAAGTATTCAACAACATCTTGCTCACATAACCAATCACCACCAGAAACGGTATCATTGAAGTGGTTATCTAATGAATCGTGATCCTGTGCAACACCGGCTGCACCACCTTCGGCCGCCACAGTATGACTGCGCATTGGGTACACTTTAGAGATAAGTGCGATATCAAGCTTGGGATGATTTTCAGCTATCTCGATTGCCGCGCGTAAGCCAGAGCCACCGGCACCAATAATGGCCACATCAGTTTTAATTATCTGCACACTTACCTCCTCTTTGTATGATAAGCATCCAGTGTAACAAGGCTTTTTTAAAAGTCCGTGAGAGTTGTAGGGTTTTTAGCGTAGTAGCTTTTTATTCGAGTTTTTCTTACCCTCAATCAATAATTTGATAGAATCCGAGCGTTATTAATTGAGGGATAATATGAACTGGTTACCAAACGCAAATATGCAGCTACTAAAAAAACGTGCAACTATTATTCAGCAGATAAGATCTTTTTTTATTAAACGAGATCTATTAGAAGTGGAAACGCCAAGCTTAAGCCAAGCTGGAGTGACAGACCAACACCTATTTTGTTTTAAAACACACTTTGTAGGCCCTGAAATATCAGATTTAAAACCTGAGGCGTTAGGTGTGCCGTTATACTTACAAACCTCGCCAGAATTTCATATGAAGAGACTACTTTCAGCGGGCAGTGGATCTATCTTTCAAATTGCTAAAGCTTTTAGAAATGAAGAGTCTGGACGTTATCATAACCCTGAGTTCACTCTGTTAGAGTGGTATCAGGTTGGTTTTGACCACTTTCAGTTGATGGATGAGATGCAAGAGTTACTGGATTTGGTGCTAACTTGCGGGCAAGCTAAACGTTTAACTTACCAACAAGCCTTTGAGCAGATCTTAAAGGTAGATCCATTATCAGCTTCATTAGAGGGTTTAAAAGCCTCTGGATCCCATCTTAATTTAGGTGAGGTGTTAGATAACGAAACTGATTACGATACTGTGTTACAACTGCTTTTTTGTTTTGCTATTGAACCTGTTATTGCCAATGAGTCGCCCTGTTTTGTTTATAACTTCCCTGCATCTCAAGCTGCACTTGCAAGAATAAGCCCAGAAGATAGTCGAGTAGCTGAGCGTTTTGAGGTTTATTATAAAGGTATTGAGCTTGCTAATGGTTTCCATGAGTTGAGTGATAGTGAAGAACAGCTAAAACGTTTTCAAAAAGATAATTTATTACGCAAGCAACATGCCTTGCCTGAAATGCCAATTGATTTACGCTTTGTGGAGTCATTAAATAACCTGCCTGATTGCGCAGGTGTTGCATTAGGAATTGATCGTCTGATTATGTTAGCAACAGAACAAAAACACATTGATGATGTAATTAGTTTTACAATAAAAGGAGCATAACATGGCTAAATTATGGCTAACCGATAAAGCATACTCTGTATGGGCTTATGTGATTCGTATTGCTTACTGGCTGGTGGCTATCTATATTTCCAGTTTATACCTGCAACATTATGAACAGCATAGCTGGTTTAAAATCGGTTTAATGATAATGAGTCTAGTGTTTGTTATCGGTTTTTTAGGATTAGGGCGATATTTAGATCACTATTTCAAAATTAAGGAAAAATAACTCAGTGTTTGCGGACTACACTTGAGGTATCTATCGAACTAATAATCTGAGGTGGCTATGCCAATTACTAAAGTAAAATCCGAGTTTCAAAAGCTCTCTGATATTTTAAATAATGATGTGATTGCCGATGAGTGTACCGCTGGTGAGTTACAGTTGGTGCATGATCAATTGCAAGAAGCTATTTTATCACGAGATCCGGCACAGCTGATTCGAGATAAGAAGTTGACTCAACAGCTATTAGTTTTTGAAGAGAGCAACCCTATTGTAGGAAAAGCGATTAAAGACTTGATGAGTGCATTGTCTGGAATGGGGATTTAGGTTTTTAGCTAGAAAATTTAGATACAAAAAAACCGACATAAGTCGGTTTTTTATTAGCAATATATCGGTGGCAAAAGCCAATCGATATTAAAGAGCTTTAATTTTAGCTGTTCATCACTGTGGCTTACAAAAGCCGAGTGTATTAAAGAGCTTTAATTTTTGCAGAAAGACGGCTTTTCTTACGAGCTACCATGTTTTTGCTGATTAAGCCTTTAGTTGCGAACTTGTCTAGAGCTGATTGTAATGTTACAAATTCAGCTGAAGCAACTTCTTTATTACCAGCTTCGATAGCAACAACAACTTTCTTGATGAAAGTACGCATCATTGTACGACGGCTAGCGTTATGTTTACGGCGTTTTTCAGATTGAATAGCGCGTTTTTTAGCAGACTTGATATTAGCCAAGACCTTAACTCCTAAATTCTGTGTAACAAGTGATAATCAAAGGTCGTGGAATATGCCTTGTTACATCTACATTGTCAAATGGTTTTTTACTAACCACTGAAAAAACTGCAATGAATTTTTACAGATGATTAAACTTGCGCGCATTTTATACTCAACGCCCTGTAGATGCAAATTTACAATCAAATAATTGCCACTCTTTTTAGATTAATTTCTTCCTCTTATTTATGTTATCCCTATTTCGCTATAAAATGTCCTCTAAATTCAGTGAGGAACAAGCTTGTGAGTAAAAAATTATTAAAGTCAGGGATGATAGTCAGCGCAATGACTTTAATCTCACGTGTATTAGGTTTAGTGCGTGATATTGTTATTGCAAATCTAATGGGAGCAGGTGCCGCTGCCGATCTGTTCTTCTTTGCTAATAAGATCCCTAATTTTTTACGCCGATTATTTGCCGAAGGGGCCTTTGCACAAGCATTTGTTCCAGTATTGACTGAATATGAAAAGACTAAAACTCGCAGTGATGTGCAACAATTGGTCGCCGCTGTGTCGGGGACGCTTGGCACGATAGTTACAGTTATCACGATTTTAGGTGTATTAGGCTCAAGCCTGATCACTGCATTATTTGGTTTTGGCTGGTTTTTAGAGTGGTATAACGGCGGTGCGGAAGCTTATAAATTTGAGCTTGCCTCGGATATGCTTAAAATTACTTTCCCGTACCTTTGGTTTATTACCTTCACTGCACTTTCGGGGGCAATTTTAAATACCCTTGGTAAATTTGCAGTTGCAGCCTTCACACCGGTGTTTTTAAATATATCTATTATTAGTTGTGCCTTATTGTTATCCCCCCAATTAGCGCAACCAGAGTTTGGTTTGGCAATTGGTGTTTTATTAGGCGGTGCGGTTCAGTTCTTTTTCCAAATCCCATTTATGGCAAAAGAGGGTATGTTAGTTAGACCTAAGTGGAGCTGGCACCATGAAGGTGTTGTTAAAATTCGTACTTTAATGATTCCTGCTCTATTTGGTGTTTCAGTAAGCCAAATTAATTTGTTACTCGATACCTTTATAGCCAGCTTCTTACAAACAGGCTCTATCAGTTGGCTGTATTACTCTGACCGTTTATTAGAGTTTCCACTTGGACTGTTTGGTATTGCGATTGCGACCGTTATCTTACCGAGCCTTTCCTCTTCGCATGTTCAAAAGTCTGGTGACCATTTTGCTAAAACCATTGATTGGGGCATGCGCATGGTGTGTATGTTAGGTTTTCCAGCAATGTTAGGCTTGATTGTACTAGCTGAACCTATGTTACGTGTGCTGTTTATGCGTGGTGAATTTGATATGCAAGATGTGAGCATGGCATCAATGAGTTTGTTTGCTTATGGCTCTGGGCTATTAAGTTTTATGATGGTGAAGGTATTGGCCCCGGGTTATTACGCACGACAAGATACCAAAACCCCAGTTAAGTTTGGCATCATTGCGATGGTCAGTAACATGGTGCTTAATATTATTTTTGCAGTGCCTTATGGTTACGTTGGACTTGCGATTGCGACTTCTTTATCTGCGACATTAAATGCAGGTTTGTTGTGGTTTGGTTTATATAAACAAGGCGTATATCAAAAACAGAAAGATACAATTTCAGTGTTAATACGCATTGTTATTTCAGGGTTAGTGATGGCCGGAGCAATGCTGTATCTGAATCCAACATTAGCGCAGTGGGCGAACTTCTCTATGTTCGAATCTGCATACAAACTGGTTGCTTTAATTGCTTTGGGTATAGGCTGTTATTTCATTTGTGCCGCTTTAATTGGCTTGCGTGTAAGACACTTTAAAATTTCATAACTCGATAACTTGCTAGCATCAAGAAAGCAGTACTTTTGAGAGCAGTCTTAAACATAAATCGCTTGATGCTGATTTATTGTTTAATAAATAACTTTTTCCAGCAAAATGAGTGCTGATAAGTTATGCAGACTGAGTTATAATCGCTCTCTTTTGTTGAACAATTTAAGTAAACTTCATGGAATTAGTACGTGGCATTCATAATCTTAAACAACAGCATCAAGGCTGTGTGTTAAGTATTGGTAATTTTGATGGCATTCATCTTGGTCATAAAGCGGTATTATCTCGTCTTTTAGATGAAGCTAAACGCCTTAATGTACCTGCTACTGTGATGACTTTTGAGCCTCAGCCTGAAGAGTTGTTTTTAGGCAATAATGCGCCTGCTCGCTTAAGTCGGTTACGTGATAAATTTGTTCAACTTGATAAGTTATTTTTAGATCGTTTGTTATGTATTTCATTTACACATAAATTTGCCAATATAAGTGCAGAAGCTTTTATTGAAGATCTTCTTATTAACAAACTGAATGTGAAGTACTTAGTAGTTGGTGACGATTTTCATTTTGGTTACCAGCGCAAAGGTGATTTTCAACTGCTTAAACAAGCGGGTGAAAAGTATGGATTTGAAGTTGTTGACACTCAAAGCTTAACCCAACAAGCTTTACGCATTAGCAGTACCCGTATTCGTGACTTTTTAGCAAAAGGCAAGCTAACGGATGCCGCTACTATGCTAGGGCGTAAATACAGTATTGCGGGGCGGGTAAGTCATGGTAAAAAGTTAGGTCGCACGATTGGTGTACCAACAGCAAACCTGTTTCTTAAACGTCGCGTGTCACCTGTTTCTGGGGTGTTTGTGGTCAGTGTATTAGGTATTAACGGAAAAATTTACCAAGGTGTTGCTAATATTGGAACTCGTCCAACAGTACAGGGTGAGAGGCAACAGCTTGAAGTGCACATTTTTGACTTTGAGGGAGATCTCTATGGAGAGCAACTTGAAGTTATATTAGAGAAGAAATTACGCAACGAAGTGAAATTTGATTCGTTTGCAGAATTAAAAGTACAGATAGAAGCAGATATTCAAGACGCTAAACTATGGCATGAAAATGCGCGCGTCCAAGTAATTTAACAATTAAATCGTAACATGGAATAAAAAAACCGATGAGTGATTATAAAAGTACATTAAACCTACCTAAAACAGGTTTCCCGATGCGTGCTAATTTAGCCAATCGTGAGCCTAATATGTTGAAAAACTGGTACAGCAACGATCTTTACGGAAAGATTCGTGCCGCTAAAAAAGGTAAAAAAACATTTATTTTGCATGATGGCCCTCCTTATGCAAATGGTGATATTCATATCGGTCACTCGGTAAATAAAATCCTTAAAGATATTATTATTAAATCTAAAACACTTTCTGGTTTTGATGCACCTTACATTCCAGGTTGGGATTGTCATGGTTTACCTATCGAGCTTCAAGTTGAGAAAAAACACGGTAAGCCGGGTAAAAAAATAGATGCGGCTCAATTTCGTGTTAAATGTCGTGAATATGCAGCGCGCCAAGTTGCAGGTCAGTCTAAAGACTTTCAACGTTTAGGTGTACTAGGTGATTGGGCAAATCCATACCTAACAATGGACTTTTCTACCGAAGCAAACATCGTGCGTGCATTGGCTAAAATCATTAAAAATGATCACCTGCTTAAAGGTTCTAAACCTGTTCATTGGTGTACAGATTGTGGCTCTGCACTGGCAGAAGCTGAAGTTGAATATGAAGATAAAAAATCACCTGCAATCGATGTTGCTTTCACTGCTGTTGATAATGAAGCAGTGATTAATTGCTTCAACGCTGAAGGCAATGATTTAGGCCACGGCGATATCTGCACTGTTATCTGGACAACAACACCTTGGACATTGCCTGCTAACCGTGCGGTTGCACTGGCGGCTAAAGTTGAATACTCACTAGTTCAAGCTGGCGAGCGTCGTCTTATTTTAGCAACTGATTTAGTTAATGATGCAATGACTCGCTACGCTATCGAAGATGCAAAAACATTAGCAATCTGTACTGGCGCTGACTTAGAGAAGCAACTGTTTAACCATCCATTCTTAGATTTACAAGTACCTGCAATTATTGCCGATCACGTAACTATCGATGCGGGTACGGGTTGTGTACATACTGCCCCTGGTCACGGACAAGACGATTACTCTGTTGGTCTTAAGTATGATCTAGAAGTAGCAAACCCTGTTGCTGATAACGGTGTATTCCGTGAAGATACTGAATTCTTTGCTGGCCTACATGTATTTAAAGCAAACGATAAAGTACTTGAAGTATTAACTGAAAAAAATGCACTGCTTTGTCATCAAGTATTAGATCATAGCTACCCGCATTGTTGGAGACACAAAACACCAATTATCTTCCGTGCAACACCACAATGGTTTATCTCAATGGACCAAAAAGGCCTGCGCGATGGTGCATTAAGTGAAATCAAAGACGTTAAATGGATCCCAAGCTGGGGTGAGCAACGTATTGAGAAGATGATCGATAACCGCCCTGATTGGTGTGTTTCTCGCCAGCGTACATGGGGCGTGCCAATTACCCTGTTTGTACATAAAGAATCAGAAGAGCTTCACCCTAACAGTGTTGAAATGATGGAGCTGATTGCCCTTAAAATTGAAAAAGAGGGGATTCAAGCTTGGTGGGATTTAGATGCAGAAAAACTATTAGGTTTTGAAGCAGAAGAGTACCGTAAAGTAACAGATACATTAGATGTATGGTTTGACTCTGGTGTTACTCACTCATCGGTTGTTGGCGTTCGTGATGAATATAAAGCAGAGAATAAAGTGGCTGATATCGACCTTTACCTTGAAGGTTCAGATCAACATCGTGGTTGGTTCCAGTCATCATTAACAACAAGTGTTGCGATCACTGGTAAAGCCCCTTACAAAGAAGTATTAACACACGGTTTTGTGGTTGATGCTAAAGGCAAGAAGATGTCTAAATCTGTGGGTAACGTAATGTCGCCACAGAAAGTGATGAACGACCTAGGTGCTGATGTTTTACGTCTATGGGTTGCTTCAACGGATTACACCGGTGAAATTACTGTTTCTGATGAGATCTTAAATCGTAGTGCAGATAGCTACCGCCGTATTCGTAATACTGCGCGTTTCTTACTGTCTAACTTAAATGGTTTTGATCCTAAAACGGATATGTTAGCAAATGATGAGATGGTTGCTTTAGACCGCTGGATCGTCGCTAAAGCAGATGATCTACAAAAAGAGATTATTACTGCATACGACGATTACAACTTGCATGCTGTTCACCAAAAACTAACGCACTTCTGTTCAATTGAACTAGGTAGCTTCTACTTAGATATCATCAAAGACAGACAGTACACTGCTAAATCAGAAGGTAATGCACGTCGTAGCTGTCAAACTGCTATGTACCACTTAGCTGAAGCACTTGTACGTTGGATGGCACCCATCTTAAGCTTTACGGCTGATGAGATCTGGGGACGTATGCCGGGCGAACGTGAAGAGTTTGTATTCACGGGCGAATGGTACGATGGTCTGTTTGCTTTAGGTAATGATGAAGCATTATCAAACGAAGCGTGGGATCAACTGATCGCAGTACGGGCTGAAGTAAATAAAACACTTGAGCTAGCGCGTAAAGATAGCGTGATTGGCGGTGGTTTAGAAGCTGAAGTAACATTGTATGCAGATGATTCGGTAGCTGAGCTATTAAATGGTTTAGCTGACGAATTACGTTTTGTATTAATCACTTCTAAAGCAACAGTGAAAGCATTATCTGAAGCACCAGAGTCTGCCCATAAAACAGATGTTGCAGGACTAGTGGTTGCGGTTGAGAAAAGTGTGCATGCGAAATGTGATCGTTGTTGGCACCATAACGAAACAGTGGGTAGTGATGAAACACATCCCCTACTATGCATTCGTTGTATTACTAATATTGATGGTGAAGGCGAGTCTCGCCAGTTTGCATAAACGATTCTAATCACTTACTAGTTTATCAAACGCCTTTAATTAAGGCGTTTTTTTTAGCTTTAACTTAGAGAAACTAAATGACAGAGATAATTGAAAAATCAGGGTTACGTTGGTTGTGGTTAACAGCAATTATGTTGATACTTGATCAAGCTACAAAATATTGGACTGTACAGGTATTAAACCTACATGAGTCCTATGAGGTTTTATCGTATTTTAATTTTACCTATGCACGTAACTACGGTGCTGCATTTAGTTTCTTAGGTGATGCTGGTGGTTGGCAGAAATACCTATTTACTGCCATAGCGTTTGCTGTTTCGGCCTTTTTGCTTTATTCACTGAAGAAAAACAGTGTTAACAAACGCTGGGAAAATATCGCATTTACTTTGGTATTATCTGGAGCAATTGGCAACGTAATGGATCGATTAATGTTTGGTTATGTGGTTGATTTTTTAGATTTTGATTTAGGTTTTTACCGCTGGCCAACCTTTAATGTTGCTGATATCGCTATATTTATTGGTGCTGCCATGATTATTTTAGATTCACTTATTCACCCTGAAAAAGACAACAAGGAAGAGAAGTAATGACAACGTCTACAAATACAATTAAAACAGACAGCGAAGTGATGATGCATTTCTCTATCCGTCTAGCCGATGGCTCTGCGGTTGATAGCAGTAAAGTTGATGATAAACCTGCTAAGTTCGTAATGGGGGACGGCAGTTTAACGGCTAACTTTGAGCAATGTTTATTAGGATTAACAGAAGGCCAATCTGAAACTTTCACTTTGCCACCAGAGGATGCCTTTGGTTTACCAAATCCAGACAATATGCATCACTTAGAGCTAAGTAAATTCAGCAGTGATGTACCTGCTGAAGTAGGGACTATTATTAGTTTCACTCAACCTGATGGAAGTGAATTGCCGGGCATTATTCGTGAAGTGATCGCTGATAGTGTGACAGTGGATTTTAATCATCCCTTGGCAGGTCAAACATTAACTTTTGAAGTTGATGTTTTAAAAGTATTATAAAAAAGACTGCTAGTTCTTAGCAACTAACACTTAACGACTGTTCTTATTAGAGATTATTATGGAAATTATTTTAGCTAACCCACGTGGTTTTTGTGCCGGTGTTCATCGTGCAATATCAATTGTTGAACGTGCATTAGATCTTTTCCCTGCACCTATCTATGTGCGTCATGAAGTAGTACATAACCAATATGTAGTTGATGGATTAAAAGCGCGTGGTGCAGTATTTGTTGAAGAGTTAGATGAAGTGCCAGACGATAACATTGTTATTTTCAGTGCACATGGTGTTGCGCAATCTGTACGTAATGAAGCAAAGCGCCGTGAATTAAAAGTTTTTGATGCAACGTGTCCATTAGTAACAAAAGTACATATGGAAGTCACACGTGCTAGCCGTCGTGCTCAAGAATGCATTCTGATTGGCCATCAAGGGCATCCTGAAGTAGTAGGCACAATGGGCCAGTATAATAACGCAGAGGGAGGCATATATTTAGTTGAGTCTCCACAAGACGTAGCGACATTGCAGGTGAAAGATGAAAGTAATCTTTGTTATAGCTCGCAAACGACACTGTCGGTTGATGATACTTCTAGTATTATCAATGCATTACGTGAAAAGTTCCCGAAGATTGAGGGGCCACGTAAAGATGACATCTGTTATGCCACCCAAAATCGTCAGGATTCAGTGAAGGATCTCGCACAAATAACCGATCTTGTGTTAGTGGTGGGCTCTCCTAACTCTTCTAATTCGAATCGCCTACGTGAAAAAGCCAGTTGTGAAGGGGTTAATGCTTACCTTATTGATAATGCATCAGATATTAACTGTGATTGGTTTAAAGATGTCAGTAAAGTTGGTGTGACAGCGGGCGCATCAGCGCCAGAAGTATTGGTGAAAGCGGTAATTGATAAATTACAAACGTTAGGTGGAACCTTGGTTACTGAAAATCCAGGTGTAGAAGAGAATACTGTTTTTGAAGTGCCTGCCGAATTACGGATTAAATTGATAGATTAATATAAATCATTGAAAAAGGGCTGACTTATTATTCTTATAAGTCAGCCCTTTTTTTTGTCTCAATTTTTACCTTAAGAGATCATCTACAGTTTATATCAGTTTTGTCTTTTATTGATTTCTAATATTCAACTCGAACTATACTTATGCATTGGAAACCTTTTATATAAGGTAGAAATGGATTAGTTTATGCGAAAAATCAGTATTAAGGACACATACAAGCCGCCACAAAAAATGAGCGGTTTTAGCCTCATTGAAATTATGATCAGTGGCTTTATTCTTGCGTTAGGCCTGCTTGGCCTTGCTGGAATGCAGTCTACTGCGGTCAAATCTACCATTGAAATTCAGCAACGTACCCTTGCCAATTCATTAGTTACAGATATTACCGAACGTATGTCACTAAACCGATTATGGCTGCTTGAAGCGGGTAACAGTTATGCGATTGATAGCTTAACTGATGCCAACCTTTCTGTTCCAAGTTGTGTTGGAACTGGTGGTGTTTTTACTAATTGTAGTGGCGAAGATGTTAAAGATAATGACCTATATGAATGGAAGCAAAAATTTATTGGTGCTGAAATTAATAACAGTAGTGCAGGCGAAAACGGCTTAATTGAAGCCGACGCCTGCATTGCTGTGAAGTCTGTTGTTGGCTCCGACGGGGAGTTAGTACAGGTGGTTATTAGTTGGTTCTCTACAATAAAAAGTAAAGATGCAGCGCATGCCTCTGCTTCAACAACCCTAACTGCAACCTGTGGTACTGATGGCGGAGTTAATAGACACCGTCGCCAAATAAGTATTGAAACCTATATTAGTAAATCATCATGAATATTAATCACATTAGCTCATTCACTGTAAAAAAACAGGCTGGTTACTCTCTCGTTGAGTGGATGATTGCAATTATGTTGTCGCTATTTTTAACCGCAGGTCTTTTAGGTGTATTTGTTTCTAGTCAACGCGCAACCAATGAAGCGCTTGGCAGTGGAGAGCGACAAGAAAATGCAAGCTTTGCACTGCAACTACTTACAAGAGATCTTAAACAGACAAACTTTTTCTCTCAGGCTACGGGAGAAAATAAAAGCCTATGGAATTTAAATGGAGCAACCATCGCTAGCAGTGATGATTGTTTAGATGATATATCAAGTGGTTCTTTTCCTGTTTCTAATAAATTTCGTTCTCTGTGGGCAGCCTCAATTCCTGCATCAATAGGCAGTTTAGAGATGGGGTGTTTAGATGATGGTGATAGTGACACCAGTTTAGTGACCGACAGTGATTATATCTCTATTAAACGTGTTCGTGGTTTCCAGCAGAGTAGTAATTATAGTTCAGATCGCTTTTATCTAGATATCAATACCTCTGCGCTCACTGTTTACCAAGGAGATGCAAGTGCATTAACCAGTAGTGCTGTACAGCCTGTTTGGGAATATAAGCATCATGTTTATTACCTTGATTCATTTGAGGGGGTGAACCGCTTGCGTCGATTAACTTTACGTACTAGTGAGATGATTCGTGAAGAGGTATTAGTTGAAGGAGTCGAAAGCATGCAGTTTATGTTTGCTTTAGATGAGTTGATTGCGAGCGAGCGCGATGGTTCTGTTCACTCTTTTGTAAGCACTTCTCAGGTCACTGCAAACGATTGGGATACCGGTAGGGTGATTGGAGTTAAAATATTTCTACTTGTTAAATCGTTAGATAAAACGGCAGGATATACAAATTCTAATACCTACCAACTAGGGGATTATCTTTTTCCTGCTGCCAATGATAACTATAAAAGAGAGCTAGTTTCGACGGTGATCCTTTTTCAAAATAGCGTGGTATTAGTGAATGACTAGTTTATATAAACAGAGAGGCATTGCGCTTTTCATCGCCATGTTAATCCTTCCCCTGTTATTGGTGCTAGGAGTATTGGTGATGAGTAATACTTTTTTAGGGTTGAAAATGATTGATGCTCGAGTACTTCAGGGAGAATCAAATATCCTTTTAAATAGTGCGGCAACGGAAATTATGAATCGCTCTAGTAGTGCTCAATCCTTTGCAAGCGCAACCAACAGTTCACAGTTTTCCTATCAAGGAGTTACCGGTGGCGTGGAAACGCTTGGTGAAATTAATTGCAAAAGGCGTGTGAAAGCAAGTGGTAATAACTTCAAGTGTAAATACCTGCAGGTTAACTTTATACACCAATTTGGGCGTACTCAAGCGGGTGGTGCTAAATGGGCTGAGAATGCGATGAGCATTGGTGTTGAACAACCAATTATCTCTGACTAAGTCAAAGGTAATTAAAATTTATTAGCGTATTGCCAGCGTGTTGTAAAAAGGCAAATGGAGAAAAATTATGTTTATGAAACGATTATTAGCAACACTATTATATTCGTATTGTGTATTAGCGAATGCAGATGATACTGAACTGTTTGTTTCTGATGTCAGTGCGCAAAATGGTATTCGTCCACAGGTACTTATTATTTTTGATACTTCAGGCAGTATGCGTAGCTCAGAAGAGATCGTGCTTGAACCTTATGATGCTAGCCGAGATTATGGCGCTGGTGGTAATGCAAATAAAATTTATTGGACACGTTCGGGGGGAGACACTCCGGAACAGGGTAGTAGTAACTATTTCTCGGTGAATAAAAATAATTGTCAGGCCGCTGTTTCTATTCTTGATTCTACTGGCGTATACAATGGTAATGTAAGACGTTGGGTACCAAATAGTAAAAAACGTTCCCGCTCTCGTTGGAAAACATTGTCGGGCAACAGTGGTGATCTTTTTGAATGTAAAGAAGATATGTTAAATGCTGATGCTAGTAATCCTGCAACCCCAAGTGATCAAGGTTTTCCGCAGGATGGCCGTTCAGGCCCATATATATCAACAGTAAATAATGTTTTCTCTGGCAGTGACGCGGTTACTCTATATTCAGCTAACTATGTCTACTGGTATAACACTGTAGGAGTGACCAATAAAAGTCGTTTAGTGATCGCCAAGGAAGCGATTGCAAGCTTGGTTGAAAGTACCCCCTCCGTTGATTTTGGTCTGCAAGTATTTAACAGTAATGGCGATGGAGGCCCACACGGCGGGCGTATTGTTGATAAAGTCATGACCCGTGACAGCACGCAATCACAGGCATTAATTAGTCAAGTAAATGTGCTAAGTGCAAATGGTTGGACACCGCTCTGCGAAAGCATGTATGAAGCGTATCGTTATTATGCAGGAAAAGGGGTTTATTATGGCAATGATGATAATGACTCTTCACCTTCGAGGGACACTACAGCAGAAGATGCTGGTGATTATATTACCCCATTTAAAGCATGTCAGGAGCGTGCTTACATTATTTTGATGACCGATGGTGCCCCCACTAAAGACAGCAATGCGGACTCTATTATCAATACGTTAACCGGAAATGGCAGTGTTGAAGGAAGTTATATGCCTACCATTGCAGAGTGGATGAACACTTCCGATATTGATGGTGATTCAACAAATGGTGAACAACATATTACCACTTATACCATTGGTTTCGGGCAAAGTGCTGTTGATGATGCAGGCCGTTTATTAGGTGAAACCGCAATCAGAGGTGGGGGGGAGTATTACCCTGCAACGAATTCTACAGCTTTACAAAAAGCGTTTCAGGCAACTATTTTAGATATATTAAATAGTTCATCAAGCCTTTCTTCTCCAGCGATTGCTAACAACAACTTTGATAGAACACGTAGTTTAGACTCTGTGTATTATTCGATGTTTATGCCAAGCAATTTACCCGTGTGGCAAGGAAATATTAAAAAACTTACCATGAACTCATCGGGTATTTTGGTTGACCGATTAGGCGTACCTGCTATCAATGCGGACGGTAATATCAAAGATTCAGCTTCAACTTACTGGGGAGGTGTTGAAGATGGTAATGCAGTTTCGGAAGGTGGTGTTGCTTCTATGTTGGGTGATGTTACTTCACGTACAATATTAAGTAATATTAATGCAACAATGCTTAAGGAGCCTAATGTCACCAACCTTAAAGCACACTACTCTTTAACCTCTGATGCTGATTTAGCGTCAGAGTTAAATTTAGAAACCGCTTCTTTAACTGAAACGCTTAACTGGTTAAAAGGGTTAGATGTTGATGATCAGAATGGCAATAGTGCTGTAACAGATTACCGTAGTGATATCTTTGCTGATCCATTGCATTCCAAACCACTTGCTATCACCTATAGTGAGGATGGCAGTAATGTTGTTAGATTGTTGGTGGGTACTAACGCTGGGTTCTTGCACATGTTTACTGATAACGGCGATACGGTTACTGAGAATTGGGCTTTTATTCCTGAAGAGCTACTTAATTTTGGCCTTTCTTTGCGTGATGCACCAGCTTCAAGTGATCACCAATATGGTATCGATCTTTCTCCAATTGCGATTAAGGTCATTGAAGGAGATGGTAGCGTTAGTAAGATTATTGCTATCGTAGGGATGCGCCGTGGAGGTGGTAGTTATTATGCTATTGATATTACCGATCCGGATGTACCTAAGCTTGCCTGGAAAATAGACTCTTCTATGTCAGATTTCTCTGAATTAGCACAAACATGGTCCATGCCAAGTATCGGCCTCTTCTCATACGATGTGGGTAGTACTGCAACAGTAGGGCCTGGCCTTGTTTTTGGTGCGGGTTACGATACCAATAAAGATACCTGTATCCCTTCAGCCACAGAAAGTTGTGATGATGTAACTGGGCGTGGGGTTTATATAGTGAATGCACTTACCGGTAGTAAAATTTGGTCTACCGATGGCGCGAGTTGTGCCACTGAAGATAAGCATTGTATGCGTGACAGTATCCCGAGCCAAGTTGGATTGTTAGATGCCGATAGTGATGGTTATGTTGATCGTATTTATACCGGGGATACAGGTGGTAATGTTTGGCGCATGGACTTAGTTGGGAGAGATACAAGCAAATGGTCCACAATTAAACTTACTTCGCTTGCTAGTGACTCAAATACGGAAGATAGACGCTTCTTTACTGCCCCCGTTATAGTGCGTACCTATGCAAATAATGTGACTAAAACCGATGATGTGTTCTCCTATGAAAAAGTTCCTTATGACGGCATATTGATTGGCTCAGGTGATCGTGCACATCCAGCATCAAGCACCGATGTGAACGACTACTATTTCTCTTTACATGACTATGCAATATCACCAACCCTATTTGGTGTGACAGGTTTTCCAGTAAAACCTACACCAAGCACAATTAGCGACCTTTACAGCATCGAAGGTGATCCCGTTGGTAATTATAGTGGTGAACAGGTATTAAATGTTTATGCCGAATTAAGTAGTTACAAAGGCTGGAAATACGCATTTACAGGACTAGGTGAAAAATCTCTAGGGCAAGGTGCTGTATTAGAAGGAACTGCATACTTTACCTCTTTTGTGCCTAACTCAACGGTCAATATTGGCTGTGGTGTTGGTGACTTAGGTTTAGGTTGGTTATATGCCATTGATTTACATTCTGGTGAAAGTCGCTTTAAAAATGCTAAAGAGGAAGCGGTTGCTAAAGTAGATATTGGTTCTCGTGTCCCTGACTCATTAGTAATTCACGCCGGTGTTGACGATCAAGAGAAAAGCGTAATTCGTTTATTGGGTGTTGGACAAGGTGATAAAGAGGTTATTTACAATGAGGAAACTAAACAGGAGGAGGTTGTTTATAAAGGCACGGTAGATACCAACACCGATATGATGCCTCGTCGTATATACAGCTACTTTAAAGAGAACTAGTGATATTAACGGTAGGAGGCAAGCTCCTCCTACTAGATTGTTGATAGCAACGCCTGTTTATCTAAAATGAAAAGAGAATCAAATGAAAAATAATGGATTTACTTTAATTGAGTTGTTAGTGACCATAATAATTATCGGAATATTAAGCGCTGTGGCTTATCCAAGTTATCTGAGTCACGTACAAAAAACACGTAGAACAGAAGCGCAAGCAAAGCTTGTTGAGATTGCTAATCGGCAGGAAATGTATTATTTGGATCATCATGTTTACGCAACAAATTTGGACTCTGATTTAGGCATGGGCGCAAACCCATTTATTACTGAAAATGGTTATTACTCAATTGCTACCAGCTCATCGGTTTCTACTGCGGTAGGCTTTACACTGACCGCGACCGCTATTAATGCACAGGCTGCAGATAGTGATTGTGCAACCTTAGGAATAACACACGAGCACGAGAAAATAGCAACCAATGCAAACGGTTCAAACTGTTGGAAATAGGGATAGAAACATGAATACAAAATTATGGTTAATATTAGCAACGGGTATTGCTTTTTCATCGGCAACGAGTGCAGAAGACAAAGTTCGCTCACACCTTAAGTGTTATCTACAACTTGAGGACAAAAGCGAGGTAGTGCATCACTTTGTTAATAGCGGGACTGAGGAGAAGCTATTTATTGACTCATTGACTCAACGTGGTGTATTTATGAGTGATGGGGTTTCAGAGAAACAGATACAAAAGGTGCATGAGTGTGTGGCTATAAAAAGTAACTTTAAAAACAAAGATGCTGTTGAGCTTGAAAAAAATACGCCCTTCTAAGGGGGTGTACTTAGTGATTAGTTACAATCAGTAAAGGTATTACCATCAACAATTTTTGCACGGCCACTGTAAGCGATAGAAACACCCACTCGTTCATCACCCGTACAATATCTAAATTTAGCCGCGCTACCTGTTATTTGACCGTCTGGGGTAAAGGTAATGCTGTTACTCGGAAAGACTAACGTATCATTATTGTTAAACTTATCGCCCGATTTTAACAATACCTCGCCACTGTCATAACTTCCATCACTATCACTATCAATAAAGACATCGATACCTGTGATCCAGTTGCTACCACATACATTGCTCTCTAACGGGCAAACAGTGACATAATTTAGGTAACTAACAGATTGATTACGTGCAAACATGAGGTTGTTCTGGATGCTACTTGCAACAGCGGTTAAGCGATTATTTTGTATTAATGTTTGGAATCCAGGAATACCGATAGTTATTAGTAACATACTAATAATTAATACGATAATAAGCTCTAAAAGTGTAAACCCGCGCACTGAGTGCATATCAAAACCTTAGTTACAGAATATAATCTATGAGTGTAATCTTGTTTTTAAGTTTCTGCCTGTATATTTGTTGTAATTAGTATTAAAGTACAAAACAATTATTTAATAAAAAGAGAATGATATGAAAAAAATTGAAGCGATAATCAAACCATTTAAAATGGATGATGTACGTGAAGCTCTTGCTGATATTGATATCAACGGTATGACGGTATCGGAAGTGAAAGGCTTTGGTCGCCAAAAAGGTCATACTGAGCTTTATCGCGGTGCTGAGTATATGGTTGATTTCCTACCTAAAGTTAAGATTGAGCTGGTAGTCAAAGATGAAGATGTTGAGCGTTGTATTGAAGCTATTATGGGGACTGCACAAACGGGAAAAATTGGAGACGGCAAAATATTTGTTATGCCAGTAGAGCGTGTAATTCGTATTCGTACCGGTGAAGAGGATGATGAAGCGGTATAAAATAGCCTTCAGTGAGTAGCTATCAGTTAAAAGCAGAATGCGAGCAACTGATAGCTAAATAATTCTACCAATCAAATAACGTCCAACGTTCACTGCGTCTTACTACGCGACTCTTAGGGTAATTAAGTTTTAATACCGCTAAGGCATTTTTTCTTGGCTCTTCTAACCCCAATTCATCATACGCTTTAATCATTATACCTAGTGCATCTTCCACAGATGCTGTATCAGGGTAGTTATTAAGTACTAACTTACTGCGGTTTATCGCTGCAACATAGGCTTCACGACGGATATACCACTCTGCAATAGCAATCTCATAACGCGAAATTCGATCTTTAATAAACACCATTCTAAGTTTTGCATCAACGGCATATTGGCTATTCGGGTAAAACTTAATTAAATGGTTAAAATCTTTAAAAGCTTGCAGTGAGTGGCTTGGGTCGCGATTATAACGATCAATACCAAACATATTTTGGAACAGTTGTTGGTCTGTGGCCATATGTGTTAAACCGCGCAAGTAATAAAGATAATCAAGATCTTCGTGTGTCGGGTTTAGACGCATAAAGCGGTCAATACTTGCTAGTGCTAATGCTGTTTCATCACGCTTGTAATAAGCGTAGATAAGATCAAGTTGAACTTGATCTGAATGAGGCCCAAAAGGATAACGGCTATCTAACGCTTCTAATACCTCGGTTGCTTTTTCATAGTTTGCTGATTCTAATGCTTGTTGAGCATCGTGATAAAGTTCAACGGGTGGTTTATCATCGACCTTAGGTTTCTCACTTTTTTTCGAAGAGCAACCTACAGTGAAAAAAATAATAAATACAGAGGTGGTTAATAGTCTGAGGATCTTGTTCATAAGTGTTATAATGCCTGTCGAGCTTATCTAAAAATAGGATTGATAGGGACACAGTATCTGCTATCGGCTAAAAAAAGAAAAGTTAAAAAAGACAAAATGTGACAAGATTGCACTACAATGCGCAAATCAAAGTTTATTAACCGCCATTAGCGCCCAATTCGTCGTGCTAAAAAGAGAAAAGAAGAGAAAAAGATATGAGTCAAGAGTTACACCTAACCGCAGAAGTTACCGAAAAGCAATTAGGTTTTCGTTTAGATAAAGCATTGGCATCGTTATTTCCTGATTATTCTCGGACACGCATTAAAGAGTGGGTTTTAGAAGGCATGGTACAAATTGATGGCGAAGTGGTTAATGTCCCGCGTGAAAAAGTATATACACACCAAGCTGTTGAAGTGAATGCATTCTTAGAAGATGAAGTGGTATTTAAAGCACAAAATATTGAACTTGAAATTATCTTTGAAGATGAACATATTCTAGTGATCAACAAACCTGCTGGTTTAGTGGTACATCCTGGTGCTGGTAACCCTGATGGCACTGTTTTAAATGCACTTTTGTATCGTTACCCTGAAATCGCTGAAGTACCACGAGCAGGTATAGTGCATCGTTTAGATAAAGACACAACAGGCTTAATGGTAATCGCTAAAACAATTCCTGCACAAACGCACTTAGTTGCAAGTTTACAAGCTCGTGAAATTACCCGCGAGTATGATGCAATTGCGATGGGTATCTTCACTGCTGGTGGACGTGTTGAAGCACCAATTGGCCGTGATAAAGTAAACCGCGTAAAAATGGCTGTTGCGACGGTTGGTGGTAAGCATGCTGTTACCCATTACCGTGTCGCTGAGAAATACCGTGCCCATACTCGTTTACGTTTACGTTTAGAGACAGGACGTACTCACCAAATCCGTGTGCATATGGCACATCTTGGCCATGTATTAGCGGGTGATCCTGTATACGGTGGTCGTCCTCGCCCACCTAAAGGCGCAGCAGAAGAGCTAACAACAACATTACGCGCATTTAAACGCCAAGCATTACATGCAACGATGTTGCGTTTAAACCACCCAATTACCGGTGAGTTAATGGAATGGCATGCGCCTGTTCCTGAAGATATGGAAAAGTTAGCTGCAGTATTGCGTGCGGATACTATTTTCTACGAAAAGTAACATAATTATTCAGGTCATCGCTATTTAAGCTGACTTCATCGTTGAAAAATGCTCATTTAAACTACTAAACTGTGCTTTTCGCCTTGAATTAAGCGTAAATAGATTAACCCCAAACATTTACTCCCAAGCAGCTAAGTACGATGTAAGGTTCACAGCCGGAGCTATATAATGATCAATTTAATCAAACCTAATTGGTCTGCTCCGAGCCATGTCAAAGCATTTTCAACAACTCGACTTGGTGGTGTAAGCAAAGGACCTTATTTAGGATTAAACCTTGGACTACATGTTGAGGATGAAAGCTCATTAGTTTTACAAAACCGCAAGCGATTAACACAACAGCTTGGTTTAACGTCACCGCTTTGTTGGTTAAATCAAACCCACAGTACAATACTTTTAAAGCTTAATAATCAAACTGAACAAGATATCGAAGCCGATGCTTCATGGACGACGCAAAAAAGTGTGAGTTGCGTTGTGATGACTGCAGACTGCTTACCATTGCTTATAACTGATAAGCAGGGCAGTTTTGTCTCGGCGATTCATGCAGGCTGGCGTGGACTGTGTGATGGTATTATTGAAAAAACAGTTACTAAGATTTGCAATGAATTAAATCTGCAAAGTAATGAGTTACTAGTTTGGCTTGGCCCCTGCATCGGAAAAACTGTATTTGAAGTGGGCTCAGAGGTAAGAGACGAGTTTATTAACCACGACGCAAATGCTCAGCAAGCGTTTACTGTTTTTCAAGATCGCTATTTAGCTGACTTACACCAGCTTGCCCGTTTGCGTTTAGCTGAATTTAATATTGCAGAAATAACATCAAGTGAGCACTGCACTTTTTTGGAAGCTGAACTTTTTTACTCCTACCGTCGAGATGGAAAAACAGGGCGTATGGCAACGTTAATTTACATTAGTGAGCCCAAACTTTAATTTCCAACCTTGAAATTTAACGCTTAAACCTCCATCTTAGTCTTATCAAGGAGGCCATTATGCGTTTAGATAAACTCACCAGTAAATTCCAATTAGCCATTTCCGATGCGCAATCGCTTGCATTAGGGCGTGATCATCAATATATCGATACTACGCATCTTATGTTGGCATTATTGAATCAAGATGGTGGCTCCATTCGCCCAATTTTAGCCGACCTTGAGATCGACATTAACCTATTACGTTCGCAACTTTCTGCTGAATTAGACCGCATTACACCTGTGTCTGGTATCGGGGGGGATATTCAGCTCTCTGCTCAGCTTGGCATTCTATTTAATCTTTGTGATAAATTTTCGCAAAAGAATAAAGATAAGTTTATCTCCTCAGAACTTTTTTTATTAGCTGCGTGTGAAGATAAAGGTACGCTAGGTGAAATATTAGCTGGCCTTGGTTTAACAAAACAAAAAGTTAACAAATCGATCAATAAAATCCGTGATGGTCAAAATGTAGATGACCAAAATAGTGATGGCCAAGAACAAGCGTTAGCCAAGTTTACGATTGATCTCACCGAGCGTGCCGAACAGGGGAAACTGGACCCGGTGATTGGTCGCGACGATGAAGTACGCCGTATGATTCAAGTATTACAGCGCCGTACTAAAAATAACCCGGTTATTATTGGTGAGCCTGGTGTGGGTAAAACGGCTATTGTTGAGGGGCTTGCACAGCGAATTATTAATGGTGAAGTACCAGAAGGGCTTAAAAATAAACGTGTTTTGTCTTTGGATATGGGCTCACTGATTGCTGGGGCAAAATATCGAGGAGAATTTGAAGAGCGTTTAAAAGCAGTGCTTTCAGAACTAGCTAAAGAGGAGGGGCAGGTGATCCTCTTTATTGATGAATTACATACTATGGTTGGCGCGGGTAAAACCGATGGGGCAATGGATGCGAGTAACATGCTAAAACCTGCACTTGCACGTGGTGAGCTACATTGTGTAGGTGCGACTACCTTGGATGAATATCGTTTATATATTGAAAAAGATGCTGCCCTTGAACGCCGTTTCCAAAAAGTACAAGTAGACGAACCAACTGTTGAAGATACCATTGCTATTTTGCGAGGCCTCAAAGAACGCTACGAATTACATCATAAAGTAGAGATCACCGATCCTGCTATTGTCGCAGCTGCAACGTTATCTCACCGCTATATTTCTGACCGACAGCTTCCTGATAAAGCGATAGATTTGATTGATGAGGCGGCTTCTAGTATTCGTTTACAGATGGACTCTAAACCCGAAAGCTTAGATAAACTAGGGCGTAAAATTATCCAGCTTACCGTTGAACAAAAAGCCCTTAAAAACGATACCGATGAAGCGACACTTAAGCGCTTGAAAGATATCGAAAGATCTTTAAAAACTAAAGGTAAAGAATACAAATTATTAGATGAAGTGTGGAAAGCTGAAAAAGCTGCACTTTCCGGCACACAAAATATCAAAAAAGCGTTGGAACAAACACGTTTAGATTTAGAGGTGGCTAGTCGCGCTTCGGATCTTACGCGTATGTCTGAGCTTCAATACGGGAAAATTCCTGAGCTTGAAAAGCAACTTGATCTTGCCGCACAAGCTGAGATGCAAGATATGACCTTACTTAAGCATTGTGTCACCGAAAATGAGATTGCAGAGATCTTAGCACGCTGGACCGGTATCCCTGTTGATAAAATGCTCGAAGGAGAACGTGATAAATTACTGAAAATGGAAAAGCATCTGCACAGTCGTGTGATTGGACAGAATGAAGCTATTGATGCTATCTCAAATGCTATTCGTCGTAGCCGAGCAGGGCTTAGCGATCCAGATCGACCAATTGGATCATTTCTGTTTTTAGGTCCAACGGGCGTCGGTAAAACAGAATCTTGTAAAGCACTTGCTAACTTCCTATTTGATAGTGAAGCTAATATGGTACGCATCGATATGTCAGAGTTCATGGAAAAACATTCTGTCGCTCGTTTAGTAGGCGCACCTCCTGGTTATGTTGGTTATGAAGAGGGCGGGTATTTAACAGAAGCGGTACGTCGTAAACCCTACTCTGTTATTTTGTTGGATGAGGTTGAAAAAGCACATCCAGATGTATTCAATATTCTATTGCAGGTGCTGGATGATGGACGCTTAACCGATGGGCAAGGGCGTACTGTCGATTTTCGTAATACAGTTATCATTATGACCTCTAATATTGGCTCGGACCTTATTCATGAACAGTTTGATACTTGTAGTTATAATGAGATTAAAGATCTGTTATTTGGCGTATTACGTACTCAGTTTAAACCTGAATTTTTAAATCGAATAGATGAAACTGTGGTTTTCCATCCATTAGGACAGAAACACATAAAATCGATCGCTACCATCCAATTACATCAATTACAAAAGCGCCTTAAAGAGATGGACTACCAACTTACTTTCAATGACGAATCTATCGAACTACTCGTCGGTGCAGGTTACGATCCAGTTTATGGTGCAAGACCACTCAAACGTGCGATTCAACAGCTACTAGAGAACAAGCTTGCTGAACAGATGATTTCTGAAAAACTAGTAAAAAGTAAAAAAATATTAGTTGATGTAAATGATGGAAAAATAGACTTTGTTCAATAAAACTTTTCAACAATTAGATAATTATTTAGATTTATTAACCTGTTATTGGCAATTTGAGGCATTTCACCTTAGAGATTATCCATGGTCTGATATTAACCCTGCGTTGAGTGAGTTTTTAGATAATCTCTCGGAGCAGGAGTTAGCGCTTTATCAAGATAGCCCTGAGACGTTATATGCTTTATTAAGCCCTCTCATTAAACCGTTGCGTCCACTTAGCGATTCACTCTTTATTATACAGTCACTCGAATATGCTGAAGCAGATATTCCCTTTTGGTTAACAACTGGAATTAAAGGGCGTAAATGGTCGCAAATATCTGCTTTTGCAGGGCAAGTCAATGACCAGTATCCTATTGTTGAATGGTGTGCTGGCAAAGGTCACCTTGGTCGGTTAATTAGTTGGCAAAATAACTTAGACGTTACCTCCATAGAGTGGCAAAAAAAACTGTGTGACTTAGGACAAGCAGAAGCTACTAAAATGCAGGTGCAACAGAAATTTAAACAAGCCGACGTGTTGAAAGGTGAAGCTGATAACTGTATCGAAAAAAATTGTCATGCGGTTGCACTACATGCCTGCGGTGACTTGCACCTGCGCCTTATAAAACTTGCCAAGCAAAGAAAACCAGCCCAGCTAACTATCAGCCCTTGTTGTTATCATTTAACAGAGCAGAGTGTTTATCTGCCTTGCTCGTTACAGGGGAAAGTATCACCTTTAAGGATAACGAAGCAGTTACTAAAGTTAGCGGTGAGTAAACAAGTCACTACAGGAAAAAGGCAATCACGATTAAGTGAGAAAGAAGTGTTATGGCGATTAGCCTTTGATGAGCTACAAAAGTGTAGCCTAGCAACAGAAGATTATTGCCCATTACCAAGTTTCCCTAAAGCTTTGTTATCAGGAGAATTTAGCGAATTTGTAGCGTGGGCAATGGACAAAAAATCATTCGCTTTTAATCTGCCTAAACAGCTACAAGCCTTTTTAGATTTAGCACAAAAACGTCTTAATAAAGTGCGTCGTATGGAACTAATAAGCCAGTTTTTTGTTCGTCCATTAGAGTTATGGCTCGTTTACGATAGAGTGCTTGCGTTGCAAGAATCTGGCTACAAAGTGAAGCTTTCTAGCTTTTGTGATGAGCAGGTAACACCTCGAAACCTATTGATTCAGGCAGAGTTTACAGGCGCTAAAGATGATTGATGCTCTCTGTGAAATAGACAATAAAGTATTCTCTATTTATGAGTTTAAAGCACAGCCTGAAGCGGAGATAAACAGGTTACGTTATTCATTGCTATGCCCTGTGTGCAAGCAAAAAGCCTACTTTAGAAAAGCTTCAAAAGATGGCAAGCAAGCCTGTTTTGGTAGCCGTTACCATAAAAGTGATTGTGAAGAGCTTAATTCAAGCGTAAGAAAACCGGAGGAGGATAAGCAGGTTGCGGAGTTAGAAAATATAGTGCTTGAAACAGATTCGCTGTCAATTGATTTCAGCAAACCTATCTCTTCAAAAATCGCTACAAAGCAATCATCTACTCGTGCAACAAAGGCTGAGTCTGTAAAAAAGAGCGGTAGTGAGCTAACGGCTAATAAACAGGGGCTTAAAAAGCTTTTAGTCAGCCTATTACGTGGTAGTTCCCTTGCGAGCTCTGATTTGTGGGTTTATACCAGTGAAAAACACAAATGGCGTGCAAAGAACCTGTTTGTGAATGTTAATGATGCCAAACCAACAGAGAACGGTGCACCACGTCTTTATTGGGGAACAATCTGCCATGCCGATAAAACACTTAATTGGCTAAATCCTGCTGAAGAGCGTAGTGTTGCTATCCCTATCAGCAAATACCGTGAACAACTTTTAAGCCGTTTTGATATTCAAGAATCACGAGATTTAGAGGGGGCGGGTTTTATTATTTTTGCTAAATGTGTGGAGAGTAAAGACAAAAAACGAAAATTTTTACAGCTTTGGGATAATGATTGTCAATATTTTTACATTTCTAAAGCAGAGGAGTAAACATGATTTAGCTTCCCATCTTGAGATTAGGTAGTCACAATATTTCTAATAATGCATTGCATTTTGAAAATAACTTGCATGTTGCAATACTCCTCATTGAGAAAACCCCTCCTAACTGATTGTATTTAAATAATAGTATAACTTGGAGCAGTACTTGCAGTTATAAAGCAAAGTTAATTAAATTCAATATTGGAGGTAAGTTATGCTAACTATGAGCAATTTTATTAATGGGGCAGATCTATTCTTCTGGGATGAAATAGAGTTAGAAAATTGCTCGGAGAGTGTTGGCGATGATAACTTTAATAACGATCTAGCATTAGACTGTTTAAGTGATTGGTTAATTATTGGTGAAGTTAAGGCGTAGGTTATTTTAGCGAACAATTAAGGTTAAGTTAAGAGAGTAGGTAGTTTTATTATGTATCTAGTTGTTTGTAATCGTTAAAAATAAAGTGATAAAAAAACCGCAATAATGCGGCTTTTTCTTAGTTATTGATTAAGGAAAGGTTTATCCCTCAACAATGCCTTGGCTGGCTAAGTATTCAGCGTAGGTACCATGGAAATCAATCACTTTATCTTCTTTGATTTCAATAATACGTGTAGCTAACGATGATACAAACTCACGGTCATGAGAAACAAACAGTAATGTACCTTCGTAGTTCTCAAGTGCTAAGTTTAATGATTCAATTGATTCCATATCCAAGTGATTGGTTGGCTCATCCATTAATAGAATGTTTGGTGCATCCATCATTAACTTACCAAATAACATACGGCCTTGCTCACCACCAGAGATGATTTTTACAGACTTACCAATATCGTTTGAACCAAATAGTAAACGGCCTAATGTGCCACGTACAGCTTGCTCATCGTCACCTTGTTTCATCCATTGCGCCATCCATTCCATAAGCGTTTGATCTTTCTCAAATGCGTAGGCGTGATCCTGTGCGTAATAACCTAGGTTAGCGTTTTCAGACCATTTAAACATGCCTGAATCGACTTCAACTTGGCTCATTAGTGTACGTAATAGTGTTGTTTTACCCACACCATTTTGGCCAATAATTGCAACACGCTCGCCAACTTCAACCATCAGGCTTAAGTCTTTAAACAATGTTTTATCAAAGCTCTTGGTTACATTTTCCATCTCTAATGCATTGCGGAAAAGTTTCTTCTCTTGTTTGAATACGATGTAAGGATTAACACGGCTTGATGCCTTAACTTCTGCCAGCTCAATTTTATCCATCTGCTTAGCACGAGAGGTTGCTTGTTTTGCTTTAGATGCATTAGCAGAGAAACGACTTACGAAGTCTTGTAGCTCAGATAACTGTGCTTTTTTCTTTGCATTTTCATTTAATAAACGTTCACGAGTTTGCGTTGCGGCTGTCATGTATTCGTCATAGTTACCAGGGAAAAGGCGTAATTCACCGTAATCGATATCAGCCATATGGGTACAAACAGAGTTTAAGAAATGACGGTCATGCGAGATGATAACCATCGTACATTGACGTGCTTTTAATTCTGTTTCTAACCAACGGATAGTATCGATATCCAAGTTATTGGTAGGCTCATCGAGTAACATGATATCTGGGTTTGAGAAAAGAACCTGCGCAAGTAATACACGTAGTTTCCAACCCGGTGCAACTTCAGACATTAAGCCGTAATGTTGATCAAGTGGAATACCAACGCTTAATAGAATTTCTCCTGCACGAGAATCGGCAGTGTAACCGTCCATCTCTGCAAATTCATTTTCAAGATCACCAACAGCCATGCCTTCAGCTTCTGTCATTTCTGGTAATGCGTAGATGCGGTTACGCTCATTCATTACCGCCCACATCTCTTTGTGGCCCATTAGTACTGTATCTAGTACTGAGAACTCTTCAAAAGCAAACTGGTCTTGGTGAAGTTTAGCAATACGCTCGTTAGGATCGCGTGTCACATTACCTGCACTTGGCTCAAGATCTCCGGTTAGGATCTTCATAAATGTAGATTTACCACAGCCGTTAGCACCGATTAAACCGTAACGGTTACCCGTACCGAATTTAACAGAGATGTTTTCAAATAATGGTTTTGCACCAAACTGCATGGTGATGTTGTTAGTACTAAGCAAGGCAATCTTCCCAAATAAAAGGTAATTAATAAAAAGTGGCGCTATTATACCGATCAAATTGATTATTTATAGAGCAAGGGTGATTTAAATCACATCTACTCTAAACTTTACTGTAAGCTACGCGATTATTTTATTTTGTATCATCTATAAGAGATTACTTTATGAGTTTTGACTCCCTTGGTTTACCTGAAACGTTATTAAATGCGGTTAAAGAGCAAGGCTATACAGAGCCTTCCCCGATTCAAGCACAAGCTATTCCCGTTATATTAGAGGGAAAAGATGTCATGGCCGCGGCGCAAACGGGTACAGGTAAAACAGCGGGTTTCACACTACCTCTATTAGCTGGTCTGATTGATGGCGAGCCTGCAAAAGCAAATCAAGTACGTGTATTAATTTTAACGCCAACACGTGAGCTTGCTGCTCAAATACATGAAAGTGTGCAAAACTACGGTAAAAATTTACCCATAAAAAGTGCTGTTGTCTTTGGTGGTGTAAAAATCAATCCACAGATGCAACTGCTTCGTCGTGGTGTAGATGTATTAGTGGCGACACCTGGTCGTTTGTTAGATCTATATAACCAAAATGCTGTACGCTTTAAGCAACTTGAAGTTTTAGTGTTAGATGAAGCTGATAGAATGTTAGATATGGGTTTTATCCATGATATTAAACGTATTATCAGTTTCTTACCTAAACAGCGTCAAAATTTACTTTTTTCGGCAACGTTTTCACCAGATATTCGCAAGCTGGCAAAAGGCCTAGTAAATAACCCGGTTGAAATTTCAGTAAGCCCACGTAATACCACCGCTGAAAGTGTGACGCAGTTCATTTATGAAGTAGATAAAACCAAAAAATCGGTTTTATTAAGCACGTTAATAAAAGAAGAAAATTGGCAACAGGTTTTAGTTTTCTCTAAAACCAAACACGGCGCCAATCGCTTAGTAAAACAGCTTGAAGCACGTGGAATTCGTTCTGCTGCTATTCATGGTAATAAGAGTCAAGGTGCACGAACTAAAGCGTTAGCTGCATTTAAAGATGGGCAAGTTAATGTATTGGTTGCGACAGATATTGCCGCACGTGGTATCGATATCGACCAGTTGCCACAGGTTGTTAACTTCGATTTACCACATGTCAGTGAAGATTATGTTCATCGTATTGGCCGTACAGGCCGTGCAGGTAACTTTGGGCAAGCGGTTTCATTAGTTTGTAACGAAGAGTTTAAATTACTTAAAGATATCGAAAAGTTAATTAAAAAAGTGATTCCACGTAAAACATTAAAAGGTTTTGAACCGGGTACACCGTTACCACCTTCTGTTTTAGATACGCGTGCTGCTAAACCGAAAAAGCCTAAGAAAGCAAAACCAGGTCATCGTGATGGTCAGCGCTCAGGTGCAGGTACAGGTAGTAGTCATAAACAACGTAGCTCACGTAATAACTTTGTTGGTGAATAATTAGCCTTTCAACCTGCTAGCTCACTAATTTAGTAACAAATCTATTTAAGCCTCAAATAATTGCATTATTTGGGGCTTTTTTCATTTTGGGCTGTGGCATGATGCGCGCTTCTTAAAAAATAGTGTGTCAGCTTTATGAAAAAAATTGCAATCTTTGCAGATGTTCAAAATATCTATTACACCTCTCGCCAAGCCTATGGCAAACAGTTTAACTATCGCAAGTTATGGCAAAAAATAAAAGCTGAAGGAAAAATAACCCATGCCTTTGCTTATGCCATTGATAAAGGTGATAACCAGCAAAAAAAATTCCAAGATGTACTCAAACATTTAGGTTTTGAGGTAAAGCTAAAACCTTACATTCAACGTAGTGATGGCAGTGCAAAGGGCGATTGGGATGTGGGTATTACCATTGATATTATGGAGATTGCACCTTTGGTAGATACTATTATATTACTCTCTGGCGATGGTGATTTTGCTATTCTGCTCGACAAAGTAAAAAACTCATTCTCAGTGCAAACAGAAGCTTATGGTGTACCAAAACTAACAGCCAAAGCATTAATAAATAGCTGTAGTCTGTTTCACCCTATCGACAGTGAGTTATTGCTTTAGTAAAGTGACCTTTTAATTTTATATAAAAGGTTATTACATTGAAATTTATTATTGTTGCGTTGATCTTGGTTGGGTTATTTTTTATCTTCAAAAATTTTACTGCTAGTAAAAATGCCACTCAAAATATTGAGATAGGTGCTGAGTTTTTAGCGTCTAATGCAAACAAAGAGGGCATAAAAACAACAGAGTCTGGTTTGCAATATGAGGTGCTCACTAAAGGTGAAGGTGAAATTCATCCTACTAAAAAAAGCAATGTAACTGTGCATTATCACGGCACCTTAATTGATGGAACTGTGTTTGATAGCTCAGTTGATCGCGACAAAACCATCTCATTCAAACTTAATCAAGTTATCTCTGGTTGGACTGAAGGTGTACAGTTAATGGTCGTGGGTGATAAGTTC
>Ga0209292_1000862_pt1 | contig 38633 bp, 33 predicted proteins | sample GOMGulsemesocosm_2_FD_184634 | JGI IMG/M metagenome (GOLD analysis project Ga0209292, IMG submission 184634) | Methane-oxidizing microbial communities from mesocosms in the Gulf of Mexico - GOM9C Gulf of Mexico (SPAdes) (version 2) | ecosystem: Environmental > Aquatic > Marine > Cold seeps...
AAGGAAAGGCAATGATCACTATTGATCAATTGTTTGTCGTTTGTAAGGCACTTGGTGTTAAACCTGAAGCGATTATATCGAAAGCTTCAAAGGGGGTAGAAGCATTTAGTACTGAGGAAGCTGTTAACGTTACAACAACCAAAGAAGCAAGTTCCTCTGGCGCAATCCTAACTGGTGCCGCAATAGGCGCATTACTTACCCTATTTCTTACTAAGGGAAAGTAAGCAACCTTTACCCTCGGATTCAGACAAAGTGATACTGTAGTGGATGAATGAAACTGGCCACTAGCTTTGCGTAATTCGCATGTTTTACCATAGCAAAGGTTGTCAGTCATCTCAGGGTCTGTGAATTTACTAACACGTTTATACCCAACTTCCCTATTACATGATTAAACAGTAAAGAAGGAAGTTCAGCTTAGTTATTTTAGCTATCGCCAGACGGCATAAGGCTTGGCAACTACCCAAACTGGTAATTTGGGAAGTTATATTTAATTGTTCGAACATTACTTATAAAACCCGCTCAGATAAAAAACTAGCTTACCAATAAAATGTATGGAGTAGCATTTTATTAAAACAGGTTCTCTGATGCAGCAAGGCAATACAATTTAGACAAACCACAGTTTGTCTAAATTTATAAGCAGTACTATTCTCTATTCAGTAGTTGAAACTGGCAACCCCGCAGCCACATCTTTGAAAGCAGCCAATGCAGCTTCTAGATGATCGATAATTTCTTGCTGTAAAATATCAGGTGCAGGTAAATTACCAAGATTATCTAAGCTATCGTCTTTAAGCCAAAACACATCGAGACTGGCTTTGTCACGATTGATTAGCTCATCATAGCTATAATATTTAAATCGTTCTTTTTCTTCACGTTCATGACGGTTTTCTGGGTTATAGCACTGAATAAAATCTTTTAGATCACTCAACATCATTGGGTGTTGTTTCAACGTGAAGTGCTTATTGGTTCTTAAATCGTAGAACCAGATACCTTTTGTATGTACATTTTCATCACGAGCTGCATTATCAAAAAACACTACATTTGCTTTAACGCCATTTGCATAAAAGATACCTGTAGGTAATCGTAAAATAGTATGTACATCGCAGTTGTTTAACCACTTACGACGTATGCGCTCACCCGCGCCACCTTCAAATAAAACGTTATCAGGTAATACTACAGCCGCTTTACCCGTATCTTTTAAACTAGAAATAATATGCTGTAAAAAATTTAACTGTTTGTTGGTTGTTGTGGCCCAGAAATCCTGACGCTCATAAGTTAACGCGTCTTTATCTTCACCACCTTCAGCATTGGTGATCGTCATGCTGCTTTTCTTTCCGAAAGGTGGATTCGCTAGTACATAATCTACCTTATCTTCGCCTTTGATTTGGGTGAGCAAAGCATCCGCCCTTTCTACTTCAGGTTCACCATCAATGCTGCCAATATTGTGTAAGAACAGATTCATTAAACACATACGGCGAGTTGATGGGACTATTTCATTACCACGGAAAGTTTCATCACGTAAAAACTTAACTTGTTCTTTGTTCAACTTTGATTTTGCAATGACACTTTTATCATGCTTTGATGGATTCCAATGGCTCATACCTTTTTCGATCCATTTATCATCACCATAAGTGATCCAATCACTTGCAGTTAAGAAAAAACCACCAGTACCGCATGCTGGATCTGCAATCGTTTTTTTCGGTTCAGGACGAACACAAGCAAGCATTGCATCAATCAATGCACGCGGTGTAAAGTATTGACCAGCTCCACTTTTAGTATCTTCAGCATTCTTTTGCAGCAAGCCTTCGTATAAATCACCCTTGGCATCAGAATCTAAGCTAATCCAGTTTTCATCGTTAATCATTTTAACAATACGTGCCAACTTAGCGGGATCAGGTATCTTATTTTCAGATTTATAAAAAATTGCGCCAATCATGCCGTTTTCTTTTGCTAGGCTTTTTAATACAATACGGTATTGTTCTTCTAACTTCTCACCCGATAAGCCTTGCAACGTTTCCCAGTTGTAATCTGTAGGAACCTTTGTATCTCTTGAGTACGGTGGTTGAGCATATTCATATGCCATTTTTAAAAACAGCAAGTAAGTAAGCTGCTCTAAGTAATCACCATAACCCACACCGTCATCACGCAATGTGTGACAGTAATTCCAAACTTTTTGTACTAACGCTGGAGCGTTCATGACTATTACCTTATTTAAATTATGCAACTTGATTCTCTAGAGCTAATGGTAAACCATCTTTAACTAATGCAACCACAAGAGGGTTTTCTACTTCGAAATAACCGTTTAGCATTTTAGCAACTTTATCCTTAAGGAAGCCTAAACCCTGCTCAGGGTAATTACTTTTCAACATTTCATATTTTCTTAGCCCCAATAGGATTTCTGCATTTGTACTGTTTCTATTCAGATCCAAAGATGCTAGATAACCACCGATCTCACCCAACACTTGCTGATAATTTGATGATAGAACTGTTTCCTTGAGGCGTTTTTCAATTGAAAAAACCTCACTCCACGTCCTAGTCTCCTCTATATCGGGCGAAATTGTGATAGTCCAATCAGGTTTATCACCTAGTAGCTCTATTGCAGGTGTTCTGCGCAGACAAATTTCCGCTTTAATGTTTCCATAGGGATTTAAGGATTTTCTTCTCACGTTGTTTTTGAAGATGATATCCTGTTGAAGTTTATAACTTTTATTACATTTCCCGCCCATAGGAACTAAGTTGAGTAGATTTGCAGCAGAAGCTACATATATGTCTTTTAATAAATAATGGTCTTCATCTTCTCTTTTTAAGCCTGGGGCTTCGAAAGGTTCATAACCACAAAAGGGACAAGTTTTACTAGTTAAAGAGTCGTAAATCGCTTTATAATGTGTATCTCTAGACTTGGTCTTTGTAAGTAACTTAAATCCTTCAAGAAATATTCGTTTTAAGCAGTCTATAAAGGGCCTTTCATTATCAGTTATAGTTAGAGGAATAGTAGTTCCATTTAATAACCCATCAATATCATTCTGATTATTAATAAATGCTAATGCGGCATTCCGTTGTGCTTCAGTTTGTAGGCTTGCTATATCTTTAAGCTCTATTAGTAAATCACGCAATGCTCTTCGAGAACTTAATTTGGCTCTGTGTCTTGTAGGTAAGATGACTGGCCAATCAGGCACTACAACTCCACGATTAAGGTTGCTAAAAATAAGAATAATGGCTTCATAGATACTTTCATGAACAAAGTTATTGTTTTGAGCAGAATCAATAGGATAATTAATTAGCATTAACTTTCCTCACTCGATATTAATGCTAATTTTGCTGCTAATTTCATACGTTCCGTTGACTCACCTAAATTGGCAATCACATCTTGTATTTGCTCCTTTGTACCATTAGCCATTAATTCTTTAATTTGCTCTCTTGGCACCCCTGATATTTGCGGCGAAATATCAAAACACTCAGCAAGAATTGCATCAAACTTGCTACCGTAAGTTTGAATTCTCGGAGATCTTGATTCGATTACCCCTTTTTCGTTCTTACTAAATATTAATACGTTCTTTCTATCCATGTCTGAAGGAACAAATGGCGAGTGTGTAGTAATCAAACAGTCTTGCATAGACGCTAATGAGTTTTCAGAACGTTTACCTTCATTTTTACACTTATCTTTACTGGTTGTCGGTAGATCCATTATGTTCGAAATGAATTCGACTCGCCATTTAGGGTTAAAATGACTTTCAGGTTCATCTAACAAAAACAATACATTAGGGAATGACGCCATACATAGTGTCCCTAATAATTGTGCAAATTGATGTTCCCCATCTGAAAGAGAAACATAATCAACAGGCTTATCACTTTTCTTTGAAATGAACTCAACTCTTTCAAAACGGAAAACCTTATCACGCTCCATTGGCTCTGGTAACCTAGATGCAAATCGCCTTTGTTCGACACCTTTTTCATAAGCTGCCCTGTCTTTAGCTGGAATAATAAGATCATTCAACATAGCTAATTTATGGAAACACGAATATAGTTCTAAAGCCCCACCTTTCCAGTAATGTTTGAAAGCGGCGTTAGTCGCAGTTTGAATATAGAAATCGAACGTCCATGACCACGTTTGCTCATCGTAGCTAAAACAAGTTGCACAATTCTTCAGGTAATCAATATAGCTGTCTAATTCGTCCGTTAATTTCACACCACCACTAGGTGCAGCAGTATGCTTTCTTTGGACTACACAACGAAATGACCTAAGTTTTTCTAAGTTAGACTTTTCAATTAAGTGTTGTCGAACATTAGCTGGATTTAAGAGTAAATTAGCTACCAAAACTTCCAAATTGGTACTGTAATCGATTAATAGCATTCTAGAATCTAAGATAAGCTTAGACTTTAGTTCATCTTTAATCGCATTAGTTCTTACTTGATTAGCATACCCAGCCCTACTTACAAAAAATGGGATACTTAGGGTTTCATTGTCGCCAGATGTATATCCTACAACCTTTGACGGTAGTAAAATCACTACTTTTGATTGTTCTGTAATTGGTACCCATTCATCTTCAACAAGCTCTTCAACCACTATTTCAGGTGTTTTTTTACTGACTTTTCGTCTATATATCTTTACGAGATGACTATGCCCTTTGCTATCAGCAATAGAATACTCAAGTTCAAACTGAATTTGCTTGTTTGGTGTGCCTTTCTCTTCTTCTGAAAGAAACTCAGCAAAGACAGCTTGGAATATTTCAGCAATAATCTGTAAGACTTGTGATTTACCTGTGCCATTTGGGCCAATTAAACACAAAGGTGAAAACCTATCGATTTCAATTTCGCCATTTCGGAAATTTATTTCAACGTCATTTAACAAGCCACCACAAGTATCAGCATCTATAATTTTCAACCGAACGAGCTTCATTTATCTTCCTTTACGAACTTAATCGCATCAGTTCCCTGATCAAATACCTGACTAAATAGCGGCTTATCTTCACTTAACATGTCAAAAATACAATCTTTTAACTGATCATAATCACCTTGAAATGCCTTTTGTATTTCTTCAAACGTAAAGCTACTTTCTTTATAGTCACTCACCCACTTAGTAACGTTATCTCTAGTGATTTTTTTCATAGTTTGCACTTTCTTAGTCCGTTTAGGTTTGGCTATTTTTGCTAGTTCTTCACGTTCAGCTTTTATTTTTTCGAGTAATGAAAATGCCGTTTCATCAGTAGGATCTTGAGGTACTAGTTGTCCAGAAAAAGCTGACTTTAGTATGCTTTTACGCTGGGCATTAAGAAATTTCAACGTTATATCAGCTTCAGAAGTACTGTTAGCAATAGATTGGAAAGCAGTAACTAGGTTACTTTGTATCTCTTCCACTTCGCTTAAAGGAGGCAACGGCACTGAGAATTTCAGAAGTTTCCCCTGAGAAACATTCTTCATTGAAGCTTGGTTACCCGTAGCAGCATGTTCTATCTGAGTACGCCCAAATTCACCTCGTATAAATTGAAGTATCCAAAACTTCAACTTATCTTCAATAAATTGTAGCCTGAGTATTTTATCGCTGAGCATTACCTTTTTCGTAACATGCTTAGCAATTACACATGCACCTACTAGCTCAGTGGTATTAGCTCTAGAAAATAAAAAGTCACCTTCTCCTATAAGGAGTTTATCGTTCTCTAGATCGGAACGCGTGCACGTTTTACTTTCCAATTCATTATACTCACCCCACGTTACGGCACTTACTTTAACAACACCATATTCATCAAACTCAGGAGGACGTTCCAAACATTTAAAACTTTTACCAGCCTCAATACTGCCAATTATCATATCCAAACTTGCCCATACCCAACCATCTGGTAACTCAGGTAAGTCCGTTGTGTCAGGCTTTGCTGGCTCTGGGTATTTTGCTTGCCAGCTTTTCGGTGGTTTTTTATCTTTGGCTTTAAACTCTTCTAATTTTTGCTGTTCCCAACGTTCGCGACGCTCTGTAAGGATTCGATCTAACAATTGCTCGCCAGTTTCCTGAATACTACCGCTGTTAACTTCTCGCCATTGTTGTGTAAGCGAGCCTTCGACTGCACTTTTTAACAACGATTGGCGATATTGAGTGAGCTTAACTTGAGCCGCTTTAAGTTCTTTGACCCCAGAGTCGAGTTCAGAAAAGAGTTCTTCGAGTTTATCAACTATACGTTTTTGTTCTTTTTCTGGAGCAAAAGGGAAAGGTAGCAGTGCAGATTTACTACCTGAAATCTCTAGAAACGTTGTCCCACTAGCTAATTTCTCTGCAAACGGCTTGGCAAATATTAACCAATAATATAGAAATTTCGATGAGATAGGTTTCTCAGGGATAAAGCTTTTAAACCCTTGATTTGTAGAAACTTCATTAGCCGCGATTGCAACATAACCTATAGGAGCTCTGGAGCTAAAAAGTACAGTTTCTTTTGGTAAAATTTGAGCGCTTGAGTTTTCTAGACCATATTGGGTAATATTTCTACGACCTCTTTTTATATAAATACCTTTATGATTCGACATATCCGCAGGAGTTATCCATGAAATATCACCATTGTAGTATTGTTCAACCTTTGTGCTCGGTGTCCCACCACTAATAATAGAGGTGATTTGCGAGATGCTTACCCATTCCCAGTTTTGAGGAATATCCCATGTATCACCGGATATTAGAGAACTTAAGTTTTCTATACTCACGCAATTAATTCCTGATTCATTTCAGCCAATAGGCTATCTAATTCGTTTTTATCGCCGTTGTTAAATAGGCCCCAGGCTTTTTGTAAGCCTCCGTGATCGGAAAAAGGGCTGTAGTCAAAGTCATCTCGTTCAATAAAACAACTGGCGGAAATATGATCTTTAATCAAACGTAACCACTGGGTTTGTTGCTCAGTAAAGACAGTGGAACGCTGAGCGTTATGACGGAAAATCCACTTTTTAAACTTGGCATCCACCTGTTCAGCAAAAGGCTTTAATTCTGCATCTAGGCCAATAGCAAACCTGATTAGCGAGATTATATCGGTTAATTTCCGTTGCGTATTCGCTTTTTGTTTTGCGTTTTTATTTTCGCCTTGATTAAGTCGCTCATAGGCCCCCCACAGCTTCTCTGTTGTAAGTAACAAAGGCGGCTTGCTTAGTGCTTGATGCAACTCTTCTAACATGGCAAAGGTTAAACCTCTGCGCTGGTAGGGTTGCTGATAGAAAAAGCTCAATGCTTGAATATCATCTTTATGCTGTTCAATAAACTCTTTAAAAGTTTGAATGACTTTTTCAGCATCATCCGCAGCTTGGCTGCTGTAGCCTGAGTAAGTAACCGTATCGAGGTTAATATGGTCTATAAGCTGCTCACGCTCTCTGCGCGCTGATTCTATCACTTCCCGTGTTTCTGGGCTATCAAAGCTTTGACAGGCTTGATCGATAAGCTGATTTTTAGCAGTTTGACGTTCGTTGTCAGTTAAGGTTTCTTCGCTGCGCGTAATACCAGCATCTTTAGCATTAGTTAACGCTTTTTTATTGATGGCATCAGGGTCTATGGCGGTGAGTAGTTCTCTGGCAAGTTGCGGTAATGATTTTCCTGCTAATTTCTCAACCTTATCTAAGCCGCGTTTATCGAGTTGTTTGCTTAAGCGCGTTAAGCGGCTAGCTAAACTTTGAATGGTATCATCATCTCTGTGTCCCATTGCCACTCCTTGCAATAAGTCTTTCATTGAAAGATTAGGGACACGCTCTAATGGACGGCTTTCGGTTTTAAGGGACTTTTCTACCCCTACGGCGTCTATCAGAATAAAGCGGTCTTTGTCACTATTGGCGCTTTTACTGACGTTGTGTAAATCTTCATAACTTAAGCTACGTACACCACGACCTTTCATTTGTTCGTAATAGCCTTTGCTACGTACATCGCGCATAAATAGTAATATTTCCAGAGGCTTTACATCTGTGCCAGTGGCTATCATATCAACCGTTACAGTGATTCTTGGGTTAAAGTCGTTACGGAAGTCATTGAGAATACCGTCAGGATCTTTTGCGTTATACGTCACCTTTTTACAAAACTCATTACCTTGACCATACTCTTCACGCACTATTTGGATTATGTCATCGGCATGACTGTCAGTTTTGGCAAAAATGAGTGTTTTAGGTACTTCTTTACGACTAGGGAATATTTCAGTTTCGACCGCTTTTTTCGCTGCTTTGATCACTTGGCGAATTTGGCTTTTATTAACCACAGAACGGTCAAGATCTTTGTTGGTATATTTGCTGTCTTCTTCAGCTTGTGCCCAACGCTTCTTGCGGGTGAGTTTGTCTCGATGATCCAGCCATTCTTTCGCTTTAAGCTCTGCGCCTTTATTACCAATTTCGGTTTCTATTTCATATACATCGTAACCTACGTTTACACCATCAAGTACAGAGTCTTCATAGCTATATTCAGCAACTATATTTTCATTAAAAAAGCCAAAGGTACGCTTATCTGGCGTGGCAGTTAAACCGATGGTAAATGCATCAAAGTAATCGAGTACCTGCTTCCACAAATTGTAAATTGAGCGATGGCATTCATCGACAATAATGAAGTCAAAGGTTTCAATCGGCACCGCAGGGTTATACTTTACGAGCTTGGCCTGTTGTTGATTTTGTTTTATTTCATGGAGCGATAAGTCTTCCGCACTTTCATCAATACGTTTACCACTTAAAATAGAATACATGCGCTGAATGGTACATATACACACTTCAGCAGCCCCGTCTATGGTACTACTACTTAAGCGCTGAACGATGTGATTTTCATGGAAGAAGGTTTGTTTACCCTGTGGTTTAAAAGCATAGAACTCTTGCTGTGCTTGTTTGCCTAAATTGCGGGTATCGACCAAAAATAGAATACGTTTAGCGCCACCATGATTAAGTAAGCGATACACAGCATTAATCGCGGTAAAGGTTTTACCCGCACCTGTCGCCATGTGAATAAGTGAGCGTGGTCGGTTTTCAGATAGGGATTTCTCAAGCCCCGTAATAGCGCTAACCTGACAGTCCCGCAAGTTTGCCTTTGGTAATTCAGGCATGTTATTTTTTAAACTGTTTCGCAGTGAGTGTTCTTGCTTCGTCCACGCTTGCAGTGTTTCGGGCTTGAAAAAGTGGAAAATTTCGCGCGATCTAGGTGCAGGGTCTCTAAGATCGGTAAAATGAATAACTTGGCTTGTCGCTTCAAAGAGGTACGATAAAGGTTCTTTGTCTTTACGGAATTTAATTTTACTGGTGGCATAGCGAAGAGTTTGGTCTTCAACTTGTGAAAGAATGGTTTCATCTTTTTTAGCTTCAATAACACCAACAGCTTGACGCTTTACAAACAGAAGATAGTCCGCAGGACCCGTATCCGTGGGGTGCTCGCGCACAACAACACCTAAACTCTCACCTAGGTTTACCTTTGGCCAAGTTTGTACTTTCCAACCAGCGAGTTTGAGCTGTTCATCTATAGATAAACGCGCCTGAGTTTCTGGTTTTAATCCGTCAATATCAACCATAAAAATCCTGTATTTATTTTGGTATATTATTCGTTATCGATATAATTGAGCATTTAACCTTCTAAAAAATAATCACTGTCTAAAGCTTTTATCTCAAAGACCTGTTTGGTACTGACACCTAAATTATGCTCAAACATTAATTCTGTTAATTTCTCGCCATTAATTAACACAATTCGTTTTTCAATTAATGAAGTAAATTCAAGTGCATCTTTACTAAAATTACTGGTGGTTATAAACACGCCTTTTTTAGCACGATGCATATCAAGCGCCCCTGCAAAGGCTTGTATTTCTGGTCGACCGACGGTTTTATCGGTGTAGCGCTTAGCTTGCAAGTAAATCATCTCCAATCCAAGCTTATCTTCTTTGATAATGCCATCAATACCACCATCTTGTGTATATTGCGTTGCTTGCCCTGCATCTTTTCGAGAGCCGCCGTAACCCATGGCCAACATTAAATCTATAACGAGATTCTCAAAAAATTGAGGTGAAGCAGTTAAGATTGCTTTTAGTAACTCACTTTCCAAAGTGTTATTTAGAATATTCATTGTACTTTCAAGCCGCTCACTTGGAGTTTGGCTATCGGAGATCACACTTTTAATGTCAATGATACCAAGTGGTTTATTACTTTTATTACTACGCTGTTGAAAAGCGATAAATGCAGGGAATTGCTTTAAATAGTCATTATTAATCTCTTCATTACTATTCAGCGCCTGTAACCCACCTTCAGTGATTAAGCAGTGTGCTCTACGAGGCTGAGTGACTAACCCAGCCTGCACTAAATATGTTTTTGCCCAACCAATACGACTGCTTGCATAGGTGCCTTTACCACTTGGGATTTTTAAATTACGTTGTTCTTCAGTAAAGTTGAATTCATTACACACATGTTCAGTAATTTGGCGAACATGATATTCAGAACCATCAGCTAGAGCCTTAAGCACTGAACGCATATAAGTTTGGTATTGTGGTATTGGCATGCTTGGTAGCTTTGAAAAAATAAAGGTGACAATTTAACACATCCCCATGATATCAAAAAGATAATCACTAATCTTCACCTGAGAAGTTTGATCTAGTCGCTAATTATTACTGAGAGTTAAAAAATTGCTTAAACAGTTTGTGTCTACAGCTTGTTCTGTCAAATAAATTAACGGTTATAAATTGTCATTATTTACGAACAACAAATGTTAACTTAGTCGTTATTCAGAGCTCCGATTCCAAATATTTACAAGCATATATTATCTCCGTGAATCCAATCACTGAGGTAAAAATCATGGCAGAAGTACAAGCAGTAAAAGACCTAGATAAGGTAAAATTAATTAGTCACTTATTAGAGCGTCGCTATAGTAAGCAGATGGCGGATGTATGGAATATTGGTTTAAATCTAGCATTACGGATATCTGATTTATTATCCGTTAAATTTAATGATATTCATGATGATAGATTGTTAATTAAAGAATCTAAAACAGGTAAGCTTGCCAACATCCAACTTAATCAAAAAGCATTAACTACAATTCAGCTGATACAAACTGAACATCCTAGTCATGTTTATTTGTTTCAATCCTACCGTAACCAACAAGCTATCAACAAAGCCCCTAAACCACTTACTCGACGTGCTGTATCTGAAGCCTTCGCAATGGTAGGTAAAGAAGTGAATATCGCGTTAGGTACACACTCAATGCGAAAAACACGAGGTTATCATCTTTATCAGAGTACTAAAGATATAGCCCGAGTGATGAAGATGCTTCGACACTCGTCCGAAGGTGTAACACTGCGTTATATCGGTGTCACTCAAGATGATGTTGATAAAGATTTTGTCGACTTAGAAATTTAGTCTCGCTGTTTATTACCATCCACCAGCATAAATAAACCAACTACCCAATTTATGATAATGGGCAGTTGCAAAGCCTTATGCCGTCTGGCTTTTTCTATATTATCGCCTCTGAACTACTCAAATTCGCGTTTAACATCAAAAAGGGAAGCAGGCCATTGCTGTGAGCTGTAGATGTCAAAACCAGTCAATTGCAGATTAATATAGTAGTTAAACGGCATAGGTAAATAAGCCTAGACCTTTAAGACCTAGACTTTCAATCAAACTACCCCCCCAAGCTATCCTTAGCTACCGTCCTCATATTTTGCTTAACGCTAGGTCCCAAAACACACACCATACTCGGGAATGGCGCAGCATCTTGCTCTTGACCATTTTGTAAGAACTTCAACCTCCCCTTAATAAACCGAACCTCACCACCCGCTAAACTTTCATGAAAGGCTCGTGTATCTGTTCTGGCGGGAACCACCATCACGACAGTCGCTCCTTTTTCAGCCTCTTCTTTCGCTTTTACTGCAAACGGCCTAAGTTTTGAATACGGAGGATTACAATAAACTGTTTCACCATTCCAATCTTGATAGAGCGCATCATCTTCAGCAGTGAAATAATAATCACATAATGCAGTCTCCGGTTCTGCAGCGGCATCTAACGTGAAGTTAAATTCTTCATCCAGCTGTTCAAATACCGTTGCAGGTGTTTGCCATTTATCTTGTTGCTTCTCGCCTGTTTTGGCGCTTGAGAAATGTAGTGTTTTATTCATAGTGATGAACTCCATAAAATAGTGGTAACGTGAGTAAAAGAGACTAACGAATTGATAAACCTTAGCCTGTTGCGGCTATGAGGATTTAGTTGCGGCCTTACGCTCAGTTTGCTTGTGAGTTTTACTGAACTTGCAATCAAAAATTGCGTCAATATCTTTTATTGGAAGTCGAGGTAACCTTGCCAACAAACTGGAATTATAAAAACACTCGCGAACGTTATAATCGTAATCATCTTGTTCAGTATTTAATGTCATTACATCTTTAGAAGGGATGATACAAAACCTATGAATGTCTGCATCATTCACCGACACTGCTTTAGCCCAGCTTTTCCTTACCCTTTGTGTATAAAGCGCTTTAATTTGTTCTAATGATTTCCTGTTACGATGTGGTACTGCATCAAAGATAAATACTATGCGATAACTAACCACGCCATCATCGGTAATCTCTTTTGCCCTGAGCATATTAATGCTCTCTTTTTTTTGCTTATAGGCCAAACGATAAAACCAGGTGTTAAGCAATTTTTCAGTATCCCCATGAAATGTTTTCGGAATGCGTAAACGACACCGGAAAATACAGCAGTCTGGGAATCGCCGTAGTGAGAGCTCAAAAGCAGTGTGTAGTTGATTTAACAACGTAAGCGATAATGGTCCAGAATCGATATGGACTTGATACTGCTTATAATACCCTTCAGCTAAACGCTGTTCATCCGGCTTATCCTTAATGCTCATCGCGACCCCCTCGCATTAATCTTACTTTCAATCCATGCTTCTATCTCACTCTGTTGCCAAGCAACAGCTCTGGCACCCAGTGAAATGCTTTGCGGGAACCCTCCTTCATCCATGAACTTGTAGATACTCGACCGCCCAAGTCCAGTCATGTAAAGAACTTCTTTTAATTTAATTAATCGTGGTGTCATGTTGCACTTCCTCTTATTTGTTCAAGCGTGCTGCTCTCACTCATGAGAAGAGGTTTACGCGTAATAAAAATCCGTAATCGTCCATAACAGTCCCAGAGGTAGTAGTCCAGGTCTGGACAACGCTCATCAACAATCAAAATTTTACGCCGTCACTACTTCTTCTGAATTCAATCTTCAGGAGAAATCAATGAGCATTTCAAATTATTTTTCAGATAACACGCTGACCTTAGAGCAACAAGCACTATTGGTAGAGTTAGAACTATTTCTGCAAGCAGATAACAACTCTACATTTTTACTTAAAGGCTACGCTGGCACCGGAAAAACATTTGTAACCACTGGTCTAACTCGATATTTAGACGCAGAAAACAGAGACTTTGTGATAATGGCCCCGACAGGTAAGGCCGCAAAAGTGATTGCAAGCAAAACAAAGCAAGAAGCCAAAACTATTCATCGTGTTATTTATAACTTTTGCGATACCGACAAAGAGCAAAAAGATGAAGACATATACCAGGCCCCTCAACGAACAATGTCAACGATACGCAGCAACGAAGATGCATTCGATACCGTTTACATAATTGATGAATCATCGATGATATCGGATAAATTCAGTCAATTAGAAGTGACTAAGTTTGGTTCAGGCTGTCTACTTCAAGACTTGCTTGAGTACATAGACTTGGATGAAGCGCCCAATAGAAAGATTATTTTCATTGGTGACAATGCTCAACTCCCGCCAGTCCGAAATGCATATTCTCCAGCACTTATCGCAGGATATCTCGAGGATACCTATCAATTACGATGTAATACCTTTGAACTTACTGAAGTTGTGCGTCAAAAATTGGATAGCGGCGTAATGAAGAATGCGATTAATCTTAGAAACGCTTTAGCAGATAAGCGCCCTTTTAAACTTCAGCTTGATACAAGCACAAATGACGTACATTCATTAGCAGGTGATACATTCTTAGATACATACCTCAAAGTATGTCATGGTCAACTAGAGGGCTCTAAAGACGCCATTATTATTGCTTACACGAACAAACAAGTCAGTCATTATAACAACGCGATTAGAGCAAAGTTTTTTTCACCTGACGCGGCAGTGCAAATCGATGAAAGAGTGATTTGCGTATCAAATGATAGTATTGGTAATAATTTCATCTCAAATGGTGAATTCGGAAAGATAACAAAAATAATCTCGGATATAGAGCATAGGTCAGTTAAGGTCAATGAACAGACGCCTGATGGTATTAAGTCGAACGTAGTTGACTTACGTTTTTTAGATATTGAAATTGAATTCATGGACGATTATGGTAAGCCACACCTCCAAACCAGAAAAATACTGTTAAACCTGCTATACAACGCCACACCAAGCATTTCAGCTCTAGAAAGAAAAGCTTTGCATATCGACTTCAATAAACGTTATTTAAGCACCTATAAAAAAGAGGGTATTGAGTACAAAGTCGCAAAACACAAAGATGCCTACTTCAATTTCCTTCATATAAAATTCGGTTACGCCATTACCTGCCATAAAGCACAAGGTAGCGAGTGGCCTTACGTGTTTGTTGATACCTTTCACTGGAAAAAAACAACAGAAAATTATTGCAGATGGTTATACACAGCCATAACAAGAACGCAAAAGCATCTCCACTTTAAGCAATAGTTCAGAATTTTTTGATTATTAGGCATAATCACCCCATCAGCCCACGATAAAGGCTGATGGGGTGATTACCGATATCTTGCTTTCAGAGCGCTGCGTATCAGCTACACCTAGTAGCCATATAATACATTATCATCACGACGCCCTATCACTTCAGCTATCCAATCCTGCACTTCACTTTCAACCCAAGCTACCGCTCGACCACCAAGTGGAACATTAGCCGGGAATCGACCTTCACTGATATATTTATACACACCAGATTTACTCAAACCTGTTACTTCCGTCACTTCTTTTAAACGAATCAATCTTGCAGCCATGTTGCACTTCCTCTTATTTGTTCAAGCGTGTTGCTCTCACCCAAACAAAAGAGGTGCTATGTATTTTTTTGTCCGTAGAGGTCCAAAGAATAGCAGTGCGGGAATAGGCAAACCAATTGTCTCGATTCCAAATCATTTCACATACATATTACTCAAGGGCATACACAGATGAATTAATAAAAGGAACATTAATATGCCTAATAATAACGCAGTGACTTATGTCACCCACCAGCCAATGACAGCAGACCAAGTATTAGAAAAAGCCGCCGAGCTCGTAGCTGCGCGATATGTGAGAGGTGATGTATTTTGCAATCCTCAAGCAACTAAGGACTTTGTAACATTTAAAATAGGCAGTTATGAGCGTGAAGTATTTGCGGTCATACTGCTTGATAACCAGCATCGAATGATTGAGTTTAGAGAGTTGTTCTTTGGTACTGTCAATGCGGCTAGCGTCTATCCACGCGAAGTCGTCAAATTAGCGCTGGAGACGAATGCTGCAGCGGTGATATTTGCACATAACCACCCATCTGGAGAGCCTGAGCCCTCTCAAGCTGATAAGCGCATTACACTGAAATTGAAGGATGCTTTAGCACTGGTAGAAGTGAGGGTATTAGACCACCTCGTTGTCGGTGAAACGTGTGTATCGTTTGCTGAACGAGGAATATTATAATGACAATTTTATCATCACAATCTACTGTGCTACCGCTTAAATCAATAACCCCTATACTCTCAACGTTATTATCCGATTGGCGTATTGCAGAGGATGCTAAACGTATTGTTATCAACTTACGCCACACCCCTTATTACAACTCTCAACAAGGTCCCCGCCCAGTAGAGATACAGCTTGAACGATCATCAAAAGAGAAATCTTGGACCTGGGTGTTTATTGCCTCATTTGCTTATCCTGATATACAGCCATGCAAAATGGAGGTCGAGCTTTACTTCAACATTAAGCAAGGTTGGTTTTATCAACCTGATATCAGTCGCTGTGAGTTAGACCGCCCAGAAGTGATTGAACTCTTTGATACCTGGCAAGGCGCTTTTCGTCAGCATTTAAAGCAAGGTCAGTTCGATAATATTTCACTTTCAATGATTAAGCGTTTTAGTGACCTAGGCTAAACCATCGCTTAAGCCTCACCTTTATTAACCACATATCTAATTAATCAAATAATCATCGAGCCAATCAAGGAGCATAATTATGCCTGTAAATAAATTAACAAAAACACCATCTATCACTTTCACTTCAAGTCCACTAGCCACATCCAAGAAACTCCACAAGGCACTTAACAAACAGTTAATGGGTCAACCTGAGTTATTAGCATCAAGCTCACTCACGATTAACTTTAGGGACAAGTCTTACTGTAGTGAAAGTGGTGGATATCATCCAGTTGAAATTTCTTTGCAAAAGACAGCAAGCAACAGTTGGTCAATTCAATATATCACTGACTTTGCTTTCTTTGGTGGCTACTACCCTGAGCTTGATAGGAATGTCGATTTTGATATCAGCAATGGTACTGCGTTCATATCAGGAATGGGATGGATAGATATAAACCGTCGAGATATAAAAGGTTTCTATCGAACCTGGGAAAGTAATTTCTTGAGTTATTTAGACATGGATTGTTTTGATGAAATCAAAGTGACCTGCTTTTAACATTGTTAATTCATCAACCGCATAAATACTCAGGCACAAGCCTGAGCGCAATCCCCCAGTCGCATAAAACACATAACTGTCGCTCACAAAAATCCATCATACGAGTTACTACAAAGCTTTCCACTTGAATACAAGCATATCTAGATGGAAAAATTGAAAGCACCACGTTATCTACATTTAACTTTAAACACCTCACAAGTGGTAACTGTGATAGAAATCAACAAATTACCACTAAGTAAGTATTAACATTACTTAACTAAAAAAGGGAATTACTCATGAAACACTACTCAAAAACACTGCTTGCAACACTGATTACCACTTCACTTGTCGGCTGCGGAAGCTCTAGTTCAGACAATGATACTAGCGGTAGCACCACGACACTATCTGGAAAAGTAATTGATGGTTACATATCCGGTGCCACTGTATTTTTAGATTTAAACTTCAATAGCAAATTAGATGCTGGAGAGCCCAGCGCCGTAACTAATGCTGAAGGTGGGTTTGATTTAATCGTTAATGAGACCATTTCAAAATGTGCCCTATACGTTCCTACAGTGACACATGTTCCTGTTGGCGCAATTGACTCAGACTATCCAAACACACCTATTGAAGAAGCATACACAATGGTTTCACCACCAAGCTTTGCAATGGGCACAGAAGAAGAAGACCTACTCAATCTTACGCCATTGACCAGTGTTGTGTGGGACTCAGTTGAAAATGAATTAGCCAGTGCAGGTACAACGCTTAGCTGCGAAAGCATGTTAGCCAAAGAGCAATTACGTGATGACATAACCAATCGCCTAGAGCAACAAGAGCTTCGAGTTGCGCATAGGTACAACATTACCGTAGATGAGTTGTACAGTGATTACGTTGAAAGTGGTGATAATGTCTTACATGGGTTAGCTCAAGACCTTGTACCAGGCTTACAAGCTTCTTACGCTGAGACAATTGACCTTGAAGCTGCATACCCTGATGCAAACTATGTGTTTGTTGAATATTTCTTAGGTCTGCAAAATGAAAGCACGAGCGAGTACGATGATAACTGGTATCGTCGTGAGTTTGTACAAGCAACAAATGGTAACTGGATAGAGACTGTCAACTCAATGTCCGATGACCTTAGCACTCAACAAGCCATTCACAGCAAGACATCACAAGCGACTCGCTATACTGATAATATTGAATACGAAGAAATGGTGTCACTGATGGCCACCAGCAATTGGACTGCCGAATCACCTGAATATAGCTGTGGTGTTAATGAGGTCTATCTACAACGTGGTGGCACTGTGTATGGTATATCAAATTCAGCTTACGTCATGAATTCATCAGATTGGTCAAGTTGCCAGGGTTTGGACCGTGTAACAAGCAATATTGCTCAATCACTGATTACCAAGATATACCATGTTGGTACTGATGCCCCTTACACTGAATCAACTCACGGTTTCTACAACGGGGCTTCATCTGGTATGGAGCATTTAATTGGGCTAGGGGACAACATTGAATCATTGGATGGGACTGAGCTTAACGCTCTAAACTACATTGCAACAGACTTTGATAATACAGATGATTACGGCGCATCATCTTGGTCTCGAGTCATGAATGAGTATACTGCTGAAGATAGCCAAATCATGTCTATGCATGACTCTGACGACAATTATACAGTGACAACCTTCTACAAGAACGGTACCCACTCTAAACAGTGCGGCACTTACTCTGGCGGGTTAACTGGTGAATGTACTGAGTAAACAAATCAATTAACAGGCCAATCTAAAATACACGAAGGGAGCTAGTCACTCCCTTTTTTTTGCTTGCAATATAGAATTCCAAATTACATTTTTTCAAAGATATATTATTAAAATAAAAAGCTTTTTTGAAAGAAATTGAAAAACCTTATTACTCTACTATTGATGATATTAAATTAGAGTCCTTAAGACTCTACTAAGTTGATTGATGATATTCTTTTTAAAGAATTATAATAATGGTGTCGTACTACGTACTCCTCTCTTATTATCATAATTCCCTTCTTTAACTGACTCGACCCGTTCCCTAGCACTCAGACAAGTGCAACCGAATCGCTTCGATTACACCTGTCGGAGATTAGATTCAGTCATTTTCTACTGTCTCTATACTATAAGGGTTAATGTGTATTTTTTATTTAGTACATACAGGTCCGATCAAGAAAATGGACACAAATGAGTTAGATATTTTGTTTAACTCATTAATGATCAAATCAATTAGAGTATCGCAACATCATTTAATGTAATGTTTAATTTAAGTAGAGCAGATTAAGATTGGTTACAATCGAACTATAATGCACAGTGCTCTTGAGTACTTAAGCTTAGCCAAACTTAAAGGAGTCAAATGCTTAATGAAATTAGAACGTACTACTGGTAGCAAAAGAATTGCTAAATTATTAACTCTATCAAAGCCACTCAAAAAATCCCATGTATTAGGTGCCATCAAAAAGTATAACCAAGAAAGTGGGCAGATTAAATCCTATACAAACTCTACTGGCTATGATCTCGTTGTTGAAGAGAAAAGATATCCTCCAAAAGCTATATTCGGCCTGGCGTTAAGTAACCTTCTTAATGAAGAAATACTTTCTAGTGATTTTTCAGGTGGTGCTGGTAGTGAATGTTTTAAGGTTCTTGAAAGACTAGGCTTTGACATTTTAACCAAACCTAGGCCAACAAAGAATGAAGGGCTCGTACTTTATAAAAAATATTCTCGCGAACAACTGAGTGCTATATTTGATCCTGATATAAGTTTCACTACAGGTTCAGGTCGTTGGGGTGGGACTGGGATTGTACCAAACACACCTAGAGAAAATGATTTCTCTTTTATCGTTACGCTAGAAGATAAAAAGAAGTACGAAGACTATTTAACCGAGGACGGTTTGATTTTTTGGAAATCTCAAGAGCAACACACACAAGAAAGTGGCTGGATTAAATCACTCTGCGTTCATGAAGAGAACGTAAATACTATTTACTTATTTATGAGAGTGACTAAAAATGATGACTATACATTTTTCGGACCTTTAGCTTTTAAAAATTGTGATGAAGCAACTCAAAAACCCGTTCATTTTCAATGGTGCTTATTGAATTGGCCATTACCAGAAACCATTCATCAAGAGTTTAACGCTCATATAAAGGGAAATCGCCCAATAATTAGTAAGCAACCCGATATTTCGAGCACGATACTTACAGAATCCCCGGCACCTAAACCGAAAAAAAACAAGACACCAAGTCGTAAGTCAGGAGATAAAGCTAGCTCCGTCGATTGGGCTAAACGAGAACAGAAAAATCGTGAGCTTGGTCTAGCTGGTGAACTACTTGTGATACGTTTTGAGAAAGAAAAACTACGACTATCCAAACGCCCTGACCTCGCTGAAAAAGTAGAACATATAGCGGAATCAGACCCAGCAGCAGGATATGACATTAAATCTTTCAATGAAGATGGTATTGAACAATATATCGAAGTTAAGACAACAAAAGGCTCCAAAGGTAGCGCTTTCTATATTTCTAGAAATGAAGTTGAAGTTTCAAAAGAACTCGATAATCAGTTTGTGATTTACAGAGTTTACAACTTCCACTCTAAGTCAAATCAAGCAAGTTTCTACAGTGTCAAAGGCTCTGTTGAAGATAACTTTGAACTAATCCCAGAAAGCTTCAAAGCTACTGTAAAATAACAAAGTCCCTTATGTCGGTAACTTCATGACACCAGCGTAACAATGGAAAAGATTTAATGAAGTGGTCAACTAAATTTGGCCACAGTTTTGTATTCTAGCCAGTACAATCGTGTTAGATAAACAATCACATAGCATTTATCTTCTTTAGCGCTTACAGCATGAGAAATTCTTAGCCCTATAACCATACTGTTTGGTTTCAAACTTAGCTAAATAGCTCAACCGCCTAAAAACATCATTACACTCATAACGGTAGTCCTGCGCATTACGATCCAAATGATAACAAGGACTATCATCAGGAAAATGAATTAGATTCTTAACATCAAGTTCATTACGCTTCAAAGCACTAGCCCACGCTTCAACTATCTTACCTGCAAGGTTATTACCAATAGACCGATAATCACCAAAGCCATAATATCGATCTTTATTCAAAAACAACGCGATATGATAGTGATGCTGTGAAGACTGATGAATCTCTCTTGCCCAAACATATCTAACTGTACAAGGATGAGTCTGCTTACCTTCTTTTCTTTTTTTATTAAAATCCCATTTAACCTTACTTTCAAACGAACTAAAAAAACGAGTAATAAGTCCTGTATCGAATTCTTCGACGTTATCATAACAATCCACAACACGAGGTAAGTGTAAATCAAATCGAGCCACTAGCGTTCTTGGATGCTCATTCAACGCACGCTCCAAGACTGCTTCAATTGACTCTAAGTACTCAGTGCAAAGGGAATAGCCAGGGACGACCTCCCAGCCATTAAAGTGGGGTTGGTTAAAAATACTAAGGTTCTTATTGTTGCTAAATGCTTGCATGATTAATTACTTCCATTGGTTACGTGCCTATAGAAGTAGTTACCTAATTATTTTTTTGGCTTAACTTAAATAATGAACAGTTTATGACTGTTCAATAGGTTGAATATTCTTGATTAGATACTGATGAATGGTTTAATGGATACTGGTTAGATTTAATTGATTGGAGACATACAGTATTAACATACCGAAGATACTGGCACTCTAAATCTGCACTATAGCTATCACCTGCTGAATAATACTTTCAGCATAAGTCAATTTTGAATTGATACTTCACTCTGATAACAAATCTAAAGCGATCTGAGAGATTACCAACCATTCAATGCATCAATAGCTTCTCGTAAACTCAAGTCTAGAGCTTCCACAACATCGGCAATACATTTATTTATATTGTTACGTGACGACTCAGGATCACACTCCCCCAGTGAGTTTTGATACGCAGCAGAAAGAAAACAAATGTTCTTAGAGTAGACCAGTGTCGATTTGGGGCTATTTATATAAGACAAAATAATTTGTGTAACTAAGTGCTTATACACTACTGGTCTCATCAAATCAGAGCGTACATTTTCGAATGCACCTTCCGACTCTTGATTATTCATCGAGCGAAAGCTGTATCGCATAAAGATGTCGTCTATCGTTTTGTGATAATCGCACGTATCCAAAAATAAATTCAATAATCTATTATATTGCCAAACTAGCTGTTTTTTCTCTTCCGTCAATGCTATTACAAAAACATTATTCATCACGCCATAGAGATGTTTACCTGTAAATCCTGATGTTAACTGTACCAAGGCACCTAACCCAATGAGTTTTTGCACTTGATTTCTAACACCATCAGCCCCCACACCAGCAAACTCAGACAGTAATTTAGTACCTGGATTAATAACTATCGAAGAAACATTTTCACCCTCATGAATAAGAAACCAAAACAAAATCAATCGACCTGCATAACTCAATTTATTAACGTGTTCTTTTTCACCTACAACAAGTCCTCGCCCTTCTTCTGCACTTTCAGAATAAAGACAAAATGCCTGTAAAGGTGTTAATTTTTTCTCTGTATTGCTTTGAGAGTAATGCCTGTCACGCATTCTTGTAGCAGCTGTATTAGAGCTAAATTTGTAATGATAGTTTTTCGAATCCACCTTGTATTTTTGCAAGAAGCCTTGTTTAACAAGTGAGGTCAAACTAGCTTTAATCATCGCCTCCGGAAATGTAAACCTTCCCGATAATTCTTTGACCGAAATTTGATAATCAACTCTTATCCCATCTTTATAAATCAAGTTCAACATAAATATTTTATCTCGTGAATTCAACTTTTCAAGATAAGTATTTAACAGATACATTTCTTCCATAGACTAATTATACCTATAGGTATTTAAAACTAAGTGACAAGTAACATAACATGTCACATTACATGTCACAAATACAATAATTTCATGTAACATCACTTGTTATATAGATTAAACTAGACTTATAAGACGCTAAGAGAATACGCTATGAATAAAACAATGGATTGGGATTGGTTAGATGATCTTGACGAAAAATCATTAGAATGGGCGATGGGATATCTAGATAAAAAAGGGAAACATAGTGGATATATCCCGACCTCCAACGCTTCGAGCTTTTCAACGTTAGATAATATAAAATCAAGAGTTTCATCAATACATTTCGACTCTGATTATCGCAATTTCAGACAGGCTTATAGGCAAGATAAATATCGACGAAATCAAAAAAACAAAAACAAAACCAGTTGCAGTTTTATTATCAATTCACAAGCTCAAGTAAAGCTTAATTTGATGTCAAAAGAAGCTGGCACTACGATGACTCAAGTTATTGAGGATCTTATCAACAATGATTACATCAACCTTATCGCTCAAAAACAAATAGCAAAGCAAGCATCCAAAGAAATAAAACTCCTTCAAGAGCAAGCAAAAAAACGAAACTTTACCAATCAAAGAATGGAAATATTTAGAAGTAAATCAAAGGGGAAAACACTAAGTAAAGAACTCGAATTATCAGGAGAAAATAAAGAACTAAGCTCTCTGCTTGAAGAAGTAATGAATACAGAAGAAAAACTTAAATCACAAGCAGAGCAAACAAAAGAAACAATACTACATCTTGAGAGTGAGAATAAGAGGCTCAGTGATGCACTAGAACAACAAACATTAATGTACAAGTCTCTGAAAAATGCTCAGGAACGTTTGAAACTATAGGAACGAGATTTAGCAACAGCTAAAAAACACATCACTATTCAAGTGTACAGACTAAAGTTAGGTTAAATTACTTATAAATATATTTTCAGCATAAAACCAAGTGGTGGCCAAATAAGTGGTTTAAAGCCTAAAATGACAACCAGGATCAATTTAAACGACTGATTTAAAGTGAAATTTAAACCACACTCAATGAGCAGTTACAAAACATCGATTGATAGCTATGCACTGGAGCTCTACACCATAATAACGACAGTAATGTTGAAAATAATTTAATTTATTTTATCCCATCTGTATGTGACAAAACCACAATGTACCACCAATAGTACCACGGCACTTACATGGAACTTAAAATGAAATTTAAAAACAAAAACTTAACCACCAAAATCAAGTCTGGGAGGGCCACCAAATTTTAGAACACTTGATGGCAACATCAGGTGTTTTTTTATGCCTGTAATAAAGTGACTCCGGTCTATCTCTGGTTCTGACAACTAGGCTAGACTAGGTTATTTCTTCAAGTCACTTAATTGAAAGTTACCAGAAAATTTTCCTCAGCAATTACATATCCAACATCATCACTCATTCTCATCTGCAAATCCAAGTCTGTAGTGGTAGAGTGATTTTGGCCACCTAACTAGAACTGATATAGCACTGGCTCTACTTTTTATCGAGTAAAAGCGGCTGCATATAAAGATATATTTGAGATACATTTAATATACAATCTAAGTACATTTTTGAATGTGTTTTTTATTACAGGATGTTAATCATGAACGATAAACTAGGCTCTGACTGGCAGCATGTTGAATGGGTATTGACTGATGTTGACGATACCCTAACTTGGCAAGGTGCTTTGCCTGCCAAGACATTATTGGCATTGCAAAAACTACAGCAAAATAATATTAAGGTTGTGGCGGTAACTGGCGCATGCGCAGGCTGGTGTGATCATATTGCTCAACTCTGGCCTGTTGATGCTGTACTGGGTGAAAATGGCGCATTTTTATTAGAGAAAAAAGCCAATGCCCTTACACTGTCGACTGCTCGTCCGTTACCACTTGTACGAGAAAAACAAGCGCAGTTAAAAACAGAAATCGAAGCCATTCTGGTTGAATATTCAGACCTAAATTTGACATTAGATCAGTCATATCGCTTGTGTGAAGTCGCGATAGATATAGGTCAAAATCGAGCACCAGTTTCGCCAGAAATTGTGCAATCGGTACTGGCGAAAATCCATGCTTTAGGGGCTTATGCGACCGCGAGTTCAATTCATATTAATGCTTGGTATGGTGAACATTCGAAGAAGTTATCTTCACTCCAATTTTTGGCAGAAAAAGGTCTGTCGTTCGATGACATATTGAAAGTGAGTTGTTATGTGGGAGATTCTTTAAATGACCAGCAAATGTTTGAAACCTTGCCACTGTCCGTTGGCGTAGCGAATATTGAACATTATTGGCAACAATTGACTCATCATCCCAGTAAAGTCATGACTCAGCCCGGCGGATTTGGTTTTGCTGAGTTTGTTGATAAGTTAATTGAAGTGAAAAAAAACGGCTTATAAAAGCCGTTTTTATGTTGCCTTAATGAATGACTTACCCGGTCAAATGAACAAGGTCATTAATCGTGATTAAATAAGCTTATTACGAATATGGATGACGACGGCTTCAGCGATGATCACCACAGTGAAAATACTCACCAGTACCATAGCTACTTTTTGCCATTCAAATAAGTTCTGCGCATCATTTAGAATAACCCCAATGCCACCAGCGCCCACCAGACCTAATACCGCAGATTCACGTACATTAATATCCCAACGAAATAGCACAATGGAATAGAACGCAGGCATGACCTGTGGCCAGTAACCTTTAAGTAAAATACTCATCCATGATGCTCCAGTTGCTCTGAGAGCCTCAATCGGTCCAACATTCACTTCTTCAAGTGCTTCTGCTAAAAGTTTACCCACAAAACCAATACTACGGATGGCAATTGCCATTATTCCCGCCAAAAGGCCAGGGCCAAACAGCGCAATAAACAACAATGCCCAAACCAATGAATTAACCGAGCGAGACGATACCAAGAAAACTTGTGCAATCCAGTTTAGCGTTTTATTCGGGGTAATATTGTTCGCATTAAGCAAAGCTAAAGGAATAGCAAAAATGAGTGTAAATAAGGTGCCTAGAGTCGCAATGTTCAATGTTTCGATCATGGCTTCATGAATAGACTCGGGATAAAAAGCATAATTCAATGGCATCATACGTTCAAACATATCGGCAAACTGAGCTGGCGCGTCGTAAAGAAACTCGGGGATCACTTCAACAGTTTGCCATGACCACATAATTGCCGAAACTAAGCATAAATAAATGGCAAAACGGGCGACTCGTTCACTTGGTGTAAAGCGTTGCCACTCTTTGTCAACGTGAGACATGCTAGTAACTTGAGGTATATGTTCTCCATGAGATTTATTATTGATATTTGCTGTTGTCATTAGAAAACCCTCCTAACAATATTGGAAAGAAATTCACCGACTAAAATAAGCGTAATAATAGTGATCAAAATAGCAGAAACAAAATCATAATCAAAACGTTGGAAAGCGGAAAATAATGTACCACCTAGACCACCCGCGCCCACAATCCCCACCATAGTCGAATTACGTAGATTAGAATCAAGTTGATAGCTAGCAAAGCCAATAAAACGAGTAAAAACCTGTGGCAGAACCGCATACAAGGTCACGCAGGTAAAGCTTGCACCAGTGGCACGAATAGCTTCAACGGATTTGAATGAAATTTCTTCAATGGCTTCGGCAAACAGTTTGGCAATAAAACCAATGGATGCGAATACCAAGGTTAAAATCCCTGCTAGTGCACCAAAACCAACCGCTTTTACAAATAGGATCGCGATGATCACGGGATGAAAAGAACGGCATAAGGCGATAAAACCACGCACTGGTGTTGAAACTATCGCAGGCATCATGTTACGCGCAGCCATCAGTCCAAGGAACAACGAAATGACAATACCAAAGAAGCTTGAGATGATTGCAATTTGTAGGCTTTCCAGCAAACCACTTAATAGTAAACTCGAGCGTGAAAAATCAGGTGGGAACATGCGAGAAAGTAACCGTTCGCTTTCACTAAAACCGATCACTAAACGCTCAAAGGTTAACCCCAGGGAAGATAAACTATAAAATAGATAACCAATCATGGCAGCTAAAATCAATCTATTGGTCCATGACGCTTTAAATGGATTTGCATGATTTGGTGATGCGTTTGGCGTTAATCCAGCCATGATTCACCTCCGTAAATAACTTTAAGATCGTCTTCTGTTATGCCCTCAGGGCTACCGTCGTAATGGACTTTACCATTACACATACCGATGATGCGTTTTGCATAACGCTTGGCCAAATTTACATCATGTATATTGACCAGTACTGGGATATTTTTTTGTTGGGCGAAGGTTTCCATCAACTCCATAATTTCAACCGCCGTTTTTGGATCGAGAGATGATGTCGGTTCGTCTGCAAGTAGAATGTAGGGGTCTTGCATGACGGCTCTAGCGATGCCGACACGTTGTCTTTGTCCACCCGACAAGCTATCCGCACGTTGATTAGCAAAATCTGACAAACCAACAAAATCTAATAATTCAAACGCTTTATTAAGATCTTCTTGAGAATAATTTCTTCGCCAAGCATTCCAAGCACTCATATAACCAAGACGGCCACTAAGTACATTCTCAATCACGGTTAATCGTTCAACCAGGTTATATTCTTGGAAAACCATACCAATATGACGACGCTGTTTGCGTAATGCTTGGCCTCTTAGCTGGGTAAGGTCTACACCGTCAAAAATGATTTCACCTTCACTAGGGTCGTTAAGACGGTTGATACAGCGAAGTAGCGTACTTTTACCAGTACCAGAAGGACCAATGATGGCGATGATGCCTGGTTCATCGATGTCTATGTTGATCCCTTTAAGAATAGGCTTACCGGCCACATATTCATGATAAAGGTTATTTATCTTTATTCCGTCATAACTTGCTACGGCCATAGTGCTGCTTCCTTGTGCTAATTTTTGAATGATCTATGCCCTACCCGAGAGGGCATAGATTTTTCATTCGATTAATTTATGGGTTATGAACTAACTGATTAACATTTTAATCGGTTAGTTGCTTACTGAGTTTTTGCAAGTTTTGCTAACGCTGCAGCTTTTTTCTTAGCACGCTTGGCTGCGTCTTTTTCTGCTAGCTTTTTCAGACCTGTTTTAGTGTATGCGGTACCCGTGGCATGAGCGATATCACGGATCACCCCCCACTCTTCTTTATAAGTGATAGGTGCAAAACGGTCAGCACCTTTGAATGATGTTCTCATTTCTTCGGTAAAACGGTAGCTATAGAAAGCTTCTTGGATTTTTTTAGCCAGTTCCGGTTTCAAGTTATGTGCGTAACCAAAAGCAGACGTCGGAAAACGTGGGCTACGGTAGATAACTTTTAGTACCGAACCATCGACACGGCCAGCGTCAACCATACGGTCGTATACGTCTGAAGCCACTGGTGCAGCATCGTAATCGCCGTTGAATACGCCAAGAATTGATTGGTCATGCTTACCTGAATAAAATACTTTGTAGTCTACGTCGGGGACCAGACCTTGCTCTGGGAAGAGTGCTCGTGGTGCTAAGTTACCTGAATTTGAAGACGCAGAAGTATGCGCTACTTTTTTACCTTTAAGATCAGCCATTGAGTTGATGCCACTATCTTTACGTACAATAGTGATCAAGTTGTAACCGTGGAAACCCTTCTCATCCCCTTTGACTGCAATAGGTACATAACCAGCGAGGTTTACTGCATAACCTGTTGGACCAGTAGAAAAACCAGCGACATGAAGACGACCAGAACGCATCGCTTCAACTTGGGCGGAGTTTGAATGTACTGTGTAGTAGATCACGCGTTTACCTGTGACTTTACTTAAATGTGCTTGAAAATCTGCAAATGCATCTTTATAAAGAGCGGGGTCTTCTACGGGTGTGTAGGTGAAAACAAGCGTACTTGGATCACTCCAGTCACTTGGGTCTTTTGGGGTATCTGCAACTAAGTCCATATTTTCATCACAGTACCTATCGTCTAATACGCCACGACTTGCGCATTCACTTGCCATCGTGATTGAAGGGAATAATAGTGAACTAACGATTAACAATCCTTTAACGCTGATTTTCATATTCGAACCTTATTTTGCTATTGTTGGTATTGATTAACTATTTGCATAGTTTATGCCAGCTTTATTAATACTATAAATCAACAGGTTAAGTAAAAACAAAGTCAGAGTGTCACGATTTGGGTCATCGCTGTCTAGATACTAAAGAGGTATTTGGGTCATTCATGTCCTGTTTTTAATAGCAGATAAAATAAAAGAGCTAAAAAGCTCCTTTATGGTCCACTTCACATTCACAATGTTAAAAATAGTGTTAAAAAGATTGCCATTTTTAACACTATTGAAACTTCTTCGCTATTTTAAATTCATGCAGTTTGCATAGTAGGTCACTGTTGCTGGCCAATCGCTGAAAACACCAATAACACCAATATCTTGTGCTAGTACATCAAGCATATTCATCGCGTCACCATCATTATTGATGCCTTCACTGACACTTTGATAATACCAACCGCCACCTTGAGCAAGTGGTCCTGAACGCTCTAAGGTCCACGCAATAATGTCAAGATCAGCTTGCTTCGCCAGTTGAGCGTAGTTTGAGGGGATAAGATTTTTCTGCTTATCTAAATCGACAAGTGCATACAAAGGTGGCGCGATAATATTTACGCCAGCATCTTTGAGTGCTTTCATGTTGGCTTTTGATGCGACGAAATCTTTTTTATCGTAAACGCGATCATCGAGGTATACGGCTTGTTTACCAAAGCTTGGGCTATTTTTAATCCAGTATTTTACGTCATTTAAATCAAATGATTGTAAGTAGCTATCCGATGCTGAAATACCTGCGGCTTTTAGTTCATCAACCAATTTTTGTGCATACATTTCTTGAGTAAAACCATTAAATGGCATAACAACCGCAGTCGACTTCAGCTCTGGCGTTACTTTCACTCCGTGGGCTTTAAATAATGCAGCACTCTCTGCATGGCTCATTAAAGTACCATTTTGCGTATACAGATCAGTACGCCAGTTGGCTGTACCATTCATGTACTCTTCAACAGTCGTGGCTTTCGGATTAGCACCATCCATTTTACCTTTAAGACTCTTAAATTCAGCTAGAGTAAAATCAGACGTTCGACATTCTGCTTTGGCATCTTCGCCTGTTGCAGAGTTTGCAGGTATAAACGGTACAGTACACTTCTTAGCAAGTTCGGGGTTGGCTAATACATTGGTTGTTGTGTGTAGATCATTTTGTGAATGTCGACAAACAAGTTGTTTGTCTTTAGTGAACGTCACGTCACACTCAACCACACCGGCCCCCATTTCAATGGCGGCAAGATAAGACTCTTTAGTATGTTCAGGGAACTGCATGGCTGCGCCACGATGGCCAATAGAAAAACTACTGCGTTCAAATGGTCCGTCACTGCATTGCTGTAATCTAGTTTTGAGGGGACTATCATCCATATTATTGACTAAATATGCTGGACGAGGACCTAAATTGGCTGACTCCTGAGCCCCAACTGTGATTGCGCTTAGCCCGAGTATGAGTGCAATTGAGCCCTTTAATATTTGCTTCATTTTATATTTCCTTTTAATAAGCAATTATTCAAAAATTATCCATCTGACTGATTAATCATTTTTTGTTGGCTTATCCATTGTTCTGAGTAATGAGATTAAGCCCCAAATAATTATCAGTGCTGGTGATATCTAATCACCCAACAGGTAATTGCACTCATTATGCCAACTATTAAACACCTTAAATAACAACCAGTTAAAGTGCGGCATTAAGGCTGGCACTTTTTTGTGGGTCATTTGTGTCTCTACTTTTATTATGTTTTGAAGTCTTCTTTATCGAGTTGGTGTTTCTTCATTTTTCGATATAACGTTTTTCGAGGCAAATTGAGTTTGATAGACACATCGTTGATGTTTCCAAACGTTTCGACAAGTGCTTCAATCAACACATCTCTTTCGTATTGCTCCATTAGTTTTTCAAACGCGAATTCCTCAGGACAAGAGCCGCTAATTGGCGTTTGTAAATCGAAACCATCACCGACAATACCGAGTACAAAACGATCCGCAACATTACGTAATTCCCGTAAATTACCTGGCCAATCATGCCGACACAGCTGCTGTATCTGTTCTGAGTGAATGGTACATGGACGAGTTTTATATTTTTGACTTGCTTGGATAACGAAATGGCGGAATAACAATTGGATATCTTCTTTACGTTGCTGCAAAGAAGGAAGGTGCAAGCTGGCCACATTAAGACGATAAAAGAGATCGGCGCGAAATTCACCGGATTCACTTAAGCTGGCTAAATCAGCCTTGCTTGCCGCAATAACAGTAATATCAATAGGGATAAGCGTGTTACCACCGACACGTTCAATGACCCTCTCTTGGATCACGCGCAATAATTTAATTTGCACGGCAATGGGCATACTCTCGATTTCATCAAGAAATAAAGTACCACCATGGGCTTGCTCTAGCCGTCCAATACGTTTTTTATTCGCGCTGGTAAACGACCCCGCTTCATGCCCAAATAATTCACTTTCAATAATGCTTTCAGTCATACCTCCGCAGTTGATGGCGACAAAAGCTTGGTCTTTACGGTTGCTGTAGTTATGCAGGGAACGGGCAATAACTTCTTTCCCTGTACCTGTTTCACCATTGATGATGGTATCAACGCCTGTATGAGCAAGTACTAACACTTGCTGGCGAATGTTATCAATGGCCTTTGATTGGCCAATAATCACAGATTCAATGGGTATTTCTGACGCATCCAGATCTGCTGATTGAGTCGTGTTGATATGCTGACACTGGGCTAATGCGAGGTTGAGTTTATTGATCAACTCATCGGTATTCAGTGGTTTTTCTAGAAAATCGAATGCCCCTAATTTCATCGCTTCAATGGCCATAGGAATATCACCGTGGCCACTCATGAGTAGAATGGGTACCTTAGGAGCTCGATGCTGAATGGAACTTAGCAAGGTTAAACCATCGATGGCGGGCATTCTCACATCGCATAATACGACAGATTGGCTGCTTGGATTGAGTGATTTCAAGCCAAGATTGGGGTCTATAAAACTACTAACATTAAAGCCTTCTAATTCAAGCATTTCACTGACAGCCTCGACAACGTCAATTTCATCATCGATGAGTACAATGTGCTTTTCTAATATCATGATTGTGTGCCTTGCTGTAGAGATACGATGAATTCTGAGCCTTGGTGTTGAATCGATTCTGCTCGAATGGAACCACCAAAATCTTTGATAATATTATAGGCAAGGGATAATCCGAGTCCGAGGCCTTTGCCGGATAGTTTACGCGTATAAAAAGGGTCGAATATATGTGGTAGGTCATCAAGCAAAATACCGGAACCATTATCTTTTACGGTAATTTCAATTTGACCTGATTGGGTTCCCGTTAAATTTCGACTAACTGTGATCGTGATTTGTGGCTTGGACTGTTGCTCTACAGCATCGATAGCGTTGCTAATGAGATTAACCAATACCTGTTCGAGACGAATGCTATTTGCACGCACCCAGTGTGCTGTCGGATTTGAGTAATGAATGGTGACGTTGTTGCGTTTGCTTTCAAATAATTCAATGGCATCTTGGATAATGCTATTGAGCTCTACGCTTTCTATTTTACCATCACTCTTACGTGAAAATGCTTTAAGGTGACTGGTTATAGCAGCGGTTTTATCTAAAAGTAATGCAATCTTTTGCAAATTGATCAGCGCTTTATCAGTACGCTCTTGTTCCAGCCAACGTTGCGCACTGCGCACATGGCTATTTACTGCAGTAAGAGGCTGGTTAATTTCATGAGTGATCCCAACACTAAGCTGACCAAGTGCCGCTAACTTACCAGCCTGTACGAGCTCATTTTGTGTGAAGCGTAATTTTTCTTCGGCTAAAGTACGCTCTTGTACTTCCGCCTCTAATTTCCGGTTGGTCTGTTTAACTACCCTTGCCGTAGTTTGAAATACTTTAAGGTACTTAGCCATTTGAGTGACTTCATCGTGGCCTCGGATAGAGACTTCTGTATCTAAGTGGCCCGTTGAAATCGCAAACATATTATCTTTAAGCTCAAGTAAACGTTGGAGGATATTTTTGCGTACATAAAACCATGAAATAGCAGCAGCGGCTAATACACTAAATATCGATAACAGGAGTGATAAGCGTTGATCATCCACCAAGGATTGCTGTGCCTCTCTAATTGAAGTCTCAATAACTTGGTTTACTTTAGCGGTATTACTTTCTATTTGAACGGTGAGTTGATTAAGATGCTTTCTGCTGTTTTGTAGAAAATATTGTTCTTGGTAACTGTGGTCGAGCGCTCTATTTTTAAGTACATATAGTTTGCCTGTACGCGATGCTAAATCGTGTATCACCATGAGTTGTTTATCTAAATCAGGATATTGCTGACGAAGACCACCATTATCCCAGAGTTTCCACCAGGTTTCTCCGACTTGTTCTAATCGGTAACTGGTGTAATCTAGTTCATTGAAACTAAAGTCGTTGTAGAGTTTTTCAATGAGACCTAACTGATAATATAATAAGGATTTAAGCTGTACATATTCGAGCTTATCTTTACTGTTTTCGGGTAGTTGATCCAGCGATGCACTGGCCTGCTTTAACAATGGGTAGAAACCTTCTAAAAGATTACGCAAGGCTTTATTGAGGTGCTGAGATTCAATTTTACTTTGGAACAGTAAGCTCAGGTTGTTACTGACTTGTGCCATGAAATCTTTAAAATAATCATGATATTCAGGCGACTGCGCCATGATATTTTCCATGTTCAAAATAGCTTGTTCGACTTGTGCAATGGCATTGTTACGTTCGCTATTTGATTCTGCATCATTAAGCTGAGAAGAGGTGGTGATAATAATACGCACCATATCATTCAAACGTGCCGCCTTATCTAAAGCTGGCATGTTTGTTTCTTTTAATACCTCGAGTCTTTGGTCCAAATCATTGAACGTGAAGGATAATGCAATAGATAGAAATAGCGTTGTCATAGACAGCATGGCGAGAGCTAAAACTAACCTAAGCTCAATACCTTTCCATTTAAACATAATTTCCCCCATTACAAGCTATTCATTAAAGGGAAAATAAAGCGGCTCCGTATTGCTGCTAAATCCGATTAAAAATTAGAAAAGAATAAAGGGAAGTTACCACAACTTAGTCGTTTAACACTAAGTTAACATCTAGAAGTGTTAATGCAGTGGTATTTATATACGTTTACTTAAGTAGTTAAATGATCGTTAACAAGAATGAGGACATGAATTAAGGTACACTCCCTCGCCTATGATATTTATGTTTCAGAGTTGCTAATCTTATGTCTACTGTTCGCGCCACCCATGCTTCGCATATCGTCCTACCTGAAAACGTAACGGATAAACCCACGGTATTCAGTTTTCTAATCGGTCATTTCAAGCAGATTGATGCGACGGTATGGCAGCAACGTATTATGGATGGCAAGGTGCACTGGCGTGATGGCCGTTTAATCACCCTAGATTGCGCCTTTGTAGCACGAGAGCGAGTGTATTATTATCGAGAGGTGACAGTAGAGAAGAAAGTGCCTTTTGCTGAAAAGGTTATTTACGAAGATGAGCATATCATGGTTGCCTACAAGCCACATTTCTTAGCGGTAAGTCCTAGCGGCCAATTCGTTAATGAGTGCTTGGTTAACCGTCTAAGAATAAAAACCGGTATCGAAACACTGGTAACAGCACATCGATTGGATCGTGCCACAGCAGGATTAATGTTGCTATCTAAGCGCCCAGAGCAGCGCTCTCTCTATCATGACTTATTTAAACATGGCAATATCACTAAGCATTACCAAGCCATTGCGCGATTAACACCCGAGTTATACCAACAGCAGCAACAAGGTGAGCTTGCGTTACCATTCCATTGGACTGTAAAAAATAAAATTGTAAAAGGCGAACCTAGTTTCACGATGAAGATTACAGACGGTGAGGCGAATAGTCATTCCGAAATTGAATTGATTGGAATTAAAGGTGAATTCGGACTGTTTAGACTGTCTCCCATTACCGGAAAAACACACCAGCTGCGCTTACATATGCATAGTTTAGGTATGCCATTAGTAAACGATCGATTATACCCAACATTATTAGACCGGTGTGATGATAACTTTAAGCAACCATTGCAGCTATTAGCCCAACAGCTTAAATTTACCGATCCAGTTACCGGAATTGAACACAAGATAGCAACAGAAGCACTGGATATTGATGCGCTAATAGATAAAACAATCGATATTATTTAGTCCACTTACACCGCGACATTTAATGTTTTTGCCATTTTGGCTTTCTCTAAACAACGCGAAATATTAATTTTAGACACAGGTTTCACGAGATAATCCGTAGGCTGGAGTTGGATCACTTGCTTCACTGTAGCAATATTGTTATTCCCTGTGACAATAAAAACAGGAATATTTTTTTGTTGTTGACGGACATATTCAAGTACCCGTAAACCATCAAGATCTTCACTTAAATTAAGATCTAAAAAAACATAGTCAAACTGTTGGTCTAATAATAAACTCAGTGCGTTGGGAACACTATCCGCACAAGTAACAGTGTCACATTCTGAATAACGTTCAAACGAAGTTTTACGCACTAACTTGGTCATAATCAGTGCTATAGCTTTACTATCTTCAACAATCAGGCATCTCATTACAACCTCCATAAATCGTACGAACATTAGCTCAGCATAGGCTTTTTCTCATTAAAAAACCCCTTAGTTTTAGCTATTTAGAACGAAATCATGAAATAGCTCGCATTTAGAAACAACAATTTATGATTTTCAAGATGAATGATATATTTTAGTCTATTTTAAGTAAGTTAAATTATAGGGAAGAGCGATAAACCTACAGACCTCCGGTGATAGAAGGTCTGCGCTGAATAGCTAATTTTATGCTTTTTGATTGATTGGCGTTTGCACAATACGGTGCACCGCAAGCATACCAAGCATTGAAATTAACAATGCAGGAACAATAGGGTGAATACCAAACATGGCAGGTTTAAACCACAGTAGTAATAAATAACTCACCAGGCCACTTACCATCGCCGCTAATGCCGCATTACCCGCAATCTGCGGCCAATACAAGCCAGCGAGCACTGGCCATAAGAATACGGCTTGTAACGCACCAAATGCAGCAAGGTTAAGCCACACAATCATTTCTGGCGGCTCAATAGCAAAATAGGTCGCAATTAAGGTAACCAATAACATCGCAACACGCGTCAAGGTTACCTGTGAATTTGCCGTTAATGCTGGATAACTTCGCACAACACCATCTCGCACTAGGCTCACAGCTGATTGGAGCAACATAGAATCAACCGATGACATTACCGCAGCAATGGGCGCAGCTAATAATACCCCAGCCCAAAACGGGTCAAAAAGCCCAGTAATTAAGGTTGGCATTATCTCATCTGGCACGGTCAAATCAGGATATAAAGCACGGCCTAATACACCACTTAAATGTGGAATTAGGGTCATTAAGAAACTAATGAGCGTTCCCCAAATCATCCCTCGTTTTAATGCATTGCTATCTTTAACCGCCAGTAAACGCACAACGGTATGCGGCAGCCCCAAAGTACCAAAGCAAATTAACATCCAAAACGACAACATCATTGGCCAACCAAGCTGGCCGTTATTGCCCTGTGGACTTAACAACGTTGGCGATTGGGTACTCACTTCAGCCATTAATGCGGTTAAACCACCTTGCGACAATAAGGTAATAAAGATGACTAATACACCAATAATCATCAAGATACCTTGGAATGCATCGGTGATCACGACCGCTCGAAAACCGCCCGTCAGCGTATAAGCCAGTACGGTGATAACAAATAACCCCAAGCCTAGTTCATAGCTGATGCCACTCACCCCCGAGAATAATCGTGCGCCACCAATAAACTGCACCGATATCATGGCAATAAAGCCAACCACAAGACTAACTAAAGCTAATTTAGTTAACCCGCTGTTTTGATAACGTTCATCAAGCCACTCGATCAGTGTCGCATGCTCAGTTTTACGTTGTGCTAATAACTTCGGACCTAAAACACCTAATGTCAGCATGGCAACCGGCACTTGGATCAGCGCTAGCCATACCCAGCCTAAACCTATCTTATAAGCAGCACCCGGACCACCAATAAATGAACTCGCACTGGTATAAGTCGCCACTAGTGTCAGCGCCAGTAACGGGCCATTTAGAAAACGTCCACCAATAAAAAAGCGCTTGGCTTTGTCTTGATATAATTCCCCAGCTTGTTTTGATTGGCGAGCACTCCACCAACGTGTGATCAGTAAACTGGCAATAAGGTAAATAAATATAGGGATGAGATTAGTCATGATAAGTAGATTTAATCATTAAAATAAGGAAGAAGATAAGCAGTAAAGGGGCAAACAGGCAAGAAAACCAAAACCAAATAGGCAGTCCCCACCAATCACCTTGAGTTGCTAATAACAGCGGTCCAGCCCACCACAGCGCGAAGTAACCGATGGTCAGTAACAAGGTTTTTTTTGAAATTGAGTGCATAGTGAAGCCTAAAATAAATCTTGTGTAGAATATAACTCACCGCCACCTAAAAGTAACTCCAATTAGATAGTATGATTGCAAACTCTAGTATTTCTCACTGAATTATATAGCGATAGAGATAACGCACGAAATAATGTGTTATTGAAATGTTGAACTATACGTTTTTATTATACAACGAGTTCATCAAATGAGATCAATGTATGACTGATCGATGAATCAATATCATCAATGTAAACCCCGGCACCGTAAGTCCAACCCCAGGCTGGAAAACGTTTACTATAAGAAATTTTTCGCATCGGTTTACCGCCAATGAGTAATGGGAAGCAATAACTAACGAAAGTGCCATCGATGAGGTTTTCTGCTTGTTCATGGATTATTTGATAGGTGAAATCACCACTTGAGTCCTTAAGCATTTTAACATTAGCGCTTAAGTCATCAACACCGCCTAAAGAAGCTAATAGCGTGTAATCATCATCAAACACAAAAATATAATTATCGTCGAGTAAAGCAAGACGTTTTAAAGCATGCTGTTGTGCATCTTCGAGTGACAATACACCAGATTGATAATACAAGTCATAACGCTGGAAAATAGCTTCCGTTTTATCAATAATATTAACTAAACGAGATTTCCTTTCCGCCAGCATGTCGCCACGTAATATGGATAAATAGCCCAATGCAATAGACGCTAACACCATAAAACTGAATGCGACACACAGAGTAATTTGATAGAAAACAGAATAACGACGGCACATGATAGCCTCAACAACACAACAAATAATTTTTCAGCATGCTAACACATAAAAACATAAACGACTGTAAACAATAGCAAAAACAACAATTAATGACAGTTTGATAAAAGCATCATATTATCTATTGAGCCTATTGTGTATATTTACAGCATTATTAATTTACCAGAATGTAATCACTTGAGGAGGGAAATTAACGATAAGTAAACAGCAACAACCTATCGTTAATAATTAACTATCAAAGCTGCTTATTTAGCTACAATTTCATAGCTCGACGTGATTTCAGCTGCCTTTTCTAGCATTTTCGCCACAGAGCAATATTTTTCCATTGATAACTCAACTGCACGTTTTACTTTTTTCTCATTAAGGTCTGTGCCAGATACGATAAAATGTGCGTTAATTTTAGTAAATACACGTGGTGGTTCAGGCGCTCGTTCACTGGTTAAATCAACCTCACAACCTAGGATGTTTTGACGGCCTGTTTTTAAAATATCGACAACATCAATAGAGCTGCATGCACCCATCCCCATTAGCACAACTTCCATTGGACTAGCCGCAATACCATTACGATCACCATCCATAAGGATACCGTGACCCGTTTCTGACGTGCCCATCAGCTGCATTTCTTCGATCCACTTCACATTTGCTTTCATAAAATACCTAGTTAATGTCTAATTAAGAGGTATTGAACAATATTTTTCACCTGTAAAGTGATCAAATACCGTTTCATGCCCCAAATATGGTTAAAAGTTACAAATAAACAGTAAGTCAATAATCAAAAAATGATATATTCACGTTGATATTGAACAGAAATCAACTCAGTTCTTGCTTATTAGTGTTATTGTCTCTTATGCTATCAAGTCAGTAATAATAATAAAATTAAAATATCGCAACACGGACA
>Ga0209292_1000863_pt1 | contig 38623 bp, 33 predicted proteins | sample GOMGulsemesocosm_2_FD_184634 | JGI IMG/M metagenome (GOLD analysis project Ga0209292, IMG submission 184634) | Methane-oxidizing microbial communities from mesocosms in the Gulf of Mexico - GOM9C Gulf of Mexico (SPAdes) (version 2) | ecosystem: Environmental > Aquatic > Marine > Cold seeps...
TGGAGAGTGCATTTTCACTACTACGCCATGGGCAAGAAGGTATCGCCATGTAAACATCATTTACATTAGGAAATTGGGGGAAGTGGGGCAATACACCAATAATTTTATGACTACGATTATTAAACTCAACACTCTGATTAATTACATCATCTTGACCGTTAAATTCGCTTTGCCAAAACTCATAAGTTAATATTACCAGCGGTTCAGCGCCTATATCATCTTCAGTTTCAGTAAACGTTCGACCCAATATTGGTGTTAGGTTAAGCATATTGAAAAAATTTGATGAAACGACACCTGTTCTCACCCGAATGGGGTCGTTATGACCATACATGGTGAATGTCATGTTGTGGTATTCAGCCATATCTTCAAAGGATCGTGCTTGTGTTTGATAGTCAGACATCTCAGGAGCTGAGAAGCCATAAGTCTGATCTCTTGTTATATCTCGTTGCGCTAGTACAACTAATCTTTCACTATCTTTAAATGGTGTAGCTTGAAATAACAAACCATTAACAACCGAGAATATAGCGGTTGTAGCGCCGATACTCAAAGCAAGGGTTAATATAATAGTCAATGTTGTTATAGGCTGGGCGATGCAACGTGATAGGGCATAACGAGTATCGATAAGCATATTTTCTATGAAATTATTTTTACCGCTATCATCAAGGCTTAAATCGAGTTCTTGTGATTTCGTCGACATATTTATGCTCCTGCTTGTTCAATATTGGCGATTGAATCTGGCATTGAACTAGCTGTAGAGTTAGGTAATAGTTCAGCAACCTCTCTTTCTTCTATTTGACTGTTTTTTTGTTTATTTGACTGGGGTTTTTCTTGATTGACGACATTTTTAACAACCTTACCATCAAACAAATTAATGGTTCTTTTTGCAAAATGAGCATAACGACTATCATGGGTTACCATACAAATTGTTACTCCTTGCTCATTAAGTTCACTTAAAAGCTGCATAACAGAGTCACCATTAACAGAATCTAGGTTACCAGTAGGTTCATCCGCTAATAATAAAGTTGGATTACCTACTAACGCACGAGCAACGGCTACTCGTTGTTGTTGACCACCTGATAATTGATTAGGCAAATGTTGAGCACGTTCTGACATATTTACACGTTTTAAAACTTCAGCAACTTTAGCTTTTCTTGTTGCTTTGGCAATACCTCGATAAATTAAAGGTAATTCGACGTTTTGACTAACTGTCATGTCTCCTATTAGGTTAAAATCTTGAAAAATAAAGCCTATTTCTTTATTTCTTACTTTTGCCATTTGCGATTCAGAGAGTTGAGCTACGGAAACGTTGCTAATTTGATAATCACCACTGCTGGCCTTATCAAGTAAACCGATAATTGATAAAAGTGTTGACTTACCTCCACCAGAAGGACCTTGAATAGTAATATAATCACCTTGAGTAATCGTTAAGTCGACGTCTTTTAAGGCGTTGGTGGCAGTGCCGTCGGTATGATAAATTTTGTTAAGTTTAGTGATGTTGATAAGTGTTTTGTTGTTAGTCATGCTAAGTTACCTTAAATTAATTATACGTCTGAATAGGTGTTATTTGTTATTGTTCTTACGATGTATAGTGTTAATTGATAGTGATCGTTTGATGTTGTTGTAAGTGAGATGTATCAGATAAAATAACCTGCTCCCCTTTTTTCAAACCATTAACTAATTGCACTGACCTTGCTGAACTAGCACCAATAGCAACTTGGGTTTTAACGGCTTGTGAATCACCGGTGAGTTTGAATAAATAGGCGGTGTTAGTTTCTCGCCACGACGCAGGTTTATCGAGTAATAATACATTTTCCAGACGTTGAATTTCGATAGTGCCATTTACACGTAAATCTGGGCGTGCTTCGCTTGGTATAGTTCCTTGCAATTCCACATCTACTGTTACGGTACCGTTAACAACCGCAGGATCAATTCGAGAAACAACACCCGATATCTTACTGCGACGTGTATCTATCTCAACAACTTGGCCAATTTGAATGTCTTTCGCTTGGCTTTCTTGGACACGAAGTTCCGCTTTTAAACTCTTTTGATCGGCAACTCGTGCTAATTCGGCCCCTTGAGATATTTCTTGTCCTTCTTCTACTGAAATACTTTGTAATATTCCATGCATTTGCGCGCGCACATCAAGTAAAGATACTTGTTCACTAAGCAGGGATACTTGCAGTAATTGCTGTTCAACTTTTGCTTGTTCTACTTTTAATAAACTGGCTTGTAATCTTGGTAATTGCTTTAACTCAAATTGGGCAATTTCAAGTTGTAGTGTTAATTTTTTCTCACGTAATACGGCTTCACTATATTGATATGTAGGAATTATTTTAGTGACTCGAAGTTGTTTCTTTGCGGCAGCATCTTCTATAGCTTGTTGCTTTTCAATTTCAAGTAACTTCACGTCTGCTTGTTTTTTTTGTAACTCAGTAATTTGAACTTCTTGTAACGCTTCAAGTTGTGCTTGCGTCACTTTATAGTCAATTTGTACACGTTTGAATTGCTGAGTCAGTTCGGGAGAGGATAGTTGTAAAATGATGCTGTCAGGTGTTACCACAGCGCCAGGCTCTAGAACACGTTTAATAACTTTGGCACTTACTCTAGCAGAAAGCCATTGTCTATTTTTTGCTATAAGATTCCCAGGAGCTCTTACGTCTCTTATTAAGTTGCCTGATTTTACTGTAGCGATATTAAGGCCATCAGCAGGAATATTTGCTTGACCCTGTGTTGAATTGGAGAAAAAGGAATTTGCTAGCCAAGGTACTAATATTACCGAGGTGACAGCAACTATGACATAAAGTTTAAATGGTTTTTTCTCACTCGTTTGTGCTTCAAGAATTGTTTGCATTATTCACCGTATTGCCCAGCTTGCGCATGGAGCACTGCCCTTATGTTAATGAGGAGTGCATGTTAACGGCGTTTTAATATAAGATCAGAGGCAATCGTTGAGTTTCAATTGTTTGTCGATGAGACGCAATATTTGTCGATGAACTTTATCTAGAGAAATAATTATTAATTAACTCTCTAGATATTAGTCACTTTAGTTTGTTGTTGGAGCAAAAAACCACTGTAAGCTATCATCTAAAAGAGGTGCCCAATTCTGCCAGTTATGACCAAAACGAACTTCTTTGTACTCTAGATCATAACCCTTCTCTTTGAGCACATTGCGAAAACGTCGGCCTTGATACTGGTTATCGTTTTTATTGCCAAAACTTAAAAACATTTTTAGCGGGAGCTTTTCCGTCTTTTTATACACTTTTTGTAGTTCCTTTAACATCTCACTATTTGCTGGTGAATGCATCGACAGACCTGAAAAATCTTGAAATGCAAGTAAGCCAAAACAAGCAGCGTTATAGCCGCCAAACGATAGCCCTTGTATTACTCGGTCTTTTCGATGATTACTGGTTGGGTAGTTATTATCAATGCTAGGTAATAATTCATTCTGATAAAAGGCTACATATTTTTGATTACAAAAAAATTGTTGATTACGACGATTTTCACTTAGATCATCAGGGTTACGATTATCGATAAAAATAGCGATTATTGGTTTAATTTTCCCTGTTGATATTTCGGTATCTAAAACGTTTGCCATATCGCCTGCATCCAAATACCACTGACCATCAGCAATATATATCGTTGGTAATGCATCTGTACTTTTTATACCCTCAGGTGTGTATACTCGATACTGTAATGCATAGCCAAGCATTTTACTTTCGATGCGAATATTGTCAGATACGATACCTTTTGCTTGTACGGAAAAAGCGGATATTAGCCCAACAATAGCAATTAGATTGATAAATCTAGTCATAGTTTTTCTCTGTTATTTATTTTTGTTTGCTGCCCTTAAAATATTAGACAGTAAAAATGATCTTTTAATTTCTTTGATTAGCATAACGAGAATACTTGGGGGACATTGTAAAACTTCTGTAAAAGTCATGCTTTTATAATAATCACAACATGGACTTTAGTCACAAAAACTGCAGTATTGTAATGTTTTGTTCACTACTATATTCCCAGTATTCTGTATTCGCTTTGCCAAATTGCGGTTTAAACTCTAATCATTTGAATATACCTATTTGAGCTGAAGTTATAGGTTTCATTCAGTAAACGATTATTTTCTGATAGGAGTTACGTCTGGCAACAGCCTTTATGATAGATTTTCCATTTTAATTATTCTATTGACTAAGTATTGTTATGTTATTAATGCAGTGTAATTCACTTGTTAGCAGATAAAAGTGTTTATCGTATATTTATTCTTTTCAACCATAACAATACGTAGTTCAGCGATAAATTGCAGACTTTACCTGCTTACTACATTAACATTCTGCCATCTGAAGTCAGTCTCCTTGGTAGAAAATTAAATAATGATAAAATCAATAATTACAATAAATAAAACATTAAGTAAAACACTAAATAAAACGATAGCTCCACTTATTTTGTCTTCATTACTTATCCCTTCTGTATTCGCCCAAGAGAACATTGTCGACCAACATGCCATTGAACAGCAGGTCATTGAATTTATGGCTAAAGAAGATAAGCCATCGGCATTATTCAAAACGGAAAGGTTGTTTTTACATCAGCGCATGGCGTAATGGATAGAGTAAATAAACAAGTAATCAACCAAAATACACTATTTCAAATTGGCTCACATTCAAAACCATTAACGAGTAGCATCACCTTAGAACTTATTAACGAGGGGAAACTGAAACTTTCTGATCGAGTTGTTGACCATCTACCTGGACTATTTCCTCAAACATCTATCGATGAGTTTAAATCATTAACCATTGAACATCTTTTAGTACACCGCTCTGGTTTACCTAACTATCCTAAAAATGTTACTCGCATTGATGGCGATGCAATGTTAGTTCGCTATAGTGAAAAAATGATGTTGGAAGCGTTGAGTACAATCGAATTAAAATTTGCACCAGATGAAAAATGGAGTTATTCAAATTTTAATTATGCCGTACTTGGTTATGTGCTTAGCAAAATAACCAATAAAAATTACGCTCAATTAGTTAAAGAGTATATTGCTGATAAATATGAGCTTTCAGATACCTTGGTTAACTTATCAGATAAACAGAAAAATACTCAGCTGGCGACACCTTATAGGAAGGACAAGCGACAGGTCGCCACTCAACCTTGGGATATGGGCTTGCTTACACCGCATGGTGGCGTTTATTCAACGATTAATGATTTTGCTCAGCTTATGGAACTACAATTAGCTGCATACAGTGAATACAACGAGAGTGGCATAACATCACCGCTAGTTTCAACTCAAGTCATATATGATGCAAATATTACCCAAGGCGGGAAAAAATACCCAGGGTTAAGTTATGGGCTAGGTATGCTTAAGATAACTCCAGAGTGGGGACAGTCTCCTGAAACTGTATTATATCACGGTGGTGATCTTGATGGTTTTGGTAGTGAATATCGTTTTTCTCCAGAATATGGTGTTGGTGTGGTAATGCTGACTTCAAGCGGTGGTCGAAAGTTTATCAATTTCGCCGTTGATATTATGAATGATTTACTGGAAATTGCAGTTAACAATAAAAAGGAACAAGTGACTACTTCAACTGACTAATTCAGACTCAAGCTTACTCTTTGCAAACTATGTAAGAGTTGTGACTTTTACAGAAATGAAAAAAGCGCACCTACCGATTCTATCGTGAAGGTGCGTAGTTCTAAGTCAATTAGGAGATTGATTTAACTAAAAAATAGAATAATTGTTCAGAATGTATCGATGATACTGAAACTTTAATAGTTAATAGTTAATAGTTAATAGTTAATAGTCTAATTGATTATTTTAATTTTTTACGAATACGACTAAGTGCTATCGGCGTAATCCCTATGTGTGAGGCGATCATTTTAAGTGGGATTTTATCGCGTAGCTGTGGGTTGTTATCTAAAAAAGTTAAATAACGCTGCTCGGCGCTATGTTGCACAAAAGCGTACTCTCGCTCTTCTTTTTTAATAAACAGGTTTTCCAATAAGCGGTTATAAGCTTCCATAAAGCCTGGCTTTTCTTTCATTTGATTAAAAAAGAGCTGCCATTCAAATTCCAAACAAATAACATCATCGAGTGCCTCAATGCTAAATAGTGAATCAACGTTTTTTGTCATTGCTCTTGTTGAGCCACAGATACTAGGAGCACAAGCAAAAGACTGAGTAAACTCTTTTCCTTCGAACGAAATACTCATAAAGCGAACAAAGCCTTTGATCAAAAAATAGATCTTTGGTGCGGCTTGCCCCTGACTTATTAGATATTGACCTTTTTTATAATGCTTAAGTTTAGGGTTAAGGCCATACTGTTCAAAATCTATGTCCGCTAAGCTGTTTTTTGTACCTGTAAAATAATGTACAAAATCCGCCATATGAGTTTGTATGCTCATCTAATCATTAACACCTTATTTTAGAGTCTAACTAGGCACTTGATGGTGCTGCTTGGAAATTAGGTAAAGTGCTAGCAAGGTTAACATTATTCCAGGGAAAGCGCTGTACAATTGGGAAATACTTGCCATTCCTTGCGGGATGACAACCAAACATGGAACCAAATATGTAAAGGCTAACAAACGACTTGGACCAACTGTTTTTAACAAGTGCTGTTGTAAAAAAAAAGTTGCGACTGTAGTGAATAATGTTATATACAATAATACTTGCCAAAACTGATATTGTTGCCATTTAATCGAAGGTAGGTCACCAAATAGTATTAAAAAGGGCAATAACATTAAGCTACCCAATAACGTAATCGTAAATGCACCTAATGCAGGGGGGACATCGATTGCCCACTTTTTAATTAATATGACATGTAGCGCTAAACAGCAGCAGGCGACTAAAAAGATGCTATCGCCTAGAAACCATTGGTTAAGCATTATTTCTTTTTGACTAAATGCCAGTAATACCCATATCGCACCGAATGTGCCAATTAAAAAGGCAATGATTTGTTTGTTAGCAGTGACTAGTTTTGAGATTAAATAGGTAAATACAACACTCAGTAACGGTAATAGCGTATAAATTACCGAAGTGCGCATCGCCGTAGTCGTTTTTAGTGCCTCAAATAAGCCGATGAAAAACAAGACCAATAACAAACTAATAATACTGTAATGCCATAATATTTCTCTGCTCAACAGATGAATAAAAGCTTTGCCTACAAAAGGTATCATTAAAGATGTTGCTAAAATAAATCTCAGTGCTGTACTCGCAATTGGATTTGCATAGGGTAATAATTGCTCAGAGACAACAAATGATGAAGCCATCAAACTAACCCACAATAATAAACTGAAATTTTCTATCAATGTATTTTTCATTAGTTTGCGGCCCATTAAGCCGCTTTCTGAGCAACAAATTTATAAAATAAAAATTCCGATATGGCGATATCGATATCTAGTTCATATACGTCAATAAATAATTGGTGTAACTGTTTACTACTGGTAACCTTAATTGTCTTTGTAACGCCATCACTAATATGGTGAAATTCGTCATTGCGTAGCGATTGAATATTATTAAAAAACTTACGACAAATAACTAAGTTATTAACAAAAGCAGCATTGGGGTGTTGGTGAGAGTAAAAGTGACCTAATAAACAATCTGATTCAGTATAGTGATGTAAATCAAAGGTATATAATGTGAAAAAAATACCATCTTTAAAAATCTGATAACAATATTCTTCTTTACTGTTTTTGATAATTCGATATTGAGCATCACCTTGCTCTTGTACTAAGCCAAGCTCAATTTTAACTGGAAAACGAGCGCCTAAATGACCAAAACCGGTATCAACAATATAATCTTCACCAGCGAGTGTAAGCAATGTTACTCGATGAGTTCTTGCAACTTCGACATCTTGATTATAAACAACTTTAGATAATAATAATCGCACGTCAAAGTTCAGTTCAGATAGCACTGTAAAAACTAACTTATTGTGTTCAAAGCAATATCCACCGCGACGTTTTTTTACAATCTTATTAAATAGTGACTCAGTATCCAGCGGCAAATCTTGCTTTAATACAACAGCAAGATTATTGAAGCTGTATTGTGCAATATGCTTACTTTGTAGTTCATTTAAAAAGGCTAAATCTAGTGATTCACCTTTAATATTTAAGTCTGCTAAATACGATGTTGTTATTTGTGATGTGTTCATCTAATTACTCTCTGAATTAATATTTTTATCAATTTGTATTTGATACGAATAAGTGCAGCTTAACTGAGAAATATGTTGCGGTAATTAACCTAGGTTTAGTGATTTACCTTGTTAAATAAAGCGTGATTTATCCATTCGTAATTATTTTTAAACAATAAACCTAGGTTAATGTTGTGCTCTCTACTTATTTGTAGACTAGCGTCATCAAATCGATAACAAGCAATATTTAATTAGGAAATAAACATGAAAATTACTATTTTTGGCGCAACGGGTAATGTCGGTAAAAGAGCTATAAATGAAGCGTTATTAAGAGGTCACGATGTTACGGCGGTACTACGTAACAAAGCTCGTGCAGATGAAATTAATAGTGCAGTAAAAATAGTCATTGGTGACGTGACTAATGTTGATGATGTTGTGAAGTTTAGCAAGGGTCAAGATCTTGTTATGAGTGCAACACGACCGCCCATAGGTCTAGAAAATGAGTTAGTTGTAGCAACTCAATCATTATTAATCGGTCTAGCGCAAACAAAAGTGCGATTGTTATTGGTTGGTGGAGCCGCCAGCTTAATCGTACCAAACAGTAATGGTACTTTAGTTGTTGATGATGCTGAATTGGTTCCTCTTGCATGGCGAGGTATCGCTTTGGCTTGTTTAGCTCAGTATCAGCTTTGCCAAGAAAATGAGTCTGTAGACTGGAGCTACTTAAGTCCACCAGCGATGATCATACCTGGAGAGCGGTCGGGTATTTTTCGACAGGGCAATGATGAGTTGTTGATTGATGAACAAGGAAATTCCATTATTTCATTAGAAGATTTTGCGATTGCTTTAATTGATGAGGCTGAGCTTGCAAAAAACAGTAGGAAACGTTTCACGGTAGCGTATTGATTTATTTTAAAGTTAGAGTCAATTTAATTGAAGTCGATTAAGCCGAGTGACTTTAGCCTCGGCCTAATGAGAAATTATTGACGATAAAACTAGGGCATTGTCTTTTGAAGTGGTTTGGCTATATCTATATTATTTCTTATTTTGTATAGTTTATTTTTATTCGATAATTAATGAGTGTCGTTTGGACAGCCAGCCTAGTAACACTTTTGAGTGTCATGAATGTGCTTTGCCGGTCACTATTCCTTTATTGGTCGAGCGACAAAAGGCGCTGTGTCCTCGATGCGGTTTGCTTTTAACGGCTAAGTACCATAATGCTATTGATCGGATCCTTGCCTATTCAATATCCGCTATTTTCTTCTTGATCTTATCATTGCTCTTTGAGTTTTTGGCATTTCAGTCCAATGGCATTGAAAGAAAAATTGATATTTTAACAAGTCTCACCATTTTAATGGAAAATAATTATCAACTATTAGCCGTACTTGAAGTTTTGACGATATTTATCATACCTGTACTTGTTTTATTGTCTCTAATTTATTTGTTAATTCCTTTACGTAAAGGCGTTTCTCCTCGAGGAGGACGGTTTATATTAGATTTAGTGTATAAATTATTACCTTGGAGCATGGTTGAAATATTTGTTGTTGGTGTTTTAGTCAGTTTGGTGAAAATTATTTCATTAGCAGATATCACTTTAGGTCCATCATTTTTCGCCTACATTTTGTTTTCATTATCGATGACAGCAGCGGTATTACATTTGGATAAACATCAATTACAGCAGCTATTAGGATGTACACCGAGAAATCGACTTTTACCAAAAGAGCGAGCAAGTGTTAATGAAATAACCCAATATAATCAATTGAATACAAACTTAAAAAGACGGGGTAGTGTACAAAAAACATGGGCATTATTGATTACATCGGTAGTTTTTTATATTCCAGCCAATATTTTACCCATTATGAATACGCGTTTTTTAGGACAAGATGAACCTAGTACCATTTTAGGAGGGGTTATCCTCCTATGGAAGATGGAGTCATATCCTATTGCTATGGTGATTTTTATTGCGAGTGTGGCGGTACCTATGGCCAAAATGCTGATATTGGCTTGGTTAAATTATAGTGTTCAGCAACAATATAATGGTTTTTCTCAAGAACGAGTGACGTTATATCGATTGGCGGAATTTGTAGGTAGATGGTCAATGGTAGATGTATATGTGGTGATAATTCTTGTTAGCTTGATTCAGCTAGGCAATACCATGAGCATCTATCCTGGAGGTGCTGCATTGGCTTTTTCCGGCGTTGTTATCACCACTATGCTCGCTGCGATGAGCTTTGAACCTAAGTTAATATGGCAAGTTAGTAATAATTTTTATAGTGAAAATAATAATGAAAAATAATGAAAACTCAGAAGAATTGAATAAAGAAATAGAAGATAACCCTGCAGTTATTGAACAAATCAAATCGATATCTATGATTTGGTTTGTACCTTTTATTGCCTTATTGATTGGTGGTTGGATGATTTACTACCAGTGGAGCAATGAAGGACCTCTGGTGACTATTGCCTTTGACTCAGCAGAAGGTATGGAGATTGGAAAGACTAAAATTAAGTCTCATAATGTAGATATTGGTGAAGTAAAAAATATTGTCCTTAATAAAAATGCCGATGGCGTATTGGTTACGGCAAGAATGGCAAAAAATGCTGAAAAGCTATTGACCAGTGACAGTGAATTTTGGTTAGTATCTCCACAAATCAGTCATACAGGAATTTCAGGATTAAGTACGTTGATATCTGGCGTTTATATTGAGCTTTCACCAGCTTACCTTGCTGAAGGGGACGTCGCGGAAGAAGTACAATTGGAGTTTGTCGCATTAAAAAATCCCCCTGTTACTCCTCCTGGAACACCAGGTTTACATCTAACCTTAAATAGTAATGATCAATTTGCTTATTCAAAGGGCGATCCCATTATTTACAAAGGGCTTACGGTTGGTCAGTTTGAAGATATTTATTTTAACTTTGAAGAGCGTGTTGTTTATTACAACGCATTTATAAAAGCACCATATCACCAGTTAGTTACCACCAATACAAAATTTTGGGACGTTAGCGGCTTAACAATGGCTCTGACTGCCGATGGTTTATCAGTGAAAACAGGGAATATCGAAACAATGCTGACCAATGGGGTTACATTTGATGTGCCTAAAGGTATGGAAAAAGGTGAAGAAATTACTGAACGTACGGATTTTGACATTTATTCTAATTATAAATCCGCGGATGATGAACGCTATAAAAACTCAATTGAATATGTTGTCTTAGTCAGTAGTAGCATTCGAGGTTTAAACGTTGGAGCTCCTGTGGAGTACCGAGGTGTATTGTTAGGGCATGTTACTTCAGTTAATTTATTAGCACAAAAAACAAGTAGAAGACCACAATTATTTGATGACGAAATTAAGATACCAATTTTGGTGAGTTTACAACCTGGCCGAGTTGGTTTACCCGATAATGAAGTGGGCATGCAGCTTATGGCACAACAACATCAACTATGGGTGAAAGATGGATTAAGAGCGAGTTTGAAGACCGGTAGCTTATTAACGGGGAGTTTATTTATTGATTTTCAACACTATCCTCATCTAGCTAATGAAACAGGCAATGTCGAAAATAAAAGTTTCGAGATTAGTCAACATGGTAGCTATGTGGTTATTCCGAGTATTGATGATGAGTTTTCTCAAATCACCGCCAAAGCGAGCCAATTTATAGATAACTTAAATGCTTTGCCCTTTGAAAAAATATCAGATAATACCAATGAGTTACTCACTGAGTTCACACAAACAGCTAAAGCTTTTCAAAATGTGAGTGAGAATTTAACAACAATTCTTGAAAACGTAAATCAGCAGCAATTAAGTAAAGAGATGAAAACGACATTGCAGAGTTATACCAAGTTAAGTAAAGATTTGTCTGCAGGCTCTAAAGGTTATGAAGAACTTCGTCAAACGTTGGCCGCTTTAACGAAAGTGATGCATGAGCTGCAACCTTTACTTAACCAACTAAAACATCAGCCTAATGGTTTAATATTTGAGTCCGGTAAAGCTGACAATATTAAACCGAAAAAGTATAGCCCCAATAAAAACACAGGAAAAATCAAATGAAAGTAAGATTGGACAGCTTTGTAAAACCTTCATTGGTGCTATGCCTATCGTTTGTATTGACCATAATCAGTAGTTGCAGTACCAATTCTGATATATCTTTAGAAACTCAATATTATTTGCTAAATAGTAATCAACAGGTAGTAAGCACAGGTAAAGAGGTTAATAAAACAGTTGTTGTAAACTTATTAGAACTTCCTGCTTATTTATATCAACCACACTTGGTCATGCAATTAGATGAACATCGACTACATTATGCTCGTTTTGATATGTGGGCGGAGCCATTACAGGTAGGGCTTAGTAAAGCATTAATTAATGATTTAAACCTCAATAATAAGGGCATTCAATTTATTACAGAAGATCTTGGTCTCGGTGATAAATTTAATCATAAGATAACAGTACAAGTAGATAATTTTCACGCAAAAACGGACTCAAAAGTTGTATTGTCAGGGATATTTTGGATGAAAGTAGATGGAAGATTAGTTGTAAAACAACATCCGTTTTCATTTGAATTATTATTAAAAGAAGATGGTTATTCCCATGCCATTTCGCAAATGCGTCAGCTAATATCTATGATGTCAGAAGCGATGCTGAGTACAGAATATAATTAAATTCAGCGTGCGCTTAAACAGTACAGATATGGGCATTATTTACTAATCTAGCCATTTATCAGCACAAATAAATGACAAATGGCTAACGATAAAGAACGACCTCATTGCAGACTAATTTATTTAAACAATCCCCCTATCTTATGTCCACTATCTTCAGGGGTAGCTGGAATCAGAAGTATTTTCCTATGGAACCAACATCCCCATGGCACTATAATAGTAGGAATTTATGTCCGTTATTCTTTCGGAAAGTTAACGTTTGATATTTTCACAGCTTTATTCCGTTTCGCGCAACAAAAAGAACTTATCTTGCCCAATAAAAAAGGGCATTATATTTAGTGATTTTCTGACTGTAAATTACAGTTCCATTTTTATAATTGAAATATTAGTCTAAGGTTTAGAATGGATAGATAGCCTTTGATTTGTCTTTTCTCTTATCTTTATTCAATAAACAACCCAAGTATAACAATAGATTATGATTAGAATAATTAAAGAAGAACTTATAGATAATCACATTCATGGGGTACACAGTTATCAGGCTAAATAATATTAAATATGACCTTTTTACATGTTGTTTTATTCTAATATTTATTCAATCTTCATTTGTAAGTAAAGCAAATGAAAAAAAAGTAATAACTATGGCTTTTGGATATGAACCAGCTAAAAGTGCTCAATACAAATTCTATGAATTATTATATACAGAAGCATTTGATAGGCTTGGTTATGAGTTTTCTTATATCATATGTCCACTAAAACGTTGCTCGCATATAAGTAACAGTGGGAGAGTTGATGGTGAGCCACAACGTATATTGAATTACAATGCAAAGTACTTAAATTTAGTTAGAGTGAAAGAGTCAATAAATATTACTCGAGTCATCGCATATTCAAAACCCCCAATATACAATATTGACAATTGGGACAGCTTGAAAAGAGTAAATTATCGAGTTGAATATGTTCGAGGAGCCGTTCAAACACAATTGCAACTTGAAAAACGAATTAACTCGAAACAGCTATCAGCAACATCAACTACGTATCAAGGTCTAAGGAAATTACAAACGAATCGATCGGATATATTTATTGATCTAGAAAGCAGAGTTTCTTCGTTATTGGTAACAACTGAATTTAGTGAATCAGGAATTGTACCGATCGGCGTACTTGATGAGCATTTTTCTTATCCATTTCTGCATAAAAAACATTCTGAACTTGCGCTAAAACTCGAAAAAATATTGCGTCAGTTGAAGAGAGTAGGGATCTATGAAAAGCTCAAAAAAGAGTCTATATCTAATCCAACTTCAAAATAAATCACTTCAATAAGACTACTGCATGATCACTATATAACATCTATATTTCGTAGTTAATCACTTAAAATATAAAGACAACTTTTAGCCAAGAAGCCTTCAACAAAAGAGCACTTAATTTGGATTTTACTCATTTTTTAAATGAGAAGCTAACGACAAAAATTACCACACTACGAACATTAAGGACTTCAGCCGCATATACCCATTCGGATTACGTTTTGTATCGCTCGTGATTTTTATCTTTTTAGAATAGTTTGAATGATCAAACGACTTGGCCCCTTTGACTTTTCACAACAAGCGATAATACAAAAATAATATTGATTAGATCTATCGTATTATACTTATACCGCTAGTAGTTGATGGCGCAGCCGCGAACGACGGCGTCATTTTATCTTAATTACATTGTTTTATTTGTGCAGTCCATTGGGCACCAGAGGCAATATGATGTTTCTCTGAAAAATTAGCCTGATTAAGGGCGAACGATACATTTGAGAGGCTGTTAACATAAATCAGCGGTTCACCAACAGCAACGTTACCAAAAGATGTGAGGTAAGGTAGTTTAGTATCGAGTTTAGTGATATTACCTTCCTTGACAATTACGCACAGGGTATCGCCAAGTTTAATGCCCGCTTGCTTTAAACTGTCTTGATGTATGTTAGTCCACACGTTACCAAATTGCGGGTCAAGAGTTGGGATATACCCCTTGATAACGCCATTGTTAATCGTCGCTTGCAGGTGACCTAAGCTAACAACTTTTGCTGGCTGTTTAGGGGCAATTGGTTCGAAGGTATTATTGTGACTAAAATGTGTAAAGCCGCGATCAGGACAAAAAGTGTAATTATTATCCATATTTTTACGTTCACCTTTACCTATTACCCATCGAAATGTAAGACAATGGTTTGGTCCGTCGAGTTCTATGATTTCGATGCTTGTTGGTCTACGTGAAGGATAAGTGCGCACTTCACCTTGCTTCCAGTAACCAAGTGGAAATTTACTCCCTAATCCATCATAAGCTCTGGTACCCCACTGTTTTCGCTTGTCATAAATTCTCACCAATCCATCTTTTGAATTATTAATTGCGAAAAAAGATTCAACTTCTCCCATACGCCAAGTACTAAATGTTCTTCGATAATAGGAAACTTCATTGCCTGCCCATTCAATCTTAGTGTCATTCCTTTTTGTTTTGAATGGACCCGTAATGTTAAAAGTAGCACATTGTTTTCCCGTGATAGGGTTACAGGCAGAGGCGGAGGTAGTCGCCTCTTTAAGTATTAATTCATGTTTCCCATCCCATTTTCTTCCCGTAAAAAGCTCAACAGGAATGAATCTCTCTTTTGTTGAGCTATTATAAGCTTTATCCCAAGAAACATTTTCTTCTGTCGGAAACCTGGCACAACCAAAAGTTGATATACATAAAAAAGTTACAAAAAATATATTAAAATATTGCTTCATGATCATAGTTTCTCGAGCATAACAGCTTATAGGGAGACGATATATCGACTTTAAACATGATACATTGCCTTACTTTATTATTTAGAACTAGCCAAAATAGACGTAAAGTTAATTTTAATCAACTAGTAACTCGATATTTGTCTATAGAGTCATTTAAAGAACAGGTAATAACCTTCTTTCACACATTTTGACTACGCATGAGAAGAAGTCTTGTAAAACGAGATACTGCTAACATCCGCAACGCGCACCAAGAATATTATTTTTAAATACTGGAAATACCACAAAGTAGTCCAAATTTTCGGGGGGGATTTATTTAAGAAAATACCACTTTATAGCGGAAGATGAGATGAATATTTTTAGGTTGTACGCTAATTCTTTTGGCATTATAGGGTCTCTAGACTAAAGAGTTTTTAAGGTGTTTTTAGTAAATCACTATCGCCATGTTACTGATCGCATTTAATCGAAATTTAGTTAAAAAAACTTCTTTACTGCATTGGTATAACTCTGCACAACCTTGTCATCACAACTTTATCTAATCCTTCACCATCGATGTACTTTGAAATAGGCATTAGCAACGTAGCCTTTTGTACTGCTTTTTTTTGGTGATTAATTGAAAGTCACAAGGGTTTATTGTTGCTCGGTCTTCCTACAGTGAATAATGACCAACGACACTTTCAGTCTTCTCATCTGAGTTTCTAGTATAGTATCAATATAGGTTGGCCAAGTTAGGACTTATACAGTTTATAGGTTGAACCTAAAGCTCTAGATATCTTTATCTGTTATTTAAAGATACTTTTAGACTTTTCATTTGAGCTTCTAGCATAGTATCAATGTAAACCGGCCAAGTATTGTTATCAGCTAGTGAGCCGCCCTTTACTGAGTATTCCATTGTTACTCTTGAACCATGATGATCTTCCTTAATACTTATTTTCATTTTTGCGTCTACATTCTCGTTTCTTAATTTTCCAAGAGCTCCAGTCCAAACCCATTGGTTGTCGCCTTTTTCAATTCTTGTAAGATGAGTTATGTTTTCGCCATTCGACATTTTTTCATGCATGCCTTTTCCATTAAAATACATATTGCTCCCATCGCCTGACTGAGTAAACTCCGATGTCCACCAACGACCTACATGTCCAAACTCATGAAGTGCTGTTGAAGTGTTTTTATGAGAAAAAAAGTGATGTTTTACGGTAAAACTGTCACTTGATTGTTCAGTGATTTTAGCTTGAATAGAGAAACTGGTTATTAATGCTAAGCTGCTTGCTAGAAGTGTTTTTTTTATTAAGTTAGAGTGGTTCATGAAAGTCCTTTATTACAATTATTGATTAATATTTGAAATAAAGAATAAAGGCTTAATGAGGTAGGTACTGTAAAACTTTTGTAAAAGCTAGCAATGTCTTAATTATTTTTTTATTAGGCAATCCATGTTGTTGAATTTATTTTTTTTAAAACAATAATTGTGCTGCTTCCACTGATTGACCTCAATAACTTGATATCAAGGTTTATTGAAAACATTTAATACCTCTCTCAGGGGAACACTTATAAAAGGCGTGACTTTATAAAGTAGGCTTTTAAATAATCTATTAATAATCGTAATTTTTTCGAATCTGCACCACCTGGCGGAAATACACCATAAACATTAATATCTTTCATCGTGTAGTCGTCAAGCACTGATACTAGCGTGCCTTGTTGAATTTTGGGTTTTGCATCATAAATTGGAATTCGGGCGAGGCCGTGTCCTCCTTCAACAAAAGCAGTTCTTGCCGCCGCATTATTGGTATTAATTGTTCCTTTCATTTCAATACTAAATGAACGACTACCCTTAGTAAGTTCGAGTGTACCTGAGGTGAGTTTATAAATTACCCAATGATGTTTATTTAAATCTGTAGGATGCTTGGGGAAACCAAATTTTTCAAAATATGAGGGCGCTCCACAAAGACAAGTGGTTAGTGTTGATAGCTTTGTTGCTTGTAGTCCTGAGTCTGCTAAAGGTGCGCCACGAATAGCTAAATCGATACCTTCTTTGATGATATTTACAACTTCATCGGTCAACATAACATCGAGTTCTATTTTAGGGTAACTGGTTCGAAATTCGTTAAGTGCTGGAACAATAGTTTGTAGACCTACATTTACAGGACAAGTAATTTTTAATAGACCAATAGGTTCATGTTTGAGGTTTTCAATTTGTTGATTGGCCGTAGAAGCTTGCTCAGCAATAACTCGGCAATGTTGATAATATTCGCTACCGGCTTCAGTGAGTGAAATTGTCCTTGTTGAACGATTCAATAATGTTATGCCCAACTGTGCTTCAAGTTTTTTTATATGATAGCTAACAACAGCTCGCGATAAACCAATACGCTTGGCTGCGCCACTCAATGTGCCTTGCTCAATAACTTGGGCAAAAACTACCATACTTTTTAATTGCTCAAATGAAACATCCATAAACATTACTCTTCAGTTTATTTTTCATCATTGTATCATTTATTGATACAAAGAAGTCTATTTCATCTGCATTGTCAGATTTATTGTGTCGGAGTAAACTTACCTCAACTAGCATATTATATATAAATAATTGAACAAACAGAGGCCTCACATGAAGACTAAGAAGATATTAATGGTATTAACGTCACACGCTGATTTAGGTGATACCGGTGAAAAAACGGGATTTTGGGTAGAAGAGTTTGCATCGCCGTACTACGTGTTTAAAGAGGCGGGCATAGAAATCACTTTAGCTTCACCTTTAGGTGGACAACCGCCAATCGATCCTAAAAGTGAATTAGAAGACTTTCAAACGCCTGCAACGATTAAGTTTTACAGCGATGTTGAAACACAAGGTATCATTGCTAATACACGTATTTTGTCTGAAATGAATGCCGATGATTTTGATGCCGTTTTTTACCCCGGTGGTCATGGTCCTCTATGGGATTTAACAGAAAATAGCAATTCCATTCAATTAATTGAACACTTTCTAACATCGAATAAACCTGTAGCAACAGTATGTCACGCAAGCGCCGCACTGTTAAATGTTAAAGATAGTACTGGCGACTATGCAATTAAAGGCAAGGCAGTATCTGGGTTCTCTAATACTGAAGAAGAAGCTGTGCAATTGACCAATATCGTGCCATTTTTACTTGAAGATGAATTAATTAAACGTGGTGGCGATTACCAAAAAATTGATGATTGGCATGCTTTTGCAGTTCAAGATTCATTGATCATCACAGGACAAAATCCTGCAAGTTCAACTTTGGTAGCGCAAAAGCTAGTTAACCAATTAAACGCTTAATTTTATTTTTTGTGAGGTATTTCCTTTGTTAAATTTCAGTTTCCACAATCCAACAAAAATTCATTTTGGTGAAGATCAAATTCATCTTATTGCCAATGAAATTCCAATTGATGCTAAAGTCTTAGTTGTTTATGGCGGTGGCTCAATTAAACATAATGGTGTTTATGATCAAGTAGTTAATGCACTAACTAAACATACTTGGTTTGAGTTTTCTGGCATAGAGCCGAATCCAAGTTATGAAACATTAATGAAAGCACAAGAGGTTATTAAGCGACAAGACATTGATTATTTACTTGCTGTTGGTGGCGGCTCTGTGGTTGACGGTGCTAAATTTATTGCTGTTGCTGCCTTATATGAAGGGGAAGACCCGTGGGATATTCTTGCTAAACAATCTCCAATAAAACAAGCGCTTCCTATTGGTGCGGTTTTAACCTTGCCGGCTACAGGCTCAGAAAGTAATGGTAATTCGGTTGTTACACGTGATGGTAATAAATTACCCTTTAGTAGTGCTTTAGTTCGTCCACAATTTGCAGTACTAGACCCGAAAGTGACTTTATCATTATCTGACCGACAAATAAGCAACGGCGTAGTTGATGCCTTTATACATGTAATGGAGCAATACCTGACCTATAATGTTAATGGCAAAGTACAAGACCGTTTTGCTGAAGGTCTATTACAAACGTTAATTGAAGAGGGACCTAAAGCGTTACAATCTGAAACTAAAGAAGATTTATCAATTCGGGCCAATATTATGTGGTCAGCCACTATGGCATTAAATGGTTTGATTGGTGCTGGTGTTCCGCAAGATTGGTCAACACATATGATCGGGCATGAGTTAACAGGTGGTTTTGGTATTGACCATGCAAGAACGCTATCTATTGTTTTACCCGCAGTAATGAAAGTGAAACGTAATGAAAAACATGAAAAGCTAGTGCAATTTGCTGAGCGTGTTTGGCATTTAACTGATGAAGACAATGAGCTTAAAATTGATAAAGCCATAGCATTAACTGAAGACTTCTTCCAACGAATGAACGTACCTATTCGGTTATCGGAAGTAGGTTTAACAAAAACTAATGTTGATTTCATTTTAGAAAAACTTGAGCAGCATGGCATGGTTGAACTTGGCGAACATAGTGATATTACGCTAGAGGTAAGTCGAAGAATCCTAGAGCTGGCGCTTTAAGTTTTTGACAAAAATAAAAGTAGAGGATTTTAGATGAAAGACATTCAGCAAAACCAGCAAATAAACAGACAAATAGTATTGGCATCACGTCCTTTTGGTGCTCCTACCAATGAAAATTTTAAAACGGTACGGACAGAGTTACCCAAGCCAAGAAATGGTGAAGTATTACTACGTACAGTCTATCTTTCTCTTGACCCTTATATGAGAGGGCGGATGAATGATGCTAAATCATATGCAGATCCAGTGGCTCTAAACGCCGTTATGGTCGGTGGTAGTGTTTGTCGTGTGGAAGAATCAAATCATGCTAGTTACCAACAAGGCGATTGGGTTGTAACTTTTGGTGGGTGGCAAGATTACAGCATATCCGATGGAGTTAATTTACTAAAATTAGATAACAACATGGCTAATCCATCTTATGCATTAGGTATTTTGGGTATGCCAGGGTTAACGGCCTATATGGGATTGTTGGATATTGGCTTACCTAAAGCTGGTGAAACGGTTGTCGTCGCCGCGGCAACAGGCGCCGTTGGTAGTTTGGTTGGGCAAATAGCCAAAATAAAAGGCTGTAAAGTTATTGGTATCGCCGGTGGCGAAGAGAAGTGTCAATATGCAGTAAATACACTTGGCTTCGACCAATGTTTAGACCATCACTCTGATGATCTAGCACAACAACTTAATACTGCTTGTATTGATGGTATCGATGTTTATTTTGAAAATGTTGGTGGTAAAGTCTTTGATGCCGTTTTACCTTTACTAAACTCAAGTGCACGTATCCCATTATGTGGCCTTATTTCACAATACAATGCAACGGAGTTGCCGAAAGGCCCTGATCGCATGTCTGCTTTAATGGGGGCTTTGTTGGTTAAACGGATAAAAATGCAAGGCTTTATCGTCTTTGATGATTATGGTCATCGTTATGGTGAATTTAGCGAAGCGATGATGAAATGGATTATTGATGGAAAAATCAAATATAAAGAACATCTAGTTGATGGTCTTGAGAATACCGTATCGTCATTTATCGGCCTGCTTGAGGGTAAAAACTTTGGCAAATTGGTCGTTCGTATCGGACCAGATAACTTGCTATAACTTAGTCGATGGCACTTTAAGTTATACATACCCATAATCATTCAAATGCAGGTTTTTAAAAAACTCAAATTCATGTGTTTTTGAATGGGCACGGGTATATTGACGGTAGTTATGAGTTAAGGGAGCAGTAAAGTTAGCTTTCAGGCGATAAACGGGCAACAAAACTTAACTCAAATGCCACCCCTTGTTGCTGACGTATCACTGAAATATCACCATTTTGTGCAATCACTAATTGATGAACAAGTGCCAGACCAATACCCGTACCTGAACTGGTGCGGGTCATTTCATTACCGCAACGATAAAATAACTCAAATATTTTATCCTGTTGTAAACTGGAAATTCCAGGGCCATAATCTCGAATTGAAAAACTTAGTTTGTTGCCCGTGCTTTTATCATAGGTAAAAGTAATATCAATCTTTTGTCGCTGTGGGTCGTTAATTTTAGCCGCGTTGTAAAACTTGACTGAATTGTCGATCAAATTAATGACGATTTGCACAAAGGCATCTAAGTCTATATTAACTTGTACTGTTGACGGCATTTTATTATCAAAAATGAAATTGAGCGTGAAGTCATTTTTGTTTATTAACCTTGATACTTTTGATTGAATGATATCCCTTAAAACTTCAAGACTTACAAATTCCGGCGTTATGACTTCTTGGTTGCGGCTGAGGTTTGACAGCTGTAAAACATTATTGATTAGTCGAGAAAGCCGTTCACTTTCATCAAAAATAAAATGATAATAGTCATGCTGATCTTTCTGGTCTTGTACCATGTCTGATTTTAACATTTCAGAGTACATTAAGATCGACGTTAGTGGCGTTTTTAGTTCATGGCTTACCGAAGAAACAAAGTTCATTCTCTGCTCTGCTAGTGCAATTTGTTTTTTCCCTAAAAGGTAAAAACCGATGGAACCGGCAATAATAACGAAGCTAAGCACCACAATAAATAAAAAGACGAAGCTAGTGGCCGGCCCTAAAGGTAAATTTCCTGTTGTAAATTCGAGGCTTAAGTTTTGAAAAGGTGCAATTAATTCACCTGAAAATAAAGGTTGAGATAGCAGCATATTATTTTCAATTTTTGATAGGTTGACATTCGTATCCCCGATATCATTGATGTTGTATTGATAATATTCTTGTTTAGCTTCGTCTAAGGTATCAATCGCCTTTACTTGTACTGCATTATCATAACGAGCTCTCTTTATGTAATTTACGAGCAGACGCTCAAGAAAATCTTTCCTATTAACAACAAAGCCTTGCACTGATGGTTGCCCACTAATTACAGCATTGCGATAGAAAATAAACTGCTCATTTATTGTCCGTATCATTTTAAAACTACTAACTTGTGTTTCTACTTGTTGATCATTTGTCGTCAGTCTTGAAGATAGTGATTGGCTATTGTTATCGTTGGTGAGTAGTAACCCGTTTTCAATCAATATGTTTTTTAATTGCTTAATTTTTATTAAGCGACTGTCAATATCATTGCTATTTAGTTGAATGTTTGTTGTTGATTTATCGGTTCTGACAATCTCATTTTTTCTAATAAAAGGCAGTATGGGGCTATTAAGTACCATGTTGTCAACGATATTGAAAAAACCAATAAGACCAAATAAATCGGTGTGATAATGAGGTTCACGTTGATAAGACAAAGGAGATAAATTTTGAGACTCTTCATTTTCGATATTTTGATAATAGTAATAATGAAGTGGTGAACGCTGTTGCTCTGTTTCAATGCGTTTACTGATTACTTTATTTATTTCTGTTACGACATTTGATGATTTCCAACGATATTGAAAAAGCGTTTCATTTTCAAATTTCACAAAGCCATAATAGACAACCAATACTAAAGGTATCGTTAAACAAAGGAAAAAGATCCAAACAAGTTTTCGAAATCGCACCATTTGTTGATGAGTGTTAAGGTTTTTATTTTTCATATGCAAATAATTTTTTTATTAGCGCTAAACTTAAAGACATAATTTATAACCTTCACCTCTATAAGTAACCAGTAACTTTGGGCTGTTGGCTTTAAATTCAATTTTTTTTCTTAGTTTAGCAATATGAATATCGACGGTGCGGGTATCAATCTCACTCGGTTTATTATATCCCCATATCTGTGTTAATAATTCACTTCGTGGCACAGGGCGCTGATGTTTCTTTAGATAACTTAAGATATCAACTTCACGGCGAGTAAATAATTGCTTTTTACCATGTACTTGCCCTGTAAGGTGAAGACAATCAATGTCGATGTTTTTGCCTAAGGATAATGTATCCGTTTTTTCATTAAAACTGGTGCGACGTAATATTGTTTTTACGCGTAAAACCAATTCCTGCACTGAGAAAGGTTTAGCAATATAGTCATCAGCCCCTAACGTAAGGCCAGTGATAATGTCTTCTTCAGAGCTCTTAGCCGTTAGCATAATAATGGCTTGTTCTCGTGATCTTTCACGAATTTTATTGCAAATGCTAAAGCCATCTAATGATGGCAACATTACATCTAATAAAATACAGTCAAACTTGCCTGCCAACGCTGTATCCAAACCATCTTGACCGTCTTGTTCACTTTCAACATCAAAACCTTGTAACGTAAATAGGTCAACTAACCCTCGTAAAATGGCGGCTTCATCTTCAACAATAAGTAGTTTGGGGCGATTTGTCATATGAGAACTCTTTATCATCATGGTATTTTCCGTCTGCAGATATAATAGCAGATGAGGTTAACGGTTAATCAAATTTGTATTACTGGTGATCATTTGGTTTTGCTTGTACTTTTTTGCGACGTTTGCTTCAAGCAAAGCTGTTAAACTATGGGTTAAAATGTAAAACTTGATGACAAGTGTAAATTCACTTATGAAATTTCCTGTATGTATTAACGTTCTATAAATGAATATTAACAGGTGTGAAAACATGGCAATGTAAAACTATTGTAAAACCGTCATCAAAAAATTTAAATAGATATACCCATCACACTTCAAAATGCAGATTTCAGCAAGTCGAAAAAGGGTTAGTTACAAGGCATTGATTGAAGAGAATAGTCACTCTATTGTCTAAATCAATAACGCAGGAGATGACCCTTTATCGCCTTGCCCGAAGGGAGCTAAGCTAGAAAATCAGTTCAGCGTTGCGATACTTGATAAGGGAATAACCATTATCATCGTATAGCGCCTTGATCTGGTTTCCTAGCTTAGCTCTGAAACTGCATCTTGAAGTGTGCTGGGTATATAACTTGATCAGGAGATTTAATGAAGTATGTTCGTTTAGGAAGTAGTGGCTTAGAAGTATCGCGTATTTGTTTAGGAAGTATGACTTGGGGGCTTCAAAACAACCAAGCGGATGCTAATGAACAAATTGATTATGCACAGATGCAAGGTATCAACTTTATCGATACTGCCGAAATGTATGCAGTACCGCCATCAAAAGACACATACGGTAAAACAGAAGCGATTATTGGTCATTGGTTAGCTGCAAATCCATCTCGACGCAAAGAAATTGTTTTGGCGTCAAAGATTGCGGGGCCTGGCTTTTCATATATTCGCAACGGTAAACTTATTTCTGGTGAAACAGTTAAAGAAGCGGTTAATGATTCATTAAAGCGTTTACAAACCGACTATATCGACTTATATCAACTGCATTGGCCAAACCGCAATTCACCTCATTTTGGTAATCATTGGCCTGATGATATTAACTTCACTAACGTCAATGCAGCAGAGCAAACTGAGCAGATGTTAGATATTCTCAATGGTTTGGCTGATTGTGTGACAGCGGGAAAAATTCGTCATTGTGGTTTATCTGATGATACACCATGGGGATTAAATCAGTATTTACGTTTAAGTGAAAAATATGATTTACCACGTATGGTCTCAGTTCAAAATGAATTTAGCTTATTACAAAGTAAAGATTGGCCATATTTAATTGAAAATTGTGTGCATGAAGATGTGGCTTATTTACCATGGTCACCTTTAGCAACAGGGGTTTTAACAGGGAAATATTTAGATGGAGCAAGACCTGCTGGGAGTCGCTGGACTTTTATGCAACGTAATGGCTTATTTAGAGACTCTGAGTTATCAAATAAAGCGGCAGCGGCCTATGTTAAATTAGCGAAACAGTACGGTATTTCTCCCGCAACATTAGCGTTAGCATGGTGTGAACAAGTTAATGGAGTGACTTCTACAATTATAGGCGCAACGACTATGGCACAACTTAAAGAAAATATTAGTGCCTTTTCACAACCATTACCGCAAGAGTTGTTAATTGATATTGCGGCGGTATTGAAGCAATACCCAATGTCTTTCTAAATTAAAGAAAACTAATGATGTCCTTAAAAGCCAGTGTTCTTACCTTATTTGCTCTACTTGCTTTTGCAGGGAACTCAATTATATGTCGATTAGTACTTGGCGAGCACCTACTTGATGCTGCTGGTTTTACTATTATCCGACTTTTGTCTGGGATTTTAGTTTTATTAATTATCACTAAATTATTTAATCAACCACAAGAGGCTGAAATTAATACGATAGAAACGAGCACAAGAGGCAGTTGGCTAGGGGCCTTCTGCTTATTTATTTATGCAGTTACTTTCTCTTTTGGTTATATTTCATTAGATACAGGAACTGGCGCTTTGGTATTATTTGGTGCGGTACAAATTACTATGATTATGGCCAATTTTTTTTCTGGACATAAATTTCATTACTCTGAATGGTTGGGGATTAGTATCGCTTTTTCAGGGTTTAGTTATTTAGTGCTACCCAGTTTGGCACTGCCTTCGTTGACAAGTTTTATATTAATGACTATTTCAGGGATCGCATGGGCGTTTTATACAATTAAAGGTCGTTCTTCACAAAACCCAATGCGTGATACGGCTTATAATTTTTTACGAACATTTCCCTTTATTTTGGTCTTAATCTTATTCACTTATCAAGAGGTATATTTAACGAAACAAGGTATATTGCTAGCCGTTATTTCTGGGGCTGTTACATCAGGTATTGGTTATGCTGTTTGGTATAGCGCCTTAAAAGGCTTATCAGTAACTCAAGCTGCAGTGCTTCAATTACTGGTTCCTGTACTTGCCGCTATAGGCGGTATTGTTTTTGTTAATGAGATCCTTTCTTTGCGCTTAATGGTGTCATCACTTATGGTACTTGGCGGTATTTTTATGGTAGTACTTGGTAAGCGCTATCTTGTATAAACTAAAATTCTCTTAGTTTAATTAGCGGCTGTTTAAGGCACTGCATTTAAACGTTGATATAAAATATCTCGATAATTTCGGCTAAGCTTAACCTTTGTATTGTCACTAAGAATTATTTGATAATCACCACTGTCTAAACTAATCAACTCACTAACATAGTGTAAATTTACAATACTCGAGCGATGTACTCGTTGAAAGCCTTGTTCATTAAGACGCAGTTCCATATTTTTCATCGTCTCACGTACTAAATGGGATTTTTGAGGTGTATGTACACTGACATAATCACCTTCAGCTTCTACCCAATATATATCTTCAGATTTTAATAAATACACATGGCCATTAGAGCGAATTACAAGTCGTTCATTACTAACATTAGCCGATGCTATATGGGTAGTGCTTGGTGTATTGGTTAATCCTTTTGTTTGACTTAATAGTTGAGTTAACTGTTCACTACGCTGAGAAATTTTATTTTTTAAAATATGTTCTCTAGCGTGATTTAAACATTCATTAAAACGCTCATTATCAATAGGTTTTAATAAATAATCGATAGCGTGGGTATTAAAAGCTTCAATAGCATACTCGTCATAGGCCGTTAAAAATATAACGGGTGGCATATGCTCACTACCGACGGCATTAACGACATCAAAACCATTTACTTTTGGCATTTTGATATCAAGAAAAACCAGATCAGGTTTTAATGACAAAATGGTTCGAATAGCTTCGCTACCATTTTCACACTCAGCGACAATATTGATATCTTTTTCTTGTTGCAGACGAAGAGCTACACCATCCCTAGCAAGTGGTTCGTCGTCGACAATGATTACATTTATGCTCATTATTACTCCCCAATACTCATTGGTAAATTGAGTGTTGCGGTAACACCACCTTGTTCATTACTCATTAGCGAAAATTGATGTTTATTAGCATACAATTGCTGTAATCGAGACTTAATATTACTGATACCTATACCTTCTTTAAAATGTTTATTATCAAAGTTGCAACCCGCACCATCGTCAATTATCTTAACGATAAGCAGCTTATCTTCAAGTTGGCAGTCTATTGTTAATGTACCTTTACCTTCTTTTTCTTCAAGGCCATGTTGCATCGCATTCTCGACTAACGGTTGTAAAATCATCGCGGGTACAGGTATTGATAAAACATCGGAACTGTAATTTTTAATTATTTGAATACGCTCTCCAAATCTAACTTGTTCAATAGCAAGGTATTGTTCAACATGTTCAAGCTCTTTTTTAAGTGGTATCCATTGTTGAGCCTTATCATCGAGTGTACTTCTAAAAAAACTACTCAGTTTATTAATCGTTTCAATTGCTTGATCTTTTTCAGACTTCATTACTAATACTGAGATGACATTAAGTGTATTGAATAAGAAGTGTGGGTTTATTTGCATTTTCAACGTTTGTAATTTTGATTCGATAAGTTGATGATTTAATTGGTTTGCAATAACGGCTTTCTGTTGAGCGATTTGGGCAAAATGTTTAATGTTCATATTCGTGACTAAGATGGTATAAATAATAGTATTAAATAAAAATAAATTATCGCCAAAGAGGAAGTGACCGGTATGTTGCCACGGTTTATATGTTTCCATACCTGGCGCCATATCTTCAAAAAAGTGATAATGTAAACTTATTAATAATGCTGCTGTTAATGTTAAGCAAAGCAGAAAAAAAGCATGTAATAATAATGCCTTTATCCAAGAATTTGGCTTTATTGGAAATTTTAAGGCAAGCCATAATGAAAGAGGCGTTAAAATTACCCAAGGTAGCCATACTCTTATCGTGTAAAACCTAAGGTGAGAGAACAGACTCATTTCAAAATGATGACTGGTTAATTTACTTGATATTTGTGACAAAATGGCAAAAAATGCCAGTCCTAGCCATAAAGCAATTAATAATAAGGCAATACTCTTTAGGGTAATCGTTTTGTTTATTTCTTCTGTCATTAGCTTGCTATGATGAATGATACATATTGACTTATAGCTTATCGAACTCTATAACGAGATAATAGTGTTTAACGATTAATGACGGCTAAATGTCGTTGAAAATACAATAAACAACGATGAAAAATTGTTTATTAGGAAATTGACAACATTACCAAGTAAATGAAGTATGGATAGCACTGTTTACATCATTTACTTGTTTTATTGTTAATGTGAGCTGACTAGATTTATTCATTAATTTGATTACTATTGAGACAACTAAATTTTTAAGATATTTTAATGACTAAATTCAAACAAGGCCGTTGGCCGTTAATTAAAGATGCTTTTATTTTTCAATTGAAATTAGGGGGAGATGCATTTAGAGATCTATTATTGAGCCCTATTTCTATTGCTTGTCTAATTATTGATTTAATAAAAGGACACCATCAATCACAGAGTTATTTTCATCGATTAATGGCCTTTGGTCATAAAACAGATAAATGGCTTAATTTGTTTGGAACAACCTTAACAACAAAACATAGTAAAAACATTGTTAATACATCCCCCCCTGATGCCAGTGTCGATCAATTATTTGAAAAAATTGAAACATTAATAAAAGAACAACATCATAAAGGAGGAATAACTGCAGCAGCTAAAGCTTCGATTGATCGCTATCTAGATAAAATAGCTAAGAAAAATGCTTTGGTTATCGAAAAGAACAATGAAGATGTTCTTCCTAAGAAAACTACAGAATGAGAAAATGTTACGTTTACTTATTTGGGACATTTATTAGGAAATGAATACCTAACGTCTTTAGAAACTGTTTTTTGGGGAATTGGAATTTAATTGTCCATTAATTATTTGCTCCCATCTAAACGTCCAACTTCTACGTTACTTTCACTCTCATGAGCCTTTTCTTTCTATATCAAGCGCCTTGAATTTTTATTTTCACCGAGCTTTGCTCAATTAATTATTCAGAGTGTATAATTTAGCTTTTAGATTGCCTATTTTAGAGAGAAAGGTAGTCGCATTATTTAGAAGTTTATTAACAACATATTATTTAAAAAAATAAATAATATAAAAAAATGTAACTTTTCAAGTGGTAAGCGTATCTTATTATATAAGGTCTTGTTGTAGCGAGTTGGCAATATTGTCTATTGTCTTTTTTAGAAACATCAATTAACTATTTTTATGTAACTTTGTACAGTGTTTTTTTGTATACTCTATTTTATCGTGATGTTCTTATGAGCGTACACATTATAAGTGAGGTTTTTTTGAAGACATTTTTAAAGCTTTCTTTTATTACTTTTATATTTGCCTATTCAGCAGTTTCTTTTGCTGGACAAAAAGTGGCTCAAGTACTAAACGTTCAAGAATCGGGTATTGTGTTAGTTGATGTTAGCCGAGGTTTTGTAAAAATTACCGGTTGGGATAAAGACAAAGTCTCTTTGCAAGGGGAGCTAGATGATACAGTCAAAGAACTAGTTTTTAAAAATAAAGGACATAAGACATTAATAAAAATAGTGGCTAAAGGACGTCATCACTGGGGTGATGCCAGTGTATTAAAACTGCATGTTCCTAAAAATTCACGACTGAGATTTAAAGGTGTTGATACCACATTTAAACTTGAAGAACTATATAATGGCGTTGACGGAAAAACGATCAAAGGTGACTTGATTATTGAGGATGTGCATAAAAATATTGATGTATCTTCAATGAGCGGCAATGTCAAAGTTATTGAGTCTACAGGAAATGCCAGAATCGAAGTTGTTAATGGCTCAATTGATTTTTCTGGAAAATTTGCTGACGCTTTTTTGGAGTCGATGTCAGGAAGTATTGTTGCAGATATTGAAAACATCAATAAACTTACTATTAAAAATATGTCTGGAGAGACAATCATACGCGGTGAAATAAGCGATGATGCTTATGTGCATCTAAATAGCGTAAGTGGTGATATCTTTTATAATGATGTTGGTGAATTAAATGCTGAATGTACAATTGCGAGTCAATTTGGCGGCAAAATAAAAAATATGTTAACTAATGATATGCCTAAAACCTCGATGCTCGATCAAAGTAACTTAAGTTTTGTCTCTGGAAATGGTTCTGGAAAACTTATTATTAAAACGGTTACTGGCTCTGTAAGTATTGAAGATATCGAAGGTTTGGAAGGATTAGATGGACTGGAAGGGTTAGAAGGATTAGAAGGATTAGAAGATATTCAAGCAATTGAAAAGGACATTGATGGCTAATGGCTGATATTTTGGAACAACCAAATCATGGTTTTGTTGATAAATTAAAACAACGTCAAGTTTTCAAAGTTGCAACGATTTACGCTGTTTCTGCTTGGCCTTTAATTCAAATAGCGGATCTTGCTGTACCTGCTTTAGGTTTGCCTGATTCGGTAATGACATTACTTTTACAGATATTTATAACTGGTTTTCCTATAAGTCTAGTTTTTGCTTGGTTGTTCAATTTTACTTCTAAAGGTATTGTTAGAGCGAAAGATGATGCTGTTCAAGATCAGGAGCAAACAGCCCAAGCTAATGTCAAAACAACGATTGCGGTAGCCGGCACATTAGTTTTAGCTGTAATCATTACACTCGCTAGTCAACTATGGCGGGGCGAATTGACACAAATAGGTATCAAAAGTAAACAAGCTGATATTCAAAGAGCACCACCATCAACTTTAGTGGCTGCCAAAAAAGAGTCCATTGCTATTCTGCCTTTTGTTCCTTTTAGTAGCGATCCCGATGATGAGTTTTTTGCTGATGGTATGGTCGAAGAACTGTTAAATTTACTCGCTAAAATTCCAGATTTACAAGTTGCGGCGCGCACATCTTCTTTCTCTTATAAAGGTGTTTCAAACAAAACAATTGCTGAAATAGGTCAAGAATTAGGGGTTGATACGATTCTTGAGGGTAGTATTAGAAAAAATGATATCACCAATAAAATCCGAGTTACTGCGCAATTAATTAAGGTTAGCACAGGAGAGCATTTATGGTCGGAGACATATGATCGAGAATATAGAGATATTTTTAAAATTCAAGATGATATTGCTCGTGCTGTTGTAGATAAAATGAAAGTGACTTTGTTAGGAGACTCTACAGGGGAGTTCATTGCTGATACTTTAAATGTTGATGCTATGGTTGCTTTAGGTAAAGGTCAATCTGAACTCGCACACAGAACGGCTCCTTCAATTGCTAAAGCTTTACAATACTTCAAAGATGCGATTGAGCTCGATGAAAATTATGCGCGTGCTTACGTCGGAGTTGCAGACGCGAGTATACTTTTAGCGTTATATAGTGATTCGACAGTTAAAGATATCCATACAACAGCTGAAAACGCCATTGAAAAAGCACTTAGCTTAAACCCAAAGTTGGGCGCGGCTTATGCGTCAAAAGGATTGTTGTTAAGTTATACCGACCCTAAAACTGCGGAAAAACATTTCAAAAAAGCAATAAAACTCAGTCCTAATTATGCAATCACTTATATGTGGTATGCGAGCTTATTAAGAGAAACAGGGGATGTTGATGAAGCACAAGCATTAAACGAAAAGGCTTTTGAATTAGATCCCAAGTCCCCAATTGCAGCCTATAATGTTGCTTCTGGTTATTACAACCGGGGAAATGAAGCAAAAGCTATGGAGATATTCTCGCAAATCATTGCTAGTGATCCTTATTATCCTGGGGCTTATAATTTAGTGGGGGATATTTTAACTGATAGTGGTCGGTTAGATGAATCAATTAACATGTATCAAAGAGCCATTGATATTGATCCCATTAATAAACAGGCCATTTCAGGATTAATAAATGCCAATATTGATATGGGTAACAGTGAAGTAGCCAACCGTTGGTTCGACTACAGTGAAGAAAAAGGGTCCTTACTCTCTCAATCTAATACCAGTTACTTGAAAAGTCGTTTATATGCTTCTCTCGGTGAAAAAAACAAGGCATTAGCGGCGTTAAAGTCTATCAAGTTTAGTCATAATGATATGGGAAACAAAAGTCTAAATACCGCAGAAATAGCTTATTACGAAGGTCATTATTCGCAAGCAATAACGGCATTTGAACAGGTAAGAACAAATGATAAAGTCAACCCAAACTACTTTTATCGGTTAGAGGATGGAAGAGCTGCGTTACATTTGGCGTATTCATATTATCAAATAGAACAACAAGAAGATGGTAACAAGGTTATCAACTCCTTTTTACAGCTTATAGAAGATGACAAACTCAAGAAGAACAATTCTTACCAATATTATTATAATATGGCATTGATTAAGTCTATTCAATCAAACAAAGATGAAGTTTTTTATTATCTACAAGGTGCTATTGAAGCGGGTTGGGTGAAGGCATGGGAAGCTGAACTAGAACCTATTTATGCCCATTTATCATCAGAAAAACAATTTACTCAAATGATGGGAGGAGTGAAAGCTAGACTTGCCACTATGAGAAATCGTGTAGAAGATGGTGATGCATTTTTTCTTTCAGCAAATAACTAACGAACTTACTTAGTTTTAACCTGTGATTTATTATCATAGGTCAAAGTCGACATTTTTATAATTGTTAATATGCATGCTTAGTTTTTCTTCCAGTGGAAAGCTAAGTTGTCTATCGCGTATTTAGTCAATTATAGGAAATATAATGAGTTCTATTCCCCAATATTTAACATCAAAACATCGAGAGTGCGATCAATTATTTATTGAAGCTGAGGCTACCGTTGTTAAGTCAGATTGGCGACAAGCACAGTTGGCATTAGTCACTTTTGTTAAAGAGTTAGAAAGCCACTTACAGGCTGAAGAAAATATATTATTTCCCGAATTTGAACAAGCAACAGGGATGACTTCTGGACCAACCGTTGTGATGCGAGGTGAGCATCAACAAATGCGTAGGCTAATTGAAGGCTTGCTGGAAGCTATTAGTAAGCAACATAAAGATGACTTCTTAGGTTTGTCAGAAACGTTATTGATATTAATGCAACAGCATAATATGAAAGAAGAAATGATGTTATATCCAATGAGTCAACAACAAATTCCTGAAGCAGACAAACTTGCTGCTCAATTGCAGCAAGTTTGTGAGCGAGAGTAATATAGACGACATGGAATTGGTTTTTCTTGATGTTAGCGAGCTCGAACCTCCAGGGCCGATGACAGAAATATTATTTGCCCTATCGGCTTTATCCTCCTTGCAATGTTTACATATTAATCATCGTAAAGAACCTTTTCCTTTGTATAACAAGTTAATCGATTCGGGTTGGCAATATTTTTGTCAACGTATATCGTCAGAACAGTTTCATATTTTTATTTATCGAATTGAGCAAAAAAGTGAATTGGAACTGATGAAAAAGACTCTTTGTGGTGAATAGCACTAACTTATCATTTAGTGCATTGCCGCCTATTGATATTCCATTTCGCTACTTTTTAACTGGGCCTGTCTTCCTAATATTCATCGCATTATTTGTATTGTTTGTTGGTCAAGATATGTGGTTTAGCCGCTGGCATCCAAATATGTTACTGGTTACTCATGGTTTCACGCTAGGTTTCATTACAGTGATAATGATGGGGGCGTTATTGCAAATATTACCTGTGATGGGGGCTGGCAGTTTACCTTATGTCCGTATCGTTGGTGGATGTTGTCATACCCTTCATGTATTGGGTACCATATTGTTAATGCTTAGTTTTATTTATCCATATGTGTATATAAAACTTGCTGCTATGCTTGTATTACTCACCAGTTTTTCTATTTACATTATCGCATTATATGGACTTTTAAGGAAAAATCTTAGCCAAAGTAGTTCGATAATAGCGATCAAATTGGCGTTGTTTGGATTAGTGGTTACTGTTGCTCTCGGCTCATTGATTGTTGCTAATTCATTGAGTATTTGGTTATTGCCTTTAGATAAAATGTGGACTGACATACATGCTGAGTGGGGACTATTCGCTTGGATGAGTATATTGATCATGGCCGTTAGTTTTCAAGTTATTCCTATGTTCCATGTAGCACCTAACTTTTCTCAGGTAGTGACTAAATACCTACCCTTTAGCTTGTTAAGTGTCGTTATGATAAGTAGTTGGGAACAGAGTTTATTTCAATCATTTAGTGCTTTTATTTTATTAGGTTTATGTGGGTATATGTTAAACCTATTATTACTGCTCAATAAACGTAAACGAAAAATTCCTGACACCACTATTTATTTTTGGCAATTGTCGGCATTAGCATTATTTGCTGCTACTTTTTTAACAATAGCACCTGATTCTTTTATTTTTGAAAGTTTAATTGAGAAAAAAGGCTTATTGATAGCGGCCATTCTAATTTTTTTCTATGTACTTTCAATCATTCAAGGTTTGTTATTAAAGATATTGCCTTTTTTAAGCTATACCCACTTACAACAGCGTTGTTTAATTAACTTTAGCGCCATGTCGCTTATTCCTAATATGCATGCTTTATTAAAGAAAAGTCATGGGCAGTGGTTGTTCAATGTACATGTATGCACAGGTTGTGCTTTAGTAGCGACAATTATTTACCCTTCTTTTTATTGGTTATTTGGTAGTTTGCTGTTGGTTGAATTTTCAGGTTTGTTATATCTGATGTTATGCATTATTAGTAAATATAGAAAGTGTTTAACAGCGATATTATTATTAGATTAATAGTTGATATTTCACCTATATAGAAGGTTTTGTTAATTTTATACAAACAACTGTTTATTCATTTTGTTAGCCTATTTTAAATGAAACTCATTATTAATCATTAAACTCAAAAATCCTGATTTTGACTTGAAGATAGAATATTCATATTGCTTTAAAATACGAATTCTAATAAAGCTAAGGTGATTTAAGCATGAACACCTTGATTGGCAATGGATTTAGAGTCGGGTAGTATTTATTGTGTTACCATCAACCTTGATTGAATTTACTTCGTATATTTAAAGGGCAAGTGGTGTTTAATAAAGGTATAAAAAACAAGGCGTTTAGCCGATATTATATTTCTGTTATCGCTGTATTTATATTTATTTTACTTTCAGTCTTATCTCTGGCAACTTTACAGTATTATCATGCATTATCAGAATATAAAACCAACGATCTAAAACAATTTTTGCATCAAACACAAATGCTTGAAAGTCGATTGGAAAGTAGTGTTAATGCTTTGATAAGTATGCAGCAGTTTGCCAATTATTATTTGGAATACCCTGATGAGCTCTCGGTTAAACCTCCCAAATTATTGCAGGACGATGATCTTTTTTATTTAAAGAAGCCTTATCACGATGTGATTGAACATCAACAATATCTATCGAGTAATATCACAGGGTTCAGTGATACTCATTTATTTGACCAAGCCTATAAAGAAGAACTGGCCATGGCAAATGCTCTGACACCGGCCTTTATTACCACCAAAAAAACGAACGAAGAGACTGCATGGTTATATTATGTTTCACTAAATCGCTTCATTAGCTTATATCCATGGTTAGGACATAACAGTTGGCATTACAGTGATAGCATGATTAACAATTCTCATATGAATAAAATTATGCTGTCTGATGCCCATAGTCAAAAACCGGTTTGGTCAGAGCCATTTATTGCTTCCTCGGGAGCTGGTTTAACGACAACATTGGGGTTGGGGGTTTATCGAAAAGGACAACTTACCGGTGCAGTTGCTATTGAGATTAATCTGGTGAGCCTTCATAAGTATTTGCCAAAAGTAACGAACGAAAACCAAAGTTTGCTACTATTAAATGAAGATGACAATGTATTAGTACATCAAAATGAAGATAATATAATCATTAACAAAAATGTTTTTTGGCAAACCATATTGCCGGATGATTTGTCTAGTTTACCACCTTCAACATTAGCGGATATAGAAGGAAGCGCTATTATTGGCTCATGGTATATTCAAAAACAGGTATTAGATATTAATGGTTGGACAATATTTAAATATCAACCTTATGAACAGTTTATTTCGCCATTATATAACCACTTTTTGACTATGTTATTTGCTTTGTTTTGGGGGATATTAGCGGTATCAGTTTTAATCTATCTTTTAACGCGTAGCACCTTTATTAAGCCAACTCGGCAGTTTATTAATCATATTGAACATTGTGCTCAAGGTGACCCAGGCAAAGTGAAGCCTACTAAGGGCTGGCATCTTTGGTATAAAGTGGTTGAAGACATTTTTGGGCAAAACCGCAGTTTATTACAACGCTTAAAAGAGCATAATGCCTCACTTGATATCAAAGTCAGTGAAAAAACCAAAGAATTACAAAAAACGATCAAGAAGCATCAACGTGATTATGCATTATTACGATCTGTCATGGATGCTATTCCGGAATACATTATATTCAATGATTTAGCTGGAAATTTGGTTGGATGTAATAAAGCTTTTGAGAGGTATATTAATACACGAGAACAAAGTGTATTTGGCAAACAAGCCAACACCATTATTGCCAATGAATTGGGAAGAAGCCTTACGGAGTTGTCTACCTTAATCACATTTAATGAAAATGGTATTCAACAAATTATTGAAACAGAAAAAAATACTTTCGATGTCTTTTGCGCACACATTTATAATAACGTTGGGGAGAATATAGGTACATTAAATATTGTTCGCGATGTAAGCAAGCAATATGCGGTACAAGCAGCATTACAACAAGCAAAGAGTCAGGCTGAATATGCGAATAAAGCCAAAAGTCAATTTCTTGCCAATATGAGTCATGAAATAAGGACTCCAATCAATGCGATACAAGGCATGATTTCATTGCTCGATGGATCGGTTTTATCTACTTATCAACAGCAACATATAGACAATGCATATGATGCTTCAAAAACATTACTCTATTTAGTTGATGAATTATTAGACTTGGCAAAGATTGAAGCAGGGAAAATGTCAATCATTAAAGAGAGCTGTTCTTTAGACTCCATTGTTAACAACGCTATAAAAATTAATATCGGTATGGCGAGAAGCAAAAAACTACGGCTGTTGGTTGATATAAGCCCCAATGTCCCAATAGCTATTTTTACTGATGAAATGCGCTTAATACAAGTACTAACAAATTTGTTGAACAACGCACTGAAGTTTACGCATGAGGGAGAAGTAACACTGACTGTTAGTGCTGTTGTTAAAGATGATAACCAAGCAGATATTACTTTTAAAATAAATGATACCGGGATCGGTATTTCGAAAAATAAGCAAAAATATTTGTTTGAAGCATTTCGACAGGTTGATGAGTCAATGACACGTCAATATGGTGGTTCAGGTTTAGGATTATCTATATGCCAACAAATAGTCAATTTATTGGGGGGGAATATAGAGCTAATTAGTGAGTCAGGCAAAGGAAGTGAATTTAACTTTACCCTACCGGTTACAGTTGAAAAACAATGTTTTCGACCGCAACTTAAAGATGTCAATATATTTTGTTTAGGGGATATTTTCCCAAAAAATTTAATTTGTTCTACAAAAGAGTTTCAATGGCATTTCAATGAGTTGAATGCATTAGAGGGAATTCAACAAATTAATGATAAAAATGTTGTGTTAGTGATTACTGAAAAGCTATTTTCCGTCAGTGATTTTTCTAATCTTAATGATAAAATAAGTTTGCTGGTAGTGTGTCAGTCATTAACAAGCGCTTCACTCTATCCCGAAGAAAAATTAAAAAAACTAGCAATGCCTTATATTTTTTGGCAACAAGCCTGTTATCGGCAATTACTGTTAGATATAGATAAAGATATGAGTACCCACCAAAAAAGCCCTTCTGTAATCGAGGGAAATGATTCGACAAAGTGTTTGCCGCAAAATCTCGAAGGAGTGAATATTTTACTTGTTGAAGATAATCTTGTTAATCAACTGGTAGCTAAAGAATTACTTAAAAACCTTAAAGCAACAGTAACGATAGCTGAACATGGTCAAATTGCATTGGATATTTTAAAAGAACAAAATTTCGATATTATTTTGATGGATATACAAATGCCTGTTATGGACGGGCTCACGGCTACTCGCTTAATACGTCAACAAGAGAAATATACCCAGTTACCAATTATCGCCATGACTGCACATGCTCGAAAAGAGGATCGTGATAACAGTCTGGCGGCTGGCATTAATTTACATATGGCAAAACCGGTACAAGCAAAAGTATTGTTAAAAGCTATTCTCACGTTAATTGCTAATGCCTAAACTTTAAACTTCCCCAACCTATTTGATGAAAACTGCTCATCATTTTCGTCAGGTTTTTACTAGGCGTAATCAGTTTTTTATCACATAGTCTCAATCGTATATTGTCCCTGTAATATTGCTTGTTGGGATGTTGCTGATATTGTCCCCAATGGCAATAACGCGGGTCCTGTCGGTTCAGCAAGTAAATAGGTGATTCCTTCATGCTCTACAACCATTTCATCACTTTCTATTTCTGCGGCGATATTGACGCCAAGTAGCGCATGATTATCAATAAAAAGTAATGCGATATTGA
>Ga0209292_1000865_pt1 | contig 38582 bp, 29 predicted proteins | sample GOMGulsemesocosm_2_FD_184634 | JGI IMG/M metagenome (GOLD analysis project Ga0209292, IMG submission 184634) | Methane-oxidizing microbial communities from mesocosms in the Gulf of Mexico - GOM9C Gulf of Mexico (SPAdes) (version 2) | ecosystem: Environmental > Aquatic > Marine > Cold seeps...
TTTTTTACGGGATCTGACTGGTGCGGTCCCTGTAAGTTATTAGTAAAAGATTTTTTTAGTACTGAAAAGTTTAAAAATATTACCGCTGATAATTTTGTGATGTATGAAGCTAATTTTCCAAGAAATCGAGATTTAATTTCGGGTACACAAAAAGAAGATAATCTAGTTTTGAAATCTAAATACAATGTTTCTAGTTTTCCTACCGTATTAGTTTTAAATGAGAAAGGGAAAGAAAAGGGACGTGAAAGTGGATTTAATTATATCCATGATACGACAAAGCATTTTAGTTTGTTAGAGAAAGTTCTCTAGGAAATGGATTAATTTTTAAAGAAAAAGTCTCAAGTTATTACTTGAGACTTTTTTTTATAGCTTTTTGAGTGATTTTATAAAGTAGCCTTTAAATCTTTATAGAATGTTTCCTTTATTTCTCCGTTGTTAAATGTCCATTTTTTCTTAAAGTCAATAAATTTTTCCATAGGAACTCCTTGGTAAATGGCAAATATTACTGCAGTAAAAGCTCCATGTCCTACAATTAATATATGTCCTTTTCCTTTGGTGTTTTTCAGAAGTTCTAGTACTTGGCGTCCTCTGTTATATAAGGAATTTAAAGATTCTCCCGTACCGCTTTCTACTCCATAAATTAGCCCGTCTATATTTTGAATTTCCTTGTTTTGAATATCACCAAAATTTACCTCGTTTAGGTGTGGAGTGGTTTGTAACGTAATTTTTTTGGATGCAGCTATAATATTATTGATTTCAAATGTAGTGTCCCGTGCTCTTGATAATTGGGATGTTATAATGTTGCTAATGTTTTTTGACTTCAATAATTTTCCTGTTTCTTGTGCTTGACTTATTCCCAGTGTTGTTAATGGGGAATCTATAGTTCCTGCATATATACCTGAGGCATTGTGCTTGCTTTCGCCATGTCTTACAAAATAAATTTTCTGCATAAATTCTAGAGATTAAAAAACGGCTATTAATCGTTTGTCAATTTTTTTAAAGATTTTTTTAATAAAAAACGAAGGTATGAAAGTTGTGGGTTATGGAAGTGTTTTTTTCCTTAAAATAGGAACAAGAAAAACCCGCCTGAGAGGCGGGTTTTCAATAAATTAAAAAGTATACTTTATTGGTTAATAACTCTAAAAGTAGTTCTTCTGTTTTGTTGGTGTTCTCTTTCATTACAAGAAACTCCATCAGAACATCTGTTTGTTAATCTGTTTTCTCCAAATCCATTGGCTGTTAGTTTGCTAGCGTTAATTCCTTTAGAAATTAAGTAGTTAACAACGGCTCTAGCTCTACGTTCAGATAAGTGTTGATTGCTTGTTTTAGAACCTCTTGCATCTGTATGAGATTCAATAGCTACAGCTACACCGTTTCTTAATATAGGCAGTAAACGAGTATCTATAAGTCCTTTAGCAGTAGATGTTAATGTAGCAGATCCTAAGTTCCATTTAATTGGTAACGGACTGTTTTCTGTTAATTTACAGTCAACTTCTTTCCATGTTGTTAGTCCTCCTTTAGACACTAATACTTCTTTAGTTACAGTAGAGTATTTAGCCGCAACAGATACTTCGTTTGACCAAGCATCTTTTACTAGTTTTCTTCTCTTAAGAGTAATGTTTTGACTAGGACTGTTAGTAGGTACTGTAGTTGCAGCAGATACTAATTTAGTTCTAATCATAGTTTTAGACTTAGAAGGGTAGTCAACTCTTCTTGTGGAAGCAGAATTGTAGGCCGTTTTAGTAATAGTTCTTGATTTACCAGGAATGTTGACCTTCCTCGTTGTAGGAGGTGTTACCATCACTTTTTTAGTAAATGTTTTGATTATTGCGGGTACTACAATCTCTTTTGTTGTAGGAGGAGTTACCATAACTCTAGTCGTATAAGTTTTTACAATTTCTGGAATTGCAATACTTCTAGTAGATGGTTTTCTTGTCATCACTTTTTTAGTGTACGTAGCTTGTCCACAATCTGGCTCATCACAAACATTATCGCGAATAACAGAAGCATCTTTTACTAATGTTTTTTGAGTGATGGTAGTGTGTTGTGCAGGTACTGGTTTGTAACACCAATAACGACAGTCGTTAGGGTCACTAGATTCACAGTCAGGAGCAACATCGCTCATTTGCCATACAGCAGTTGCAGCCTTTACTTCGATAGTTTTTGAACTATTTCCGAAAGTTGCAGGAACTACTTTTAATGTTGTTCCAAATTCTTTAGCACGGTAAGAAACCTGTTCAGTTCCCCAGGCTCCCGGAACAAGTTCTAAACGAGTAGAAGCTGTTTGACAAACTACAGACTGAGTTTTTGTTTTATACACTGCAGGAACAACAACTAATTTTTTGTAAGCTGGTTGTACCTCAATAGTGAAGCTTTTGTTTTCGTACACTGCAGGTACAATTTCTAAACGGTACGAATCTTCTTCTGTAACAATAGTTTGAGATGCTCCTTTACCTTTAGTTGCAGGCACAACCTTTAAACCATAGGACGCTTCCTCTGTAGTTACTTGAAAATTCTCGTTTTCAAATTTAGCAGGAACTACACGCAAGGTTTGTCCGGCTTCTTTACCTACGACAGTAAAATTTTCGTTTTTGTACTGCGCAGGTTTCGTGTTGATTGTCTTGTATGCTGGAGCTACCTCTACCGTGATAGTTTCGTTTTTCCATACATCTGGAGTTTTGCATCGTACATAGCATTTTCCAGGTTCTGGATTAGACGGCAAATCTTGGGCCATCACAGTTACGGACGCGCCAAAGACAAAAAGCATACATGAAAGTAAGTTTTTTTTCATTTTCTTAGAATTTTTAATTAATAATAGCTTGATGTTTAATATATATGTTGGTCTTATTTTTAAGACACAACATTATATTAACAGTCACAATTTTATTCAAATGTAGCTAAAATTCCAAAAGAAGAGTTAAAACCTATGATATTTCACAGTCTTTTATAATGAAGTCCTTTGATGATTCCGTCGGATAATCCTATTTTTGGTACAAATATTTTAAGTGCACCGCTCCATTCCATGGCATTTAAGTAAATTTTAGTTGCCGGAAGGATGACATCCGCTCTATCAGAGTTTAAACCTAGTTTTAGAATTCTCTGATTGTAAGTTAATTGTTCTAAGTAATTATAATGTGCTTTCATATACATAAATGAAAGTGGAGTTCCGTATGGTTTTCTGGAAAGTTTAAATATTTTATTAATATTTCCTCCAGATCCTATCAAGTGGATGTTTTTAAGGTCTTTAGTGTTAGTCTTGATCCATTGCTCAATTTGATTCCATAATGGAGTTGTTTGAGCTTTCATTTTTAATAGGCGTACTGTTCCTATTTTAAAGGATTTTGAATTTATGATTTGTCCTCCCGAAAAAATGGTGAATTCAGTACTTCCTCCCCCTACATCTACATATAAATAGGAGTTGTTCTTTTCTATAAAATGACTCAAGTCTGTAGAGAATATGATAGCGGCTTCTTCTTTTCCGTCTATGATATCAATTTGAATACCTGTTTGCGCTGCTATTTGTTTTACAACCTCTTGTCCATTAGTGGCTTCTCTCATGGCCGAAGTAGCACAAGCTTTGTAGTCCTCTACATTGTGTATTTCCATTAAAAGTTTAAAAGCTTTCATAGCTTTTAACATGCGTGCTGTATTCTCTTTTGAAATTTCTCCTTTTAAAAAAGTATCACTACCTAAACGGATTGGAACCCTTATTAAGGCTGATTTTTTAAAAATGGGAGTTTCTATAGAGGTGTCTTGAATCACATTGGATATTAATAAGCGTATGGCATTGGATCCAATATCTATAGCAGCAAGTTTTTTAATGGTTAATTTCAAGACAGTTTTATTTATAATGTTTTGGGAATTCTGTAAGAAGTGTCATTCCCTTTTTTATATTTTTCCAGTGATTTGTTTTAAATTGAATACCTACAACGCCACAAGTGGGTACGTGATCTATGTTTTTACTTCCAAATTTATTTACAAAACTATTAATCCCATGGTCATGGCTAAAAATAATAGCACTGTCAAAACTGTCGTCAAGTGCTTTGACTGTTTTAATTAGGTAGCCATCGCTAAAACTATACAATGACCTGCTTATTTTTAAATTGACTAAAGGATAACTAAAGGTGTCTGTAAAAATAATTCCGGTATGCAGTGCTCTGTTTGCACTACTAGATACAAAAACGTCTGGACGCGTAATTTTTTCCTTGAGTATTTTAGAAATTAAATAAGCGTCTTTTATTCCTCTCTTTTTTAATGGGCGATCTATGTCGTCGATTCCTTCGTATTGCCACGATGATTTAGCATGCCTTACTATATAAAGGGTTTTCATTATTTGTTCTTTTGATATCTGTGTTAGTTGTTGTGTTTCGAAATTTGGATGTTAGGGAATAATAAGATCCACATGTTTTGCATACAAGTTACTAAAATATTTGATTTAAGGAGCTAGTCTATCTATTTTCCAATCGTAATTATCCTGTAGTGTATACCGTATTCTGTCATGTAATCTGTTAGGTCTTCCTTGCCAAAACTCAATAGATGTAGGGTTTACAAGATAGCCTCCCCAGTGTTTAGGCCTCGGAATTTCCTGGTCTTTAAATTTGTTTTCAAAATGAGTGAGTTGGTCTTCTAGTTCTTTTCGGTCACGTACAATCTCACTTTGATTGGATGCCCAAGCTCCTAATTTACTTCCATCAGGCCTGCTTTCAAAATAACCATCACTCATATTCTTGGCTATTTTTGTGGCTGTTCCCTTGATGATTACTTGTCTTTCAATTGTGTGCCAGAAAAAAGAAAGGCATACATTTGGGTTTTCTGCTATGGCTTTTCCTTTTTCACTGTCATAATTAGTATAAAAATAAAATCCTTCCCACGTGTATCTTTTTAATAAGACAATTCTGTTTTTTGGATAACCGTCTGTGCCAATCGTTGAAATTGTCATAGCATTGGCTTCAATGTCCCCTCCAAATTCTTCAACTTCGTAAAACCATTTTTGAAACAGCTGCATAGGGTTTTCACAAACTTCGGATTCGAGCAAGTTGCTTTTTTTGTAAATTTTACGGTAGTTACTTAGGTCTTTTTCCATAGAACAAAAATACACATCTTTTATATGCAATGTTAGGAAGTTAAGCTTTTTTCTCTCTTTTTATTAGTAGACACAGCCCTAGGAAACTAATAAAACCATTTAGAATCAATAATTCATACCCAAAAACATACCCATTAAACCAATCTTTACTATTATCATTTATTATATAAGTGCAAATTACAGAAATGATGGACACTACTAAGACCCCTTTGTCCCAAATTTTATGTTTTGTAAAAATACCAAAAGCAAATAATCCTAAAAGAGGTCCATAAGTGTAAGAAGCAATTTGTAACAAACTACTGATAACGTTGGCTTTTAGAAAATAATTAAAAATAATGATAATTAATATAAGTAATAGAGATACTCCAATATGAACTTTTTTCCGAGTGCTTCTCTGAATAGATTCTTTCTTGGTTTTGATGTCTATAATATCAATACAAAAAGAGGTAGTTAACGAAGTTAAGGCACTGTCAGCACTTGAAAAAGCAGCGGCTATGAGGCCTAAGATAAAGACAATGGATAATACGATACTCGTTTGACTATTCAGTGCAATTTCTGGATAGAGTAAATCTGTTTTGATAGCACCGTTTACTATAGGAATCTGGATCCCTGTTTTTTCTGCATAAATAAAAAGTACGGCTCCTAGCACTAGAAATATAGCATTGATAAAAATTAAAACAAAACCTAGTGATAGGACATTCCACTGAGATTCTTTGGTGTTTTTACAGGTCAAATTCTTTTGCATCATGTCTTGGTCAAGTCCTGTCATCGCGATCGCTATAAACATACCTCCAAGGAAAGATTTTAAAAAATGTTTGCGATCATTAAAATCATCACTAAATAAAACACGACTGTACTGTTTGAATTCTACAGAAGTGAATAAATCATTTAAGCTCCATTGTAATTCATGTAGCATTATAATTAAGGTAATTATTACGGCAGCTATCATAAAAAATGTTTGTAAAGTGTCTGTCCAAACGATGGTTTTAATTCCAGCACTCTTGGTGTATAACCAAACAAAAAACACAGATAATATTACGGTAATTTCAAATGCGACTCCCCATTCTTTAAAAATAAAATGATGTAGAACAGAGGCCACTAAAAATAAACGGAAAGAGGCTCCCAATATTCTTGAAATAAAAAAGAATAAGGCACCTGTTTTATGACTTGTTTTTCCAAATCTACCATGTAGGAATTCATAAATAGAGGTGATGTTTAATCGATAATACAATGGGATTAAGAGGTAAGCGATAACAATATAACCAAAAAAATATCCAAAAACTATTTGCATGTAGCTAAACTGGCTACTCTGTACCCATCCAGGAACCGAAATAAAGGTGACTCCAGAGAGCGATGCCCCAATCATTCCGAATGCCACTACATACCATGGTGACTTTTTATCGCCTGTAAAAAATGTAGTATTAGAATTGTCTGTTTTAGTCAAATAAGAAATTCCAATAAGTGCTAAAAAATAACTTCCAATAAGTAGTGCAATAAATAAGGGGGTCATGATTTGTTTTTTTATGATGCAAATAAACGTTTTTTTTTTAAGTTAAGAGTCGGGTTTTTATAAAGGATACGGTATACTTATCATATAGTTTGTAATAATTATAGTAGTTTTGTAGTCAATAAAATTTTAATTATTTATGGTTTTTTCTTCCAAGTTATTAGAAAATGCAGTTAAGGAAGTTTCTCAATTACCTGGGATAGGAAAACGTACGGCATTAAGGCTGGTGTTACACTTATTAAAACAACCTAAGGAACACACAGGGCATTTAACCAATGCGTTAAATAGTCTCGTAGACGATATTAAATTATGTAAAAAATGCCATAATATTTCTGATGTAGAATTGTGTGAGATTTGTTCAAATTTATCTAGAAATACGCAGCTTATATGCGTAGTCGAGGATGTAAGAGATGTAATGGCTATTGAAAATACCGGACAGTTTAGAGGTTTGTATCATGTTCTTGGAGGAAAGATTTCTCCTATGGAAGGGGTCGGTCCTCAAAATTTAATGATTGATAGTCTGGTTGATAAAGTAAAGAACGAGGAAGTAGAAGAAATTATTTTTGCGCTTAGTTCTACAATGGAAGGTGATACCACAAACTTTTATATTTTTAAACAATTGGAACCGTACAACGTAAAAACATCAACGATTGCTCGTGGAATTTCTGTGGGTGATGAATTGGAATATGCTGATGAAATAACATTGGGAAGAAGTATTGTGAATAGGATTCCTTTTGAGAACTCATTATAATTAAAAAGACTTTCTTCAAACGGAAGAAAGTCTTTTACTTTTTATAATACTCTTTTACTTTTTCATAACCGTTACGCTATAAATGCGTAACGTTATTCTTAGGACACTAATTTTTAAAAGAGGTCACAATTAATGAGGTTATCTTTTAAAAATAAAAAAGAGTGCGGGTGTTAGTTATTTTTTTTATAGGTATACCTATGTAGTTTTTTTGTGCCGTTTTTTTCTACTAAGTCTTCTGTAGTATAGGTGTTACCACTAAAACCTACAGTAAATTTATAGATCTCACCGTTTACAGGAGTCGTGGTAAAAACATTTTTTCCAAGAAATTTCCAAGTGCCAATTTCAGCGTATATATTCCCGCAATCATTTCCAATCATCTGATAGGTGTTTCTACTATAGTTGTATTGTTCATCATAAGATATTGAAGAAGTTATATCACATTCATCTAGTTCCGTTTCAACACCTTCTATAAAATGACTGATTAATGTCCAAGTGCCAATAATGGCAGTTTCGTCAGAGATGTCGTCATCTTTTGAACAGGAGCTTATATTTAGGGTGCATATAAGTAAACAGTAAAAAATTGTTTTTTTCATAAGGGGTTCGTTCGTTTAGTCTTGTAAAATGCAAACGTAGGAAATTTATAAATCTTATAAAAAAAATAAAAAATATAGTTGAATTAATGTGTTCTTCTAAAAGTTGTTTCAATGTTTCCTTTCATTGTAAAAGAATTATCTTCTTCTTTTAAAAGTAAATTCAAGATGCTTTTGTTTTCGGTGATGCAACTAAAATCTAACTGTTGTACATGTTTCCAATGACCCAAAGTATAGTTTTTAGTGTAGCTTCTCACGTCTTTTTTTTCATAATAAACATGGGTAAACCTGCCATCTTTTTTGAATTCGTAAGTTTCCGAAGGCCTTTGTTCTGTAAAAAAGTCATCCTCTGGTGTAGACATTTTCCACTTTCCTATTAGTTTGGAAGCGATTCTCTTGTTTTGGAGTTCCGAGAAAAACGACATCCATAAGTTGATTGTTTTCATGGCAATGGGGTGATAATTAGTTTCTTATTTCTTTCTCTCAAATTTAATTAAAAAAAGCGTCATTTTTTACTTTTCTATACAAATTCTTGCGTCAACGGTTAAAATACCGGCTTTTTCCCCAAGTAATGGATTTAAGTCTAATTCGCTTATTTCTGGGGCAATAGATACCAAAGACGCAATTTTTTCGGTAATGGATGCGTATTCCGCGATGTTAACTCCTTCTTGGTTCCGGATTCCTTTTAGCATAGGATATGCTTTTAAGTTATGTATCATCTCTCTAGCCGTATCTTTAGAGAACGGAGCTAGTTCGCATTGTACATCTTTTAAAACCTCTATAAAAATACCCCCTAAGCCACAAAATACTAAATGTCCGAAGTCTCCTTCTTTTTTTGCGCCTATAAATAACTCCATTCCTTTTTTCATTTGTTGAATTAAAACGGCAGTAGTCTCGGGGTGTTTGAGTAATGTGTTATAATGACGTAAAAGGTCCTCTGTGTTTGTGATATTTAAAATAACTCCTCCGATGTCTGATTTGTGGATAGGGCCTACGGATTTCATAACCAGTGGAAACTTCATTTCTTCTGCTGCTAATAAAAGCTCGCTTTCAGAATAGCAAACTTTCTCTTGCACCATAGGTACTCCTGCTGCAATAAGTAGGTCTTTTACGTTTTCAGGTGTTAAATACCCGTCAGAAGCATTGTCTATAATATGTCTTATTTGTTGTTGTTCTCCAGTTGTGATAGTACCGTTATCAGAATTCAGAAGGTTTTTTTTGTACACTTTTGCAAGCGCATTTCCGAAATCTACTTCGTCTGCAAAGTTGATATGTCCTTTGTTGATGAAATAATTTATTTCATCTTTTACGTTTACTACAGATGGTAGTATAGGAAAAATGGGCTTGTTGCACGAATTAATTTTATCACTTAATACATCATAAACATCATAGACCTCAAATAATCCAGGGCTTCCAAAAATAACAGCCATGGCGTCTATTTCGTCAAAGTCATGCTCACAATAATCTATTATGTCGCTCAGTTGTTGTGCTGTTCCTGTGGCTAGAAAATCTATAGGATTGGTTACTGAAGAACCAGGATATAGTTTTGTTAATAATTCTTCACTTTTTATGTTCTTAATTTCAGGAACACTTAATCCATTTTTAGAAAGGACGTCTGTTAACATGACGGCAGGCCCTCCTGCATGTGTTATAATGGCAATATTTTTACCCGTCAATTCACGGTAAGAAAAAATGGAGGCAACACTAATTAATTCATTACGTCCATGACAGCGAATAATACCTGCTTTTCTAAATAAAGCATCCACAGCTAGGTCAGAGCTTGCTAATGCTCCAGTATGGGAGGAGGCTGCTCGACTTCCGTCTTCAGAGCTTCCTGCTTTGATAGCCGCAATATTACATCCTTTAGAAATCAGTGACTTAGCGTGTTTTAAAAGCTTTTGAGGGTTGGAAATACTCTCTATGTATAAAAGCTTGGTTTTTGAACTTATGTTAAGTTCAAAAGTCTCGTCTAAATGTTCTAGTACTTCTTCCACACCAAGTTGAGCGCTATTTCCAACAGAAAAAACGCTAGAAAAAGTGAGCCCACTGGCCATGGCTGCTTCGATAATGAAAACGGCAGTTGCTCCAGAACCAGAAATAAAATCAACTCCTTTTGGGGTGAGCTTAGGGATAGGCTGGGTGAATACACCTGCATAATTAGAATTCATTAACCCAATATTATTAGGACCTAATAAACTTCCGTTAACCTTATTTATTTCATCACATAGTTGTTTTTCTAAGTCGGCACCTTCGCTGTCTTTTTCGCTGAACCCGGCGGAGAAAATAATAAACCCTCTGGTGTTTTTCTCGCGACAGAGTGTTTTTACTGTGGCTAAGGTGTATTTAGCTGCTATAGCAATAATGGCTAAATCTACTTCTGGGATTTCTGATACATCTTGATAGCACTTTACGCCTTGAACTTCTGTTTCCTTTGGGTTTACAGCGTAAATTTTGCCTTGAAAGCTATGGGTAAGTAGATTGTTTAAAACGCTTCCTCCAGGTGTTTTTTTGTTGTTGGATGCGCCTATAACGACAATGCTTTTTGGGCTAAGTAAGGATGGATGTAACATGTGAATAATTAGATAATGATCAATATGATTAAGGTGATAGACACCTATTGTTTTTATTTAGGATACTTTTTAAAATTTCAAACACCTTACCTAGATAAGGTATTTGAAATTGAATAGGGGGGAGGTAATCCTACGTTGCTGCCTCTGCTGAAATTTCTTTACCTTTGAAAAAGGCTTCTATATTTTTGTCTACGACACGTTGGCCTTTACGAATAAATAAGGATGTAATAGCATCTATGATACTCTCTTCGCTTAAAGATAGTAAGTTAGAAGCAACCCCTAAGAGTACTATATTTGCTGCTTTTGAGTTCCCTAATTCTTTTGCAATCTCAGTCGCATTGATTAGAATTGTGTTTGGAAGAGCGTTTATTTTGTTATAAAGAGCTTCTTGCTCTGGGTAATCTGTAATATTAATAAATGGGCTAGAATCTGTAATTAACCATCCGTCTTTTTTTAAGAAAGGAAGGTAACGTAACGATTCCATTGGTTCTACAGAAAGAATAAGATCTGCTTTTCCTTCAGGGATTAAGTCAGAGAATATTTCGGTGTCTGAAACACGTACATGTGATTGTACGGCACCTCCACGTTGACTCATTCCATGAACCTCTGCTTGTTTTACGTATAAATTATTATTCAGTGCAGCAGTATCTATAACTGCGGCAATGGTTAGTATTCCTTGGCCGCCAACACCGGCTAATATTATATTTGTAGTCATAATAGATTAGTTTTGACAGTTTTTTAAAAATGCTCTTATTTGTGCTTTTTTGTCTGATGGAATTTGAACACAAGGCCTTTGTGAAATAATTACTGAAACACCTTCATAGTCAAGTTCTGTTTGTATAGTCTCCACATTACTATCGTGGTTTTTATGTAGTGGAACGATTACTTTTAAGTGCTCTTCTTCAATTCCAAGTCCTAAACATATTTTCTTTATTTTTCCTAAGGCAGTAGAATCCTGTGCTCCAGTCATAGCAATGGCCGAATTGTCAGAGATAATTACTGTTAGAGGAGTTTTTTCGTAAATGGCATCTAGCAAACCTGTCATTCCTGAATGGGTAAATGTAGAATCTCCAATAATAGCAATAGCGTTTTTAACTCCTGCATCAGTGGCTCCTTTAGCCATGGTTACAGAGGCTCCCATTTCTATTAATGTGTCTATGGTATTAAATGGAGGTAATACTCCAAGAGCAGAACAACCGATATCTCCAAAGACACGTCTCTCTCCTATACTTGGTATTAAACTGTTAATTGACTCAAATAAATCGATATGTCCACAACCTGTACATAGTTCTGGTGGGCGACCAGAAACAATTGCTGGAATATCTTGAGTTTTTTGAATATCAAACCCTAAAGCTTTTCCTACAATGTCTGGGGTTAATTCACCAGTTCTGTTTACGTGACCTGTTAATCGACCTATAACTTTTTGATCCTCGTTAAAGAATCCTCCAATTATTTCTTCTATAAAAGGGTAACCGTCTTCAAAAACAATTACTTGTTCACAAGTATCTAGTAAATGCTTGATTTGTTTTTTAGGTAACGGGTATTCGGAAACTTTAAAAATAGTATGAGGACAAGTAGTACCTTCATAGTTTTCCATTACATAATTGTAGGCAATTCCAGCGGCGATTATTCCTAGTTTAGGATCAGTCCCTTCTATCACTTTATTAAAAGGAGAGTTCGTGGCACTTTCTTGAATATTTTTTTGATTGTCTAAAAGCCCTTGGTATAATCCTCTAGCTCTCATTGGTATTAGTTGAAATTGAGTAGGGCTTTCAGGGAAGCCTAGCTTGTTTTGAGCGATGCTGTCAAAAGTTTCAACCACTGCTCTAGAATGTGATAAGCGTGTTACTAGGCGTAATAAAACCGGAAGTTTAAATCTTTCAGATAAAGAAAAAGCATATCTAGTGATGTCGTAAGCTTCTTGTTGATTGGTAGGTTCTAAAATTGGAACCATAGCAAATTTACCATAATAACGAGAGTCCTGCTCGTTCTGTGATGAATGCATAGATGGATCATCTGCGACTACTACAACCATACCTCCATTTATACCAGAAACAGACATGTTCATGAATACATCCGCGGCAACATTTAGCCCAACATGTTTCATTACTACCATCGATTTTTTTCCTGCATAGGACATTCCAAGTGCCGCTTCCATTGCTGTTTTTTCATTCACAGACCATTGGCTGTGGATGCCTAGCTCTTTGGCGGTTTTTGATTTTTGTATGTATTCTGTAATTTCTGTTGAGGGAGTTCCTGGGTAAGCATACACGCCTGATAGACCTGCATCTATGGCTCCTTGTGCTAACGCTTCATTACCTAAAAAAAGTTTTTTCATAATTGAAATACTGGATTTTTTTTACGGCATAAAGTTAGTGTTTATAGTCGCTTTTAAGTATGATTTAAATCATAAAAAAGCGTGATTATTTGAAAAACCTATTGTAAAAGTGTTTTATTTATGTATTTTACGTAAAATGAACCTGTAAATCGGACTTAAATTATGATATTCGTATTTTTAAAACAAGGTGTTTCTTGTTGATTTTCAGTTTTTTAATGAAAACGTTTTCGTTGCATTGAAAAAGGGAAGTCAAAGTTGGAAAAAACACATAAAAAAAGAGCCTTGAAATCTGCTTCAAGGCTCTTTTGTGTGTTTACTCATTGTAATTGTTATAAATTACTTATCCCAACTATTTTTTTGTCTAATTTTTTTGTAGAGTTTAATTCCTAGCATTAGAAAAATAGAGACACCAACAATACCTACGACCCCAAAAATCCAACCTAAACTGTTTTTTAGAATTACTAAAAAAACAATAGCGAATAAAATGATAGTTGCTACTTCGTTCCATATTCTCAATGCAAAGCCGGAGTATTTAAGTGTTCCTTTTATCAATTGGTTTAGTAAAAACTGGCAGGATGCGTGGTAAGCAAATAATGCGAGTACAAAAGTGAGTTTAATATGCATCCACGGTTGTTGAAGCCATTCGGGTTGTAAGTATAGTAATATACAAGCAAAAATAGTAGCAAGTATGGCAGACGGCCAAGTGATGATGTACCACAAGCGTTTGCTCATTAGTGTGTACTGTTTTTGTAGAATGCTCTTTTCTGGCTCAGGTTTATCTTCGGCTTCTTTAAAATAAATAAATAAGCGAATAATGTAAAATAGGCCTGCAAACCAAGTAGTTACGAATATTAAATGTAGTGCTTTTGTATATAAGTATGCCATGTTATTTTGTGTTTATTGCCCAGTTTACTATTAGATCAGCCCAGTCATTATCGCTGTTTAAGCAAGGGATTCTGTGAAATTTTGTTCCTCCAGCTTCTAAAAAATCTTCTTTAGCTTCCATGCCTATTTCTTCGATGGTTTCTAAGCAGTCGCTTACAAAGGCTGGGGTAACAACGGCTAGGTTTTTAATTCCTTTATTTGGGAATTCCTTTATGGTAGCACTGGTGTATGGTTGCAACCAAGGGTCTTTTCCTAGCCTAGATTGAAAAGCTATAGTGTAAGAGTCCTTAGTGAGCTTTAATCTTTTAGCTACTAAATGTGCCGTTTCAAAACATTGATGTCTATAGCAGGTTTTATGTGCTTCTGAAGGTGTGTTGCAGCAGGATCCGTCTATTTTACAATGGGATTTAGTTGGGTCTGTTTTTTTTATGTGTCGTTCTGGAATTCCGTGAAAGGAAAATAATAGGTGGTCTACTTTTTTTACGTCGATGGATTTTTCGATACTCTCTGTCAATACATTTATATATTGATTGTTGTTATAAAAAGGAGCTATTTCTTTGACGCTTACATTTTTCGCAATTTCTTTTATTGTTTTATGTAATTTTTCAAGAACCGTTTGTGTGGTGCTCATAGCGTATTGCGGGTATAAGGGTAATACAGTGATTTCATGTACCCCTTTTGTTGTAAGTTCTAATACGGCAGCTTCTATAGATGGATTTCCGTAACGCATTCCTAGTGCAACGTGCGTTTCAGATTTTAATCGAACCTTGTCTGTTAGGTTTTTAGAATGTACTATTAAAGGAGAGCCATCCTTGGTCCAAATAGATTCATATAATTTAGCAGAGTTTTTTACGCGAGAAGGTATGATAATACCTCTTACTAAAAATTGACGTAGTAAATACGGCATGTCTATCACATACTTATCAGTTAGGAACTCAGTTAAGTATTCTTTTACGTCTTTTACTTTTGGGCTTTCTGGAGAGCCTAGATTTATGAGTAATATTCCTTTCATGTACTTTTTATAATTTGGAAAATTGCTTAGGGGTAATTCCATGTTTTTTCTTAAAAGCGGCTATAAAATGGCTGGAGGTAGTGTATCCTACATGGGCACCTACTTCATTTACATTTAATTCGTTTTCTAGGAGTAGTTTTTTTGCTATTTCCATGCGGTAATTAAATAGGAATGTAAATACCGGCGCTCCGTAAAATTCTTTAAAACCTTCTTTTAGCTTTTTAATGTTTAGTCCAACCAATTTTGATAGTTCTTCAAGAGATGGTGGGTTTGCCATATTTTGAAGCATGATATCTTTTGCTTGTTTTAGCTTCGTAATTGTTTCTTCGTTTGCTATATACGGACAGTCTTCAGCATCTGTTTCACTTGAAGAACTAAAGTATAAACTTAATAGTTCGAAAACTTTTCCTTTTAAATAAATAGGTCTTAAGGAATCAGGAAGCTGTTTTGTGAATAATTGGTTCAGAACAATTTTAATTCCAGCGGTAGTTGTTTTCTGTTCAATAATAGGTTTTCCTACATTGAAATTACTAAAGTTGAATAAGAAATTTCCTTCCGTGGAAAATAATGAATGAAAATATGAAATAGAAATTAAGACACCTATAAGTTCTACCTTGGGAGGTAAGGTGTGTAGTACGTTCATATTGTCGTCATTAAAATAAATGATACTAGAATCGTCTTTGTTTAGATTTACAGCGCAATGTTCCATGTTAAACGCCACGGTACAGTTTTGTTGTGTGCAAAAATAGAGGTGTATATAGTTTTCGTTTAATGGGTATATGAATTGCTGTGTTTCATCGGTGTCATTTTTAAAACGAATAATTTTAAATTCATCCTCTGCTTTAAAAAAAACAACGGTACTTTTTTCGATGTTTTTATAACTGTTACTGGTTGATTTCATAGGATACTTTTATGATATTAATCATATCTCAGTCAAAATTACACTAAATAAATAGGCTATTAAAATTATTAATGTTTTATTTTTTAACAGACTGACTTTTACCCCTGTAATGTGGTTTTGTTGATATATGTCATGGTTTATCAAGGAATTAACTCTATTTCGATTGAATCTAAATAACGAGTTGTTCCTTGTTCGATGTTAATAGTTCTTATAGCGTTGTTTTTAACTATCATATATTTGTACTTTTGTCGACACTTATTAAAAGATTATAATATGAGTTCTGAAAAATTACCGACTAAATTTTATAATGTTGGCTTAAGTTATAAAAAAGCAGACGTTAAAACACGTGGAGCATTTAGTATTTCAAAAGAGAATCAATTATTACTTTTACAGGAGGCAAAATCGAAAGGGATTAAAGGTATTATAGTGATGTCTACTTGTAATCGTACAGAAATTACGGGTTTTGCAAAGCATCCTTTTGAACTTATCAGTTTGATGGTCAAATACTCTAATGGTAATGTAGAAGATTTTATCTCCGTATCTAGTGTTACCAAGAATAACGAGGCTGTACGCCATTTATTTAATATTGGGACTGGATTGGAAAGCCAAATCTTAGGAGATTACGAAATTGTTGGGCAGTTAAAACAAGCCTATCAACAAGCCAAAGAACAAGGAACTACCAATGCTTATATAGAGCGTTTAATGAATAGCGTTTTACAAGCCAGTAAAGAGGTAAAGAATAAAACAAATTTGAGTAGTGGAACTACATCTGTTTCTTATGCTGCAATTCAATATTTACTGAACCACTTTGGAAGTGTAGATCATAAAAAAATAGTTGTATTTGGTTTGGGGGAAATAGGAAAAAACACCTGTAAGAACCTGTTAGAATATACTTCAAATAGAAATATTCATTTAGTGAATAGAACCAAGGCTAAAGCTGAGGAGTTTGTAAAGCATCATGAGGGAATTTTTATAGGCGATGCTGATTCGTTAGACTCAGTAATGAAAGATGCCGATGTTTTGATTGTAGCTACAGGTGCAAGTACTCCAACGATTAATAAAACACATCTAAATACTGGGAAACCGATAGTTGTTATTGATTTGGCCATGCCAGAAAATGTAGATAGAAACGTGTTGGAAGTAGGGGATGTTACTTTAGTAAACGTAGATGAACTTTCTCAAATTACAAAACGTACTTTGGAAGCACGTAGAAATGAAATTCCTGCAGTAGAAAAGATTCTTGAAAAATACAAAGGTGAATTTGACGAATGGATCAATCACCGAAAACTAGTGCCAGCAATCAGTGCATTAAAGGAATCTCTAAAAGTAATTCAGCAAGAGGAAATAAACTTTCAAAGTAAAAAAATAAAAGACTTAAATATAGATCATGCCGAGGCAGTAACCAACCGTATGATTCAAAAAATAACCACCCAATTTGTAAAACACCTCAAACATGACAATACTACGGTTAATCAAAGTATTGATGTAATGAGTAAAGTGTTTAACATGCAAGAACTTTGTTTAAATGAAGATGCTTAGAATAGGTACAAGAGCCAGCGAACTCGCATTATGGCAAGCTAATTTAGTAAAAAAATTAGTAGAAGATTTAGGCTATGAAGGCCGTATCGTAGAAATTTCTTCTACAGGTGATGAAGTATTGAACAAACCATTACACGAAATTGGTGGCATGGGATTGTTTACTAAAACATTGGATGATGCCATGTTTCGAGGAGAAATTGACATCGCTGTACATTCTTTAAAAGATGTTCCTACCGAATTGCCGGAAGGAATTGTACAAGCTGCAGTATTAGAACGTGCCAGTGAATTTGATGTTATTGTGTATAAAAATGGTACAGATTTCCTTAAAGAGGCAGGTGCTGCAACCATCGCTACGGGAAGTTTAAGACGTAAAGCGCAATGGTTGGCGAAATATCCAACTCATACCATCACAGGACTTAGAGGAAACGTAAATACACGTTTACGTAAATTAAAAGAAAACGATTGGAATGGTGCCGTGTTTGCGGGAGCCGGACTTAAAAGAATCAATTTGTTGCCAGAAAATCATGTAGTTTTAGATTGGATGATTCCTGCCCCAGCGCAAGGAGCCATCATGATTACTGCTTTGGGTAAAGATGCTGAAGTATTGGATATCTGCTCAAAAATAAACCATGAAGCTACTGAAAAATCGGTATGGGTGGAACGTTTGTTTATGAGAACTTTAGAAGGTGGGTGTACAGCACCTATTGGAGGGAATGCAAAAATTGAGGGAGATACAATTCACTTTAAAGGTATTTTAAGTGATTTGGATGGAAGTACAAATTTAACCGTTGAAAAATCAGGGCCTTTAAGTGAATATAAAACTTTTGGAGCCGATTGTGCCAAGGTGATTTTAGCCGATGGAGGTGCAGAATTAATGACTAAGATAAAAAAAGAAGCCAATATATAATGGAGGAGCAAGAAGTAGAACAGTTTGAAAATGAAGATAGAAAAGTAATAGTATCAACCAAACTTTTGAGTAAAATTCAGAAAAAGGTGTTGGATGGTGCTAAAGTAAAGGATAGTGATTTTATCAGTATTCGTTACAATCGTTTGTCTGTAGTTGGACTGAAAAAATTGCCGAAAAATTTCATTATTACGAGTAAGAATGGCTTGCAAGCATTGCTTCATAATTTTGAAAAAGAACAATTGGTCTTTGATACAATTTTTTGTGTGGGACGTGTGACCAAAAAACACATTGAGCAAGCTTTAGGGAAGGTTACCTTTAAAGCTAAAACGGCAAAAGATTTAGCGGAACATTTATTAACTACAGATATCAAAGAATTCACCTATTTCTGTGGAGATATTCGTAGAGATGAATTACCAGAAATATTAAAAAAGAATGACATCCGTTTAGAGGAAGTTGAAATTTATAAAACAATATTAAGTGCTACTGTTGTAAAACCACCTATTGATGGTATTATGTTCTACAGCCCATCAGGTGTAGAAAGCTATTTACAAGAGAATCCAGAAACACATGGCGTTGCTTTTTGTATAGGAAGAACAACGGCTAAAGCTGCGAGTGAATATTTTGATAAAGTGTTGACATCAAAAATAGCCACCGTAAATAGCGTGTTAGAATTAGTAAAAGATCATTTTGATATAGAACCACCCATACACTCTTACGAAGATGAACAGAACTAGAAGACTCAGAAAAACAGAAGGCATTAGACGCCTTGTACGTGAAAATAAGTTAACGATAGACGATTTAATTTACCCTTTATTTATAGAAGAAGGAGAAAACATAGAAAAAGAAATTGTTTCTATGCCTGGCATCAGTCGTTGGTCTTTGGATACTTTGCATAAAGAATTGGATGAGGTTGTAGCCTTGAATATTCCTGCAGTGTTACTTTTCGGAATTCCAACAGAAAAAGATGACATTGGAAAAGAAACGTGGAATGATGATGGAATCATGCAACAAGCGGTACGTTACATTAAAAAGAATTACCCTTCTTTATATGTAATTACGGATGTGTGTTTTTGTGAGTATACGAGTCATGGTCACTGTGGAGTAATCCATAATGATGACGTGGATAATGATGCTACTTTACCAAATATAGCCAAACAAGTGATTTCACATGCCAAAGCAGGAGTAGATATGGTTGCTCCCTCTGGAATGATGGATGGTACAATTCAGACCATTCGTGAAGCATTGGACAATACCGGTTTTTATGACTTGCCTATCATGGGCTATTCTGTAAAATATGCTTCGGCATTTTACGGACCATTCCGTGATGCAGCAGATTCAGCACCTACTTTTGGTGACCGTAGAACCTACCAAATGGATCCTTCTAATAGAGATGAAGGAATGCGTGAAGCCAATTTTGATGATGCAGAAGGAGCAGATATTTTAATGGTAAAACCAGCCATGTCTTATTTAGACATCATCAGAGATTTAAAAAATAATTTTGACCGTCCTATTGCATGTTACAATGTAAGTGGAGAGTACGCTATGGTAAAAGCGGCCGCAGCAAAAGGTTGGATAGATGGCGAACGCGTAATGATGGAAAGCTTACTTTCTATGAAACGTGCAGGTGCAGATATCATCATTACTTATTTTGCAAAAGAAGTAGCCAAAGTATTGGCTAGAAAATAACAAAAGAACAAGGAGTTGCTCCTTAATTATATAAAATTGATCAGACAATGAGTTTTAAAAAATCACAAAAATTATACAATCAAGGTTTAGAGCATCTTGTAGGAGCAGTAAATTCTCCTGTACGTGCTTATTCATCAGTAGGAGGAAATCCATTGTTTATTGAAAAAGCAAAGGGAAGTACCATTACGGATGTAGATGGAAATAACTATGTGGATTTGGTACTTTCTTATGGACCAACCATTATTGGACATCGCCATAAAAAAGTGCAAAAAGCAGTTGATAAAGCCTTGGCAAAAGGATATACTTTTGGTGCAACTACCAAAGGTGAAATCAAAATGGCAAAAATGGTTTGTGATGCTTTTCCAGGAATGGATAAAGTTCGTTTTGTAAACTCTGGAACTGAAGCTGTTTTTAGTGCTATTCGTTTAGCAAGAGCTTTTACAGGACATGATAAAATAATTAAATTTTCGGGTTGTTACCATGGCCATGCTGATGCTTTACTAGTAGCAGCAGGATCTGGATTGGCAACGTTGAGCTTACCTGGAAGTGCAGGAGTACCAGCTCAAGCTGTTGAAAATACCTTAATTGCTGAATTTAATAATATTGATTCTGTAGAGAAGCACTTAGCTGATCATGACGATATTGCAGCGGTTATTATAGAACCAATTGCTGGAAATATGGGGGTGATTCAACCTTCAGATGAATTCATCAAAGAATTAAGAGACTTGACAAAAGCAGCAGGTGTATTGTTAATTGCTGATGAGGTGATGACAGGATTCCGTTCTACTTTTGGAGGAGCACAAGAAGTATTAGGTTTTGAAGCTGATATTACCTGTTTAGGTAAAGTTATTGGTGGAGGATTTCCTGTAGGAGCTTATGGAGCTCGTAACGAAATAATGGAATGTGTTGCACCACTTGGAGCGATGTATCAAGCAGGAACGTTGTCTGGAAATCCTATTGCAATGGCTTGTGGAATGGCCACTTTAAAGGAGTTGAAAAAACAAGATCCGTATACAAAATTCGATGCAACAGCTGAGAAAATTGAAGGAATGTTATTAGATGCAGCCAAACAAAATGGCATCGACTTACAAGTAAATAGATTTGGGTCTATGTTCAATCCTTTCTTTACAAAAGAAGAAGTTGTAGATTTTAAATCAGCACAAACAAGTGATACCGAAAAATTCGCGACGTTCTTTTGGGCAATGACCAATAATGGTGTGTTTTTACCGCCATCACAATTTGAATCTTGGTTCTTGTCAACAGCATTGACAAAAAAGGATTTGAAAAAGATAGAAAATGCCATCCAAATTGCCATGAAAGCGGTTGCTGAAATGGCTTAAAAATTTAAATTATTAGGATATAATTTAAAAACAACAACTTATAACGTACCGCTGAGAGCTTAAAACTTCCAACGTACAACTTACAACTTAAGAAATGATTAAAAACGATTTATATTTAAGAGCTCTAAAAGGAGAAACAGTAGACAGACCACCAGTTTGGATGATGCGTCAAGCAGGACGTTATTTACCAGAATTCATGAAGTTGAAGGACAAGTACGATTTCTTTACAAGATGTCAAACTCCTGAATTAGCTTCTGAAATTACGGTGCAACCTATCCGTAGATACGGTATGGATGCAGCTATTTTGTTTTCTGATATTTTGGTAGTACCTCAAGCAATGAATATTCATGTAGAGATGAAACCAGGGGTAGGACCATGGTTACCAAATCCTATTAGAAATATGAAAGATGTGGAGCAAGTAATTGTTCCGGACATTGATGAGACTTTAGGTTACGTAATGGATGCGATTAAATTGACCAAGGAAATGTTGAATGATGACATTCCATTGATTGGTTTTGCTGGTTCACCGTGGACATTGTTATGTTACTGTATCCAAGGACAAGGTTCTAAAAACTTTGATATGGCCAAGGAATTTTGTTTCACACAGCCACTTGCCGCACATACCTTATTGCAAAAAATTACAGATACGACCATCGCTTACCTAAAACGTAAAGTGGAATGTGGTGTAAATGCAGTACAAGTATTTGACTCGTGGGGAGGTATGTTATCTCCGGTAGATTATCAAGAATTTTCTTGGAAATACATCCAACAAATTATCGACGCTTTAAAAGATGACGCACCAGTGGTGGCATTTGGAAAAGGATGTTGGTTTGCTTTGGATGAAATGAGTAAATCTGGAGCTGCTGCATTAGGTGTAGACTGGACTATTACTCCAGAAAAAGCACGTTTATTTACAAATAATAGCATCACCTTACAAGGAAACTTTGACCCAACACGTTTATTCTCGCCTCCTGCAGTAATTAAAAAGCAGGTAACAGAGATGATTGACGCGTTTGGAAAAGATAAATACATTGTAAACTTGGGGCATGGTATTTTGCCAAACATCCCATTAGACAATGCGAAGGCATTTATAGATGCTGTAAAAGAGTATGAACAAAAAAATTAGTTGCTAGTTTTGTGTTGTTAGTTGCTAGTGAGCAATGCTACCAACCAATAACCAACAACCAACAACCAACAACTATTTAAAGATGGATACACAATTAGTACAAAAATACAATATCCCTGGACCGAGATACACGAGTTATCCAACGGTTCCTTTTTGGGATAAGGAAGGCATAGATTTAGCCGATTGGAAAGCTACGACGGTTCGTGCTTTTAAAGAAAGTAACGATAAGGAGGGAATTAGCCTCTATGTTCACTTGCCATTTTGTGAGAGCCTGTGTACCTTTTGTGCCTGTCATAAAAAGATTACTAAACGTCATGACGATGTAGAAGAGCCGTATATAGATACTGTTTTAAAAGAATGGGATTTGTACTGCGATTTATTGGGAGAACGTCCTAAGATTCGTGAAATTCACTTAGGAGGAGGAACACCAACGTATTTTTCATCTGATAATTTGAGAAAATTAATCGATGGGATTTTTGTGAGAGCGGATAAGTTTAAAGTGACTCAATTTAGTTTTGAGGCACACCCAAATTTAACCACCAAAGATCAATTACAAACCTTGTTTGACCTTGGATTTACCAGAACTAGTTTTGGGATTCAGGATTATGACAAAACAGTTCAAAAAGCCATTCACAGAATGCAAACTTTTGAGCAGGTTAGTAAAATTGATGCTTGGACACGAGAGATTGGATACGATTCAATCAGTCATGATTTGATTTTTGGATTGCCTTTTCAAACCGAGGATAGCATTAGAGATACCATTAAAAAGACCATTGAACTAAAACCAGACAGAATTGCTTATTACAGCTATGCACATGTGCCATGGGTGAAAGGAGTAGGGCAACGTGGTTTTGATGAAAATGATTTGCCGAAGGATGAGGTAAAACGTCACCTGTACGAGCTAGGAAAACAATTGTTTTTTGATGCCGGATATGTGGAGATAGGGATGGATCACTTTGCGTTACCTACGGATAGTTTGTTTAAAGCAGTTGGTTCTAAAGAATTGCATCGTAATTTTATGGGGTATACCGCTAGTAAAACCGAATTAATGGTTGGATTAGGAATGTCTTCCATCAGTGATTCATGGTATAGCTTTGCACAAAACGAGAAGGACTTAGGCGATTATCAGCGTGTAGTTAACGAAGGTAAATTACCAGTATATAGAGGTCATTTACTAACGGATAAAGATTTGGTTGTACGTAAGCATATCTTAAACTTGATGTGTCAATTGGAAACTTCTTGGGAAGATCCAAGTTTACAGCTAGAAGAGATAGAAGCCATTAAAGAGCGTTTACGTGAAATGGAGAGCGATGGTATTCTAACTATATACGATAAAAAAATAGTCGTAAAAGAAGAAGGACGTATGTTTGTAAGAAACATCTGTATGGCCTTTGATCTACGCTTGATTGAAAACAGACCAGGAACACGTGTGTTCTCTATGACGATTTAAAAAGGACGTAGGACTGATAAAAATTGACATAGGAGATAGGACTACTTGAAACAAGACTATAAACCAATAAAAAAGCCGAGCAATTGCTCGGCTTTTTCTATTTAAAAATGTAAAGTCATGACTCAAGAAAAAAAACATTAAAATAATCATTATTGGGATAGTACCTTTTTTGTAGAATAGGTACTTTACTTATAGGAACCATGTTTTTGGTTAGAATAGAATTTAGTTAAAAGAAATAATGTTAGAAAAACAGATCAAAATAATATTCAATCGTTATCTGAATAACAAGTCTTCTAAAGAAGAGAAAATAAAGTTGGAAAAGACTTTAGATGACTTTCAGGATAAAGAAACGGTTTGGGATAAACAGGTTTTAGGCGATAAGGAGCTTGTAAAACAAAGAATATTTTCGAATATAGAGAAAAGTACACACAAGAAATCAACGCGTTCCATCATCCATTTATTTACGAACCCGTTTATAAAATATGCAGCGGCGATATTAATTTTTCTAGGAATAGGGTATGTATTTGTCATGGAGGAAAATCAATCTTTTATAGATAAAGAAATGATTGTCCTAGAAATGGGAGATGGAAGCCAACAAAACATAAATATTGAGAACAGCAAGGAAATTAAAAATGCTGAAGGTGAGGTTGTAGGGGCTCATCAAAAAGAGAAAATTAAATATATTGATAAAGAACAGACAATTCAAAAAATTGTATTCAATACACTATATGTTCCCTATGGAAAACGATTTCAATTAGAACTATCTGATGGGTCAAAAGTTTTTCTTAATGCTGGCTCAAAGGTAAAGTACCCGGTCCGTTTTATTCAAGGACAAAAAAGAGAAGTGTTCTTAGATGGAGAGGCGTATTTTGAAGTAGCAAAAAATAAAAAAGATCCATTTATAGTACATGCAAATTCACTAATAACCAAAGTTTACGGAACAGAATTTAATGTTTCGTCATATAAAAATGACGATAGTGAAACCGTTGTTTTAGTAGAAGGCTCCGTGGGCGTTTTTACTGAGGATACTACAAAACCTCAGACGATGCTAGTTCCAAACCAACAAGCCTATTTGGATAAAGCATCACATTTATTTCAAACTAAGAGCGTAAATGTACAAGAATATATAGCTTGGAAAGATGGTAAGTTAGTTTTTGAAAACGAACGTTTTGAGAATGTCGTACGTCGTTTAGAACGCCATTATAATGTTAAAATACAAAATAACAACGCTACTTTAAATGATATTCGTTTTACAGGGGCGTTTGACATAGAAAGCATTGACGAAGTTTTGGGAGCTTTTAAAACGTACAAATCATTTGCCTATAAAAAAGAGAAACAATCAATTATTATAAACCCTTAAATTTTATTAATTAATAAAAAAAAGCCAGGAGATGCTACGAACATTTCCCGACTAGAGTTAGACTTTAAAAACTGAACACCTTTAAAATCATTACAAAATTATGAAAAAAAACTTATGTTATTCATGGAATGTACGAACAATTCCAAAATTTAAACTAAAAATGAGATTGACATTTTTATTTCTCTTAGTTTCATTGTTGCAAATGAGTGCAAGTACATATTCTCAGAACACAAAAATATCGATAAACGTTTATAACGTTTCGGTGGCTGATGTGTTTCAAGAAATTCGGCAAAAAACTGAATTCAAAATACTGTACGCCAATAATGATATTAATTTAAATCGCAGAGTATCTATTCGTGTTAAAAATGAACGTATAGAGAAGGTATTGGATTTATTGTTTTCAAAAACAACGTTAAAATACAATATTGTAAATAAGCAAATAGTATTACTGAAAAAGTCTGCGGATGAACTATTACAGTTAGAGCATTTAGAACTTAAGCAAAAAGCACCTGTAAAAGAACAAGAGTTGGAAATTTCAGGGCTTGTTACAGATACTGAAGGAACGCCTTTACCAGCGGTAAACATAATTGTTGTTGGTACACAACAAGGAACGGAGACCGATTTTGATGGTCACTATAGTATGCGTATTAAGAAAGGAGCGGTCTTGGCTTTTTCATATGTAGGGATGGAAACTGTCCATGAAACTGTAAACAGCTCTAAAATTTTAAATATTACATTAAAAGAAGATGCTTCTAGCGTATTAAACGAAATCGTTGTAGTGGGTTATGGTCAACAGAAAAAAGTAAATTTAACCGGTTCTGTTGAAACAATTACCTTTAAAGAAGAAGTAAATCAGCCAGTTACAAATTCAGCCCAATTGTTATATGGGAGGTTTTCAGGAGTACAATTAACACAGTCTTCTGGGAGTCCTGGGGCTGATAATTCTTCAATTGTAATTAGAGGAATCGGTACATTTGGAAGTAGTGCTCCTCTTATCGTAATTGATAATATGCAATATGATAACATGGAAACTTTTAATAATATTGCCCCCTCAGATATTGAGAGTATTACAGTGCTTAAAGATGCGTCAGCAAGTGCCATTTATGGAGCTCGCGGTGCTAACGGAGTTATTGTAGTAACTACTAAAAAAGGAAAAAAAGATACTTTTGAGATAAATTATAACAGTTATTATGGGTTTCAAAAAACAACGGTTATGCCTGACTTTTTAGGAGCTTCCGATTATGCTACACTTATTAACGAAAAATTCAGAAATGAAGATGGTTTTGGTTTTATACCTAGATACACCCAAGAGCAATTAGAGATGATTAATTCGGGGTCCAACCCAGATCAATTTTCAAATACCAATTGGGCGGAAGAGGTACTAACAACTGCACCTATTCAAAATCATCACTTGTCTTTTACAGGGGGTAATGATAAAACGACGTTTAGGGTATCTTTAGGCTTTTTAGACCAAGAAGCTATTGTAAAAAGTAAATTCAAATCAACGCGATATAATTTAGGAATCAATATTAATTCTCAAGTAAAGAGTTGGTTAAAGTTAAGTAGTGTCACCAATGCATTTTGGGTTAAAAAAGAAGGGCCAACAGGCGGTCAATCTGCTTTTGATGGCGATAATGGAATAATTTTCTCTTTTCAGCGTACCTCACCAACGATTCCAGTTTATTATAGTAATGGATCCTACGGAATTGTTGATGGAGCTTATGAAGGAACAAATTATTCGTATTCAACAACAAATCCGATTAGACGTGGTTATTTAGGAAATTGGGAAAATGATCATATAAATGTTAGTCAACGTGTTGGAGTAACCATAGATTTTACAGACAAGCTTTCGTTTGAAACAAGTGGGGCGGCAAACTTAATTTTCAAAAACACCTCGGACTTTAGTCCAAGACAATTTGAAAATGATTGGGCAGGTAGACCTGTTATAGTTTCCCCTTTAAATACGTTAAAAAATACCTCTAGTTTTAATTATCGTTTGTTAAATGAAAATTTAGTTCGTTATAAAACGATTTTGAGTGATGTACATACATTTAATGTATTGTTTGGTCACTCTGTTACCTTTTATAAAACCGATTATTTTAATGGTTCACTTAAAGGGTTTCCAACGGATAACTTAGAAGAGTTTAATGCTGGAGGGGTTATAGATCCTGCAGTTAATGGTGGCGCTTCCGAAGAAGCATATCAATCATTCTTTGGACGAGTAAATTATAATTATAATGGACGTTACTTGGCTGAATTTAATTTGAGACGAGATGGTTCAAGTAAATTTGGAAAAGGGAATCGTTATGGAAACTTCCCATCGGCATCACTAGGGTGGCGTATTTCTAAAGAGGAGTTTTTTAGTAATGTAGAGTTTGTAAATAACTTAAAGGTTAGAGCCTCATGGGGAATTAGTGGGAATGATCGTATCGGAAACTATATTTTCGAGCAAAGTTATAATTCTGATCTGGATTATGTGCTAGGAGCAAATACAACTGTAGGTGGTGCGGCTATTACTAATTTAGCAAACCCTAATATAAAATGGGAAGAGACGGAACAGTTTGATATAGGTTTAGATGCGGTGTTTTTTGATCGTAAATTAGAATTTACTGCGGATTATTTTAATAGAAAAAGTGCAGATATTTTATATAAAAACTTTCCGATTCCTTCTTCTATTGGAATAACGAAACTTCAGGCGCAAAACGCTGCAAGTATGGTAAACGAAGGTCTAGAAATTGGAGTGTTTCACAAAAATAATGTTGGGGATTTAAATTATTCTATAGGCGCAAACATAACCAAGTTTTTAAATAACGAAGTTACAGGTTTGGGTGATGGTGGAGAAGAAACTATTGGGACTTCTACTATTATTAAAATTGGAGCTCCGTTTAAATCGTTTTATGGTTATAAAGCAATAGGTGTTTTTCAAGATTATAACGAAATAGCCAATGCACCAGTACAATTTGGGAATACGGCTACAGGACCAGGAGACCTTAGATATGCGGATGTATCTGGACCAGAGGGAAAACCGGATGGGGTAGTAGATGCGAATGATAGAACTATTATAGGGAACCCACATCCAGATATGCTCGTGAATTTTAACGGTGCATTTGACTATAAAGGAATTGATTTTAATTTTATGTTCCAAGGTGTAAGTGGTGTTGACCGATTGTTAATGGGGAATGGTAATTTACCAATTATTGATAAGCGTAGTAATGTGCTTAGTTATTGGATGGATAGATGGACGCCAGAAAACCCAAGCTCAAACTTACCAAGAGTTGGAGGGCAAAATAATGATGCCATTTCTACATTTTATATTCAGGATGTTTCTTTTTTACGCTTAAAAAATGTTGAATTGGGGTATTCTTTGCCAGCGAGTATCTTGGATAAAATGAATATCAAAAAGTTTAGAGTATTTGTAGGAGGACAAAATTTGTTTGCTTTAACAGGGCTAGAAAATTTTGATCCAGAAAGAGCAAGTGGTTCACAAAGTAATCGTGGAGTACCGTTATATAAGACAATTACTATGGGTATTAATGTTAAATTTTAAAAAGATGAAAAATAGTATTATAGCAATATTAATTGCAGTTTTTGTGATCGGTTGTAGTGAGGATTTTTTAGAAAGATCATCTTTAACCGGTATTGCCGAAGATAATTTTTGGCAAAGTGAAGAAGATGCTTTTTTAGCATTAAATGCAGCGTATTCTACCTTTCAAGCTAAAAGTTTATATGGAGGTACTCTAAATGGATATCAAAGTTTTACGGCGTACGATTGTTTTGGAGATAATGCATTTAATGCTTGGAAATGGGAAGGTCCAGGGAAATATATGGAAGGTACTATGGATGCTTCCAATAGCTTCTTTTTGGGTATTTGGGACAATTTGTACCAAGGCTTGGGGCGTGTAAATGCCGTTATAGAAAATGTAGAGAAAATATCAACCAATCTGGTTCCTCAAGAAACGAAAAATGAATTGTTAGGTCAGGCATATTTTTTAAGAAGTCTTATTAATTTTCAATTGGCTGTTTATTTTGAAGAAGCACCTTTAATTACAAAAACACAAACTTTAGAAGAGGCTTATGTTGCTAAAAATAGTTATGATGAATTAACAGAGCAAATCATTACTGATTTGAAATTTGCCTCGCAACATTTACCGGTACAGCATAAAAGTGAATTGTTTGGATACGCCACAAAAGGAGCAGCTTTAGGGCTGTTAGCAAGGGTGCAAATGTACAATCATAAATTAGATGGAGAGTTCGGTGCATTGTCTCTTACGGAACAAATTATGGGCCTAGGCTATGAGCTACATCCTGATTATGCCGAATTGTTTTCAGAACAAGGAGAGACCTCAAAAGAAGTGCTTTTTGCAATTCGATTTTTACGTGGAGCAGATTCTAAAAATGGAGAAACTTTTTCTGCCACTTATAAGGCAAGTCCTAAAGTAGATCAACAACCAATGCCTAATTTAGTGAACGATTATTATTGTACCGATGGTCTGTCTATTTTAAATTCTCCTTTGTACGATAGTGCGAATAAAAAAGAAAATCGAGACCCACGTGCTTTAGCTACCTTTTTCTTTAAAGGCGATGTGTTTAATCATGATCTAAATAAAGTGTTTAATGGTAATTTAACTACAAAAATAGGCCAACGCAAATATATTAGAACACGCGCTGATGCCGAAGGAAATTCTCCTTGGGTGGAAGGCTCACAAGATTTTTATGTTATTAGGTATGCCGATGTGTTACTTATGAGAGCCGAAGCATTGGCTGAAACAGGTAATGTGGCAGAGGCCATGCAACTCGTAAATACGATTAGAGCACGTGTTGGGATGCCAACAGTAGAAAGTGTTGAAGGGGGAGATGTTTCTTCAGATCAAATGCTAGCAATAGTAAAGCATGAAAGAAGAGTTGAATTGGCTTTAGAAGGTTTGCGCTTTTTTGATCTTAAACGATGGGGAGAAATGGAACAGGCTACCCAACGCGCAGCAGCGGATCCAATAGGGTCGTATAATCCACAGTATTTGGGGAAAAAATCAGAAACTTTCCCTATACCACAACAAGAAATAGATGTTAATAGTCTTTTAGTTCAACATGCTGCTTGGTAAAAAACAATAATTAATGATGGTAGACAAAATAAGGGTGTTCTTGTTGTTATAACTTAAGAATTCCCTTGTCTATATCATAAATAACATATAAAAGTTTACAAATGAAAAATATAGTATATATCTTATTTACAGCCCTATTTATTATGAGCTGTGAGAAAAATAGTATTGGTGATTTTGACGATAGTTATCAAGATAAAGAAAACACAAACGAAAAAGTTATTAATAAAAAAGGCTCTTGTTTTGCCTACAAAAAAAAGGCATGGTCACATAAAATTAGTAAGTCTACTCCTTTTTGGTATTACAATTGGGGAAATACGCCAAGAGTTGAAATCCCTGATAATGTTGAATTTGTACCAATGTTCTGGGGAAAAGGATCTGTTAGTGATTCTGAAATTCAGCGTTTAATTCAATTAAAAGAAGAAGGAACTATTAAATACATATTAGGATTTAATGAACCTGATGGAAAAACGCAAGCAAATATGAGTGTTGATGAAGCAATTGCTTTATGGCCAAAATTAGAAAGTATTGGATTGCCTTTAGGGAGCCCCGCAACCGTACATGGTGATAATGCCTGGATGCAAGAATTTATGCAAAAGGCAACGGATCTAGAGTTACAAGTAGATTTTATTGCCGTGCATTATTATGGAGGATCAAATCCGCTTAGTTTTATTAATAAATTAAAAAAAATTCATCAACTGTATAATAAACCTATTTGGATTACGGAATTTGCAGTTGCTGACTGGAGTGCTACCTCAAATGATACTAATAAATATTCTGAAGAGGAAGTATTATATTTTATGAAAGAAGTGTTACCTGCTTTAGATCAAATAGATTGGATACACCGATACTCGTGGTACGATGGCGCAAAAGCACCGCTAATTACCTCTGCTTTATTTGATACTGATGATAACCTGACAGCTTTAGGGCAGTTTTATGCAACCTACCAGCCAAATGAATTGATAGGGCCAGGAACGGATACAGAGTATATTCCTCCCGTTGATGAAGATGAAATTCTTATAAATGGAGGTTTTGAAACAGGTGAAAAAGCACCTTGGGGAGGATTTAAATCTGGAGCAGTTGGAGAAGGTACCACCATGCCTAAAACAGGAAAGTATTGTGGAAGAATAGAGAATGGCGACGGATCGTTTGTTTATATTGTTGATGTGGAAGCTGGAACTGATTATGATTTTAAGTTTTTTAGTAAATGGGCTCAAAATATAGATACATCTTTTACTCCCATTATTAAAGATAATACGGCAGGATCTTCAAAAGCAAAATTATTTACGTTAGATGCCGTTTCTCAAACCGATCAGTGGACCGCATCTTCTTTGGAGTTTACAGTTCCAGACGGTGTAAGTCAACTAAAAATTGTCTTTTTTAAAGCCAATGGTTTTCCTCCATTTTTTATAGATGACGTGTCTCTTAAAATAAAAGAATAGTTAATTAATATATTTATAGTTACATCAAAAAATCACATCAAAAGCTTGAAAAAGTGTACGTGTGATTTTTTTGATTGTATGCATACTAAAATTTTAATTTTATGAAAAAAATAATATGGGGACTTGTTTTATTGTCCTTTTTTAATGGACATTCCCAAGCCGTAAAACCTAATGTTATCATCATTTTGGCAGATGATTTAGGGTATAATGATGTTGGATTTAATGGCTGTCTAGATATTCCAACACCTAATATTGATGCCGTAGCTACACAAGGTGCTACATTAACAAATGCCTATGCAAGCTATGCTGTTTGTGGTCCTAGTAGAGCCGGTATAATTACAGGTCGTTATCAGGATAGGTTTGGCTTTAGTAGAAATCCTTTGTTGGCTCCAAATGACTCAGAAATGGGATTGCCACAAAGTGAAGAAACCTTGTCCGAGGCACTTAAGAAAAACAATTATACCAGCATTGCTTTGGGAAAATGGCACCTGGGAGCACATACGACTCATCACCCTCTAAAACGTGGATTTGATCAATTTTATGGTTTTTTAAGTGGAGGTCACCAGTATTTCCCAGAGCTGTGGACACTCAATGATTTGTCCGAAATAAAAAAACAATTTGATGGGTATAAAACCAAGCTACTTAAAAACTATGAACGTATTGATGAAACCGAATATTTAACAGATGCGCTGTCAAGAGAAACTGTTCGTTTTATAAATGAAAATTCTCAAAAACCGTTTTTTATTTACCTTGCTTATAATGCTCCCCACACCCCATTGCAGGCTAGTGAAAAGTACTTAAAAAGATTTAGACATATAAAAGATAAAAAACGACGTACCTATGCCGCCATGGTAAGTGCTATTGATGATGGTGTAGGGGATATTCTACACAAATTAAAAGAAAAAGGAATCGAAGAAAATACGATGGTTATATTCCTTTCGGATAATGGTGGACCAGAACATCATAATGCATCGGATAATGGTGAACTGAGAGGAGGGAAAGGAGATTTTTTTGAAGGTGGAATTCGTGTTCCTTTTGCTATAAAATGGCCCGCAAAAATAAAGCCCAATACTGTATATCATCAACCTGTTTCTACTTTAGATATTTTTGCTACTGCCACAGAAAATGCAAATGTTACACCTAAAAACAAATTGGATGGTATCAATTTAATTCCTTATTTAAACGGTACTTTATCAAAACCTCCTCATGATATTTTGTTTTGGAGGAACTTTGATAAACCTGCTGCTGCGGTGCGACAAGGAAAATTTAAATATGTTAAAATAAAGAAAAACAAGGGGTTATTGTTTAATGTAAATAGCGACTTAGGAGAAAAGAAAGATATTAAAGAGAAGGATAGTGTTCAGTTCTTAAAACTAAAAAAAGCTTGGTTTGATTGGAACGAGAAAATGAAATCACCCTCTTTTTTAGGGCTTATTCACAATAAAAAATACAACGAATTACACCCCGATAGATTTCATATAGACAGTGATTTTCTCCCTTCAACAAATCTTCCAAAACCTCCAAAAGGTTATTCCCTTTTGTGGAATGACGAGTTTAATAACGATGGAAGTATTGATGGGCAGAAATGGACCAATGAAATTGGATTTGTTCGCAATCATGAATTACAGTGGTATAAGAAAGAAAATGCCTACCTAAAAGATCAAGTGCTGGTGCTAGAAGCAAGGCGTGAGAAAGTTAAAAACATACATTATAAAAGAAAAAGTAAATCATGGAAACAGCAGAGAAAGGATGCAAAATACTCTTCAGCCTCTGTACATACAAAAGATAAATTTTCTTTTAGATATGGAGTGGTAGAGGTACGTGCAAAAATTGACACAAGTAAGGGTTTGTGGCCAGCCATTTGGACATTGGGAATAGATAAAAAATGGCCTTCAAAAGGTGAAATAGACCTGCTTGAATATTATTTATATGAAGATAAACCTACGGTTCTTGCTAATGCGGCCTGGTCAAATAGCCTGTTAAAACCTATTTGGAATTCTATTAAAATACCTCTTCAAAAATTTACGGATAAGGATCCGAAATGGGGAGATAAGTTTCATGTTTGGAAAATGGATTGGACCGAAAAATATATAAAACTATACCTAGATGATGTATTATTAAATAGTATCGATATTCGTAATACGCTTAATAGTGACGGTTTTAATCCTTTTAAACAACCCCATTATGTGCTGTTGAATTTGGCCATTGGAGCAAATGGAGGAAATCCTTCAAAAACTTCATTTCCTAGAAGCTATCTTATTGACTATATAAGAGTCTATCAGCAACATTAAAATAGCTGTTATTTATTAAAAAGTCTGAAATATGTAAAAATATTTCAGACTTTTTAATGTCATTTGAGTGAATTTTTGTGATCAAAAGGAATCTGTTTTTTGTTATTAAAAGTTCTCGAAAAACCGTAAATTTAACATTTATTATAAGTTTCGTTTGATTCCGATAAAAACCACATATAAAGAATTTTTAAATGATGTCAATGCTAATAATTCATTAGCATTTAAAAATGTGTACAATACCTATTGGGAACGACTGTATTTATATGCTTATAAAATTTTGAAAGATAAAAATCAGTGCGAAGATTTGGTGCAAGAAATTTTCATTTCGTTTTGGAATAAAAAAGACAAAGAGCATATTCAGAACATACCGGCGTATTTTTTTCAAGCAACCCGATTCCAAATATTTAAAATTTTTAGAGATAAAAAAATGACATTGGTGGAAATTGAACATTTTAGTCAGCTTATAAAAGAGACTAATGCCACAGATGGTCACCTTGAATTAACTGACTTGGAAAATGAAATTCACGGGCATTTAAACAAGTTACCAAAGCGCTGTAGAGAAATTTTTATACTAAGTAGGTTCGAGCATCTTTCTCATAAAGAAATAGCTGAAAAACTTGGGGTGTCTACTCAAACAGTGAAAAATCAAATTGTTACAGCGTTAAAATATCTTCGGGAGCATTTAGAAGGACATACATTCTTTTGCGTACTATCCATCTTATTTATTATTTAGTCTTATAGTACCTACTCAAGTAAAAAGGTACTTATAGAGGTATAGTCATTTGTTTTATTTCAAACAAACATGTTAAATTATAAATATTAAAAATTAGATGAAAAATTGTTTCTTATTATCGTTACTAACTAGTTGTTTACTTTCTTGTTCATTTACAGGGAACAAAGGTGCTGAACGGGACAACTTGTTAAAACCAAATGTAATTGTCATTTTAATAGATGATGCAGGATATATTGATTTTGGTTTTATGGGCTCGGAAGATCTGGAGACGCCTCATATTGATAAATTAGCTAAAAGTGGTACGGTGTTTACCGATGCTCATGTTAGTGCTACTGTTTGTGCCCCATCTAGAGCAGGTATCATAACAGGACAATATCAACAGCGATTTGGATTTGAAGCCAATGGTACTGGTTATGGAGGGAGTGGTGATATAGGTTTAAGTGATGAGGTGCCTACGATAGCGGATGTTTTTAAAGAGAAAGGTTATGCTACTATTGCAATGGGAAAATGGCATTTGGGAGCTACCAAAAATAACCATCCGAATTCTAAAGGATTTGACGAATTTTATGGTTTTTTGGGAGGGAGCCGTTCTTATTTTCCGCTAGATACGCCTTCAAAAACGAAGACATTACAACACAATGGTAGCCCCGTAAAATTTGAAGGTTATTTAACCGATGTATTGGGTAATCAATCTGTTAAATACATTAGAGATAATAAAGAAAAACCATTTTTTATGTATTTGGCATACAATGCAGTGCATACTCCAATGGAGGCAAAAAAGATCCATTTGGATAAATATAAAGAGCATCCAAGAAAAAAACTAGCGGCCATGACTTGGTCTTTGGATGAAAATATTGGAAAATTGATAGCGGAATTGGAGCAACAAAATCTATTGGACAATACCTTAATTTATTTTTTAAGTGATAATGGTGGTGCTGCTAATAATAGCTCAAAAATGGGGCTGTTGAAAGGATGGAAGGGGAATAAGTTCGAGGGAGGACATCGTGTTCCTTTTATAATGAGTTGGAAAGGGAAAATTAAAAATAACAATACATTTTCTGGATTGAGTTCTTCGTTGGATATTTTTGCGACTTCATTAGATGCTGCAAATATTTCGAAGGAGGATCTTTTATTAGATGGGCTAAGTTTATTACCTTTTGTAACTGGGGAAAGAAAAGGGAATCCACATGATAAATTATATTGGAGAAAATTAGAAGAGGCGGCTGTTAGAGTTGGAAATGATAAACTTATTAGGTTGGATAACTATGGGGATGTACTCTATAATTTGTCTAATGATATTGGTGAAAATAACAATCTTATTAAGAGTAATCCTTCGAGAGGTGAAGCTTTAAAAACGGATTTGGAACAATGGGAAGCTAAGATGATGGAACCACTATGGGGAGAGGATGAAAAATGGATGTCTGTGACGCGTTATATTCATGAACAGCTCATGGAGAATAAGGAGGTAGAATATACCTCGCCAATAGGCCTTGATAATGAAGAAAAGCATTAATGCTGTTATGTCATAAAATAAAAAAGCCGAGCATTTGCTCGGCTTTTTTTACTTTTAGTTTGATCTCAATACTAAAATCTCATGACTCATATATTTCTTATCTCCACTGAAATTCACCTGTCTCTATAGACCAATCGTTTCCAAAGAATCCGGCAGCTTTTACAGCTCTTGTACCATCGCTTAAGACATTGTTGTCAAATAATAAAACATCAGGGAAAGTGGTACCGTTTACCATGTAATGGTTTGCGTATGCAGCTTTCATTCCGTCTTTTCCTGTAGCGGTAACAACTCCTACACAGGCGATGTCACTGTTTTCTTTAGGGACTACAAAATACATCCCCCATTGACTTCCATTTATTTTTTTACCACCAAAATCTACTTGGTTGTTGCTTACTTGAATAGGACTGTTTTTTAAGAGTTTACTCCAAGCGGCATTATTACTTTTGTTTCCATAAACAATGACGTTACGATCTGTATAGTTTTCAGGTTTAAACTCGGTGTCTTTAATAACCTCAATATGTCCGTTTGCTCTATACCAAAAAGTTTCAGCATCAAAACGAGCACGGTTATAATACCATTCGTTTTCTGCAGTTGTCCCTTTACTTGCGTATACAAATACAACATTATTTCTAAAGGCATCCTTAAAACCACCATTACGGTGTGGTCCTTTTTCAGATAAAGAAGGCGCAGTAGTTAATTCCCATGTGTTGTTTGTTAATTTAGCAAACACTGTGTTTTTTCCTGTTACATTTAAATCAGTTCCGTTTAGGCTGATGTTTTTGATATCACTTCCAATTTTATCTAAATCTACTTGAACTGTAGCAACGTTTTTTGTGCTAATAACCACACCGTTGTCTTTAGAGAAATCAAAAGAACTCACGTCAAATGGTTTGATTTGTTGGTGTAGTGTGATAAAATTAGAACTTGCCGAAACTCCAGGAGAACCTGTTGCAAATGTTAAGTTTTTAATGGTTTTTGAATCACGGATACTACGATTCTTAAAGAAATCGAAGATCATATACCAGTCCAAACTGTGGTTTCCGTACCAGTGCGTTCCATCAGGATATTCGTGATATACAAAATCTCTGTGAAAATCACCCAGTCTGTTTCTCATGTCTTGTGCAATGTAGGTTGGAACCACATTATCTTTTTCACCGTGTAATAAATACACACCAAAATGTGAGTAGTTATTGATTAGTTTTAAGGTTCTACTTGGTGTCCCTGCACGTTGCATGATATCCTCTACAGGGTTGTTTATGTATGGTGTTTTTAAACGCGATACAATTTCTGGAGTCATCCCTCTTTTTGTCAATTCAGACTGAGGTAATTCCAATGTCTTCTTTAAAAAACTGTTACGGTATTCGATCAAATCAGGGTATCCAGCACAAGGTGCAATGGCGGCCCAATAATCAGGGTAGGTAGCTCCTAAATACCAAGATCCATGGCCTCCCATAGAGTGTCCAGTTAAATATACTTTGTCTTTTTTAGGTTGGAAAATGCTTTTTGCATCTGCCAATACTTCCAAGGCATCCATACGACCCCAATCTTCCCATGCAAATCCAAATGGACGACGGTTGGTAGGTGCTACTACATTTCCCCAGTCTTTTTGAGAATAGGCATTGGCTTGGTTTACGGCTTCAACTGATGCTCCATGAACAGATAAAAACAAGGCTTGTTTTTCAGATGTTTCGTCGGTAGAAGGCGCCACACTATAATATTGTACACTTCCATCAATTCCACTGATAAAAGTTTTGTTATGATGCTTGTGTTTCGTTTTTATTTTAATGTCAATAGTGCTTGTGGATACAGTTCTTTTTCCGCTTTTTAACGTTAGCTTTAACGGTGTTGTTTGAAGTGTTGCGTTGGTCGCTGAAGCGATGGAAAATGGTACTTTTAAAACACTCATTGGAGCAATCGCAACTGCCTTAGATGTCATGGTGCTTCCAAGTAATTCAGAAGTTATACGGTAGTTTTTCAACCATTTATTGGAAGCATTTACTACACGGATAGCTCCTTTGTATTCCTTGGTTTCTTCTGTTAAGATATCTGGTATTGTCATATCTCTTTGCGTGAACTGCACTGCTTGAGAAGGCAAAATCAATCGGGCTCTGATCCTTGGGAAACGTCCTACTTTTAAAACAAAAGTATTCAGTCCTTTTCTTAGTTTTAAAGGGATGAGGTTGTAGCCAAAATCATAGTGGTCACCTTCGTGCTGTAGTCCATTTACAACAGCCAAAGTATGTCCAGAAGCTTCAAATAATACGGTTTTGCTACTATTAGATCTATAGGTTAGATACACATAACTGCTACGTAGGTTTTTATCATTAAAACTATTGGTATTATCGGTACTTATCTTTTGCCACACTAATGGAGTTCCAATCCCATCAATATCAAAAACATCTCCTGCTTTTATTTTTAATGTAGGATTCATTAAAAATTGCTCAAATACGGTGGCAATAGGG
>Ga0209292_1000866_pt1 | contig 38565 bp, 33 predicted proteins | sample GOMGulsemesocosm_2_FD_184634 | JGI IMG/M metagenome (GOLD analysis project Ga0209292, IMG submission 184634) | Methane-oxidizing microbial communities from mesocosms in the Gulf of Mexico - GOM9C Gulf of Mexico (SPAdes) (version 2) | ecosystem: Environmental > Aquatic > Marine > Cold seeps...
ATGATGGCCCGACCGTCAGGACGGTCGCTGTTCTAGGACGCGACTATGTGGGTATGAAGCCCACTATGGCGATTCAGGTTGGCGATAAGGTTAAAAAGGGGCAACTCCTTTTTACGGATAAAAAGACGGAAGGTGTTCGTTATACTGCACCCGTTGCGGGTACAGTCGCTGCGGTTAACCGTGGTGAAAAACGCGCGCTGCAATCTATCGTTATTGATGTTGAGGGCGATGAAGCGGAAGCCTTTGCTCAATACGCTGAGGCTGACTTAGCCGCGCTGAAACGCGAGCAGGTTGTTGAGAATCTGGTGGCTTCGGGTTTATGGACGGCGCTTCGCACTCGTCCATTCAGCAAAGTACCTGCACCGGCCAGTAAGCCTGAAGCAATTTTTGTCTCTGCCATGGATACCAATCCACTGGCTGCTGATGCTGCGTTAATCATTGCTGAGCAGAGCAAAGCCTTTGCTCAAGGCCTAGAAGTGATTGGCACACTGACTGAGGGTAACCTTTTTGTTGCCAAAGCGCCCGGCAGTGACATTCCTGTTGGTCATGCCAAGGTAAGTGTTGAAGAGTTCAGTGGTCCACATCCGGCGGGTAACGTTGGTACGCACATTCACTTCTTGCGTCCAGCTTCTGAGAGCAAAACGGTATGGCATATTGGTTATCAGGATGTGATTGCCGTTGGTCAACTGTTCACTACCGGCGAGTTGAACTCAAATCGAGTGATTTCGCTTGCTGGTCCGCGTGTCAGCCAGCCTCGTTTGATTCGAACGCAGGTGGGTGCAAGTATTTCTGAAATCACTGCTGGCCAGACTGAAGAGGCAGAAGAAGTTAATCGTGTTATCTCCGGTTCGGTTCTTTCCGGACAATCGGCTCGCGGCCCAATGGCTTATCTGGGCCGTTACGCGGTGCAGGTGTCTGTAATTAGCGAGAAGAAAAAGCGTGATTTCCTAGGCTACATGAGTCTCGGTGCAAATAAGCACTCTGTACTGAACGTCTATCTGTCCAAATTCAATCCAGGCAAGAAATTCAATTTCACCACCACCACCAATGGTAGTCCGCGTGCCATGGTGCCTACAGGCGTCTATGAAGATGTAATGCCGTTGGATGTTCTACCTACGCAGTTACTACGCGCCATTATTGTGGGTGATGTTGAAGCGGCACAGGCATTGGGTTGTTTGGAGTTGGATGAAGAAGATCTGGCGCTGTGCACCTATGTTTGCCCAGGTAAATACGAATACGGTCCGATTCTGCGTAACAATTTGACTGTCATCGAGAAGGAAGGGTAATCATGGGATTGAGACAAATACTCGACAAAATTGAGCCCCATGTTCTCAAGGGCGGCAAGCATGAGAAGTGGTTTGCACTTTTCGAAGCAGTAGATACTTTTTTATACACACCACCTTCGGTAACGAAAGCGGCAGCTCACGTACGCGATGGCGTTGATCTGAAGCGTATGATGATCACCGTGTGGGTATGTACATTCCCTGCGATGTTCTTTGGTATGTACAACGTTGGCCTGCAAGCTAACGAAGCCATGGCGGCGATGGGTGTTGCTGAGCTTGATACCTGGCGCGGTAGTTTGATTTCCCTGTTTGCGGGCTATAGCCCGACCAGTGTCTGGGATTGCTTTGTTCATGGCGCGATGTACTTCCTGCCAGTGTACGCGGTGGTATTCCTGGTTGGTGGTTTCTGGGAAGTATTGTTCGCCTCGATACGTGGCCACGAAGTTAATGAAGGTTTCTTCGTAACATCTGTACTGTTAGCACTGATTCTGCCACCTGATGTACCACTTTGGCAGGCTGCGCTAGGTATTTCCTTTGGTGTGGTGATTGGTAAAGAAGTGTTTGGCGGTACCGGCAAAAACTTCCTTAACCCTGCATTGACTGGTCGTGCCTTCCTGTTCTTTGCTTACCCTGCAGAAATGTCGGGTGATGCAGTCTGGACAGCGGTTGATGGTTTCACGGGTGCAACCATTCTGGGTGAAGCCGCTCTGGGTGGCATGGATGCAGTATCTGCGACCTGGAGTCAGGCCTTTATCGGTCAGATTCCTGGTTCAATGGGTGAGACCTCAACACTGGCCATTATGATTGGCGGTTTGTATTTGTTGTGGACCAAAATTGCTTCATGGCGCATCGTGGCTGGCGTATTGCTGGGTACGATTGGCCTATCATTGCTGTTCAACTTGATTGGTTCTGATACTAACCCAATGTTTGCCATGCCGTGGCATTGGCACATGGTTGTGGGTGGTTTTGCCTTTGCGTTGTTCTTTATGGCAACAGACCCTGTCTCAGCATCGATGACCAACACAGGCAAGTGGGTATTTGGTGCGCTGATTGGCATTATGGTTGTGCTTATTCGTGTTGTTAACCCGGCTTTCCCGGAGGGCATGATGCTGGCAATTCTGTTTGCTAACCTGTTTGCGCCGTTGATCGATTTCTTCGTGATTCAGGCCAATATCAAGCGGAGGGCACTGCGTAATGTCTAGGAATAAAGACTCTATCAAGAGCACCATTACCGTTGCTTTGCTGTTGTGCCTGGTGTGCTCGATTATTGTTGCTGGTTCAGCGGTTCTGTTGAAACCGTTACAACAGGCAAACAAGGCGCTGGATAAAAAGACCAATATTCTATTGGCTGCGGGTATTGAAACGGAAGGACAGGACGTAAACGTGCTGTTCGAACAGTTCACACCTAAGGTGATTGATTTAGATACTGGACGTTATGTATCTGACGTTGACGCAACAACCTATGACCAACGTAAAGCGTCTAAAGACCCTAAACAGTCTGATGTGCTGAGCGACGAAGATGATATCGCGAGTATTAACCGCCGTGCTAAATACGCGACGGTTTATTTGTTGGAGAAAGATGGTCAATTGGATCGCATTATCCTGCCAGTTAAAGGCTATGCGTTGTGGTCAACTTTGTACGGTTTCCTGGCGCTTGAAGCTGACGGTAATACGGTTGCTGGTCTGGGTTTCTACGAACATGCTGAAACACCGGGCTTGGGTGGTGAGATTGATAATCCACGGTGGAAAGCTCTGTGGCCTGGCAAAAAAATGTTTGACGCTAACGGCACGTTAGCTGTTGATCTGATTAAAGGTGCAGTTGATCCTTCAAACCCTAAAGCGATTCATCAGGTAGATGGCCTATCGGGTGCTACCCTGACGACTAATGGCGTAGAAAATCTATTGGTATTCTGGTTGGGTGAGAACGGTTTTGGGCCGTACCTGAATAATCTTCGTGCGGGAGGTGCGTAATGACTGACAGTGCAAAAAGTGTTGTAGTCGAGCCGATTTTTGAGAACAACCCCATTGCGTTACAGATTCTGGGTATTTGTTCCGCATTGGCGGTTACCAGTAACCTACAGGTTACATTGGTAATGTGTATTGCTTTGACGTTGGTAACGGCCTGTTCCAACTTCTCGATTGCGATGATTCGTAATTACATTCCTAGCAGTATTCGTATCATCGCACAGATGATCATTATTGCTTCGCTGGTAATCGTCGTTGACCAGATTCTGAAGGCCTACGCCTATAGTATCAGCAAGCAGCTGTCGGTATTTGTGGGTTTGATCATCACCAACTGTATCGTAATGGGGCGTGCTGAAGCTTTTGCTATGAAGAACAAGCCTGGCTTGAGCTTTATGGATGGTATTGGTAACGGTTTGGGCTACAGTGTTGTGTTGATTGCCGTTGCAGTGTGTCGTGAGCTGTTCGGCTCTGGCACGTTGATGGGCATTGAAATTTTCAAGACAGTGACCGAAGGCGGCTGGTATGTGCCAAACGGTTTGATGTTGTTGCCACCGAGTGCGTTCTTCGTGATTGGCCTGCTGATCTGGGCGTTGCGCAGTTGGAAACCGAATCAGGTTGAAGCCAAGGAATATGAATTGGCTCCCCAGAATACATCTATGCATGAGGCCCACTAATCATGTTTGAATACTATATAAGTCTCTTTGTTAAGGCTGTATTTGTTGAAAATATGGCGTTGGCGTTTTTCCTGGGCATGTGTACCTTTCTGGCGGTGTCCAAGAAGGTGCAAACAGCGATTGGTCTGGGTGTGGCGGTTGTTGTGGTGCAAACCATTACGGTACCCATTAATAATCTAATCTTTACCTACTTGTTGAAAGAGGGCGCTCTGGCTTGGGCTGGTTTCCCTGAAGTTGATTTGAGCTTCCTGGGCTTGTTGAGCTACATTGGTGTCATCGCGGCACTGGTTCAGATTCTGGAAATGTTCCTGGATCGTTATGTGCCTGCACTGTACAACGCGCTGGGTGTATTTCTGCCATTGATTACGGTGAACTGCGCGATCATGGGTGGCTCATTGTTTATGGTTGAGCGTGACTATAACTTCGGCGAAAGTGTGGTTTACGGTTTAGGCTCAGGTTTCGGTTGGATGCTGGCAATTACGGCGCTGGCTGGTATCCGCGAAAAGCTAAAGTACAGCGATGTTCCTCACGGTTTACGTGGCTTGGGCATTACCTTTATAACGGTTGGACTGATGGCGCTGGGCTTTATGTCCTTCTCCGGTGTTCAGCTGTAATTCGTCAACTGGGTAAAACGTAAGGATTAATATGAATCTGGAAATTTATCTTGGTGTGGGCATGTTTACCGCGATTGTTGCAGTGCTTGTTGCAATTATTCTGGTAGCCCGTTCCAAATTGGTTAGCTCAGGTGACGTGACCATTGAAATCAACGGTGATCCTGAAAAATCTATTAAGGTCCCTGCGGGCGATAAACTGCTGCAAACCCTGGCTGGTAAAGGCATCTTCCTGTCCTCAGCTTGTGGTGGTGGCGGTACCTGTGCGCAGTGCGAGTGTGTGGTAACAGAAGGTGGTGGTTCAATGCTGCCTACTGAAGAAGGCCATTTCACTCGTGGTCAAGCCCGTGAAGGTCATCGTTTGTCCTGTCAGGTTGCTGTTAAACAGGACATGAAAATCGAAATTCCTGAAGAGGTGTTTGGTGTTAAGCAATGGCGTTGTAAGGTCCGTTCCAACGAAAACGTAGCAACCTTTATTAAGGAGCTGGTTCTGGAGCTGCCTGAGGGCGAAGACGTTAATTTCCGCGCCGGTGGTTATGTGCAGCTGGAAGTTCCGCCACACCACGTGAAATATAAAGATTTCGACATCCAGGAAGAGTACCGTTCTGACTGGGATAAATTTGATGTCTGGAAGTATGAATCAGTTGTTTCTGATACGACTGTGCGAGCTTACTCCATGGCCAACTACCCTGAAGAAAAGGGTTTGGTGAAATTCAATATCCGTATTGCGTCACCACCTCCAGGCACCGATTTCCCACCGGGAAAAATGTCATCCTATGTGTTTAACCTGAAGCCAGGTGATGAGATTGATGTATTTGGTCCTTTTGGTGAGTTCTTCGCCAAGGATACTGAGGCTGAGATGGTCTTTATCGGCGGTGGTGCCGGTATGGCACCAATGCGTTCTCACATCTTTGATCAGCTCAATCGTTTGAACAGCACGCGTAAGATGTCCTTCTGGTACGGTGCGCGTAGCTTACGTGAAATGTTCTATGCGGAGGAATATGATCAGCTTGCTGCTGAGAATGAAAACTTCACATGGCAAGTGGCACTGTCTGACCCGATGCCTGAAGATAACTGGACGGGTTACACTGGCTTTATTCACAACGTGTTGCTGGAAAATTACCTGAAAGACCACCCTGCACCCGAAGATTGTGAGTTCTACATGTGTGGGCCTCCTATGATGAACTCGGCTGTGATCAAAATGCTGGAAGATCTTGGTGTTGAGCCAGAGAACATTCTGCTTGATGATTTCGGCGGTTAATCACATCTTTCAACACTGCGCCATGATACGACGTACCATGGCGCAGTCGTTTTTCTTTATCCCCTTTGTTCTTTTCTGCGCGCTATTTTTACAGGGCTGTGGGGAAGAGCCTGCTGTTGAAAATCCTCCTAAGTTACATACCTTCACCGGTCAGGTGATGGGCACCTGGTACACGGTTAAGTACTTGCCGTTCGCAGCTTCAGATTTGTCTCTCGAAGGTATAGACACTCAGATTCATACACGGCTGAGCCGTGTCGATCAGCTTATGTCCACCTATAAGCCAGAGTCAGAGGTTAGTCGTTTTAATAGGGCTTTGCCGAATGAGTGGTTCGAGGTTTCTGCCGAGACTTTTGAAGTCGTTTCACTCTCTCAATCAATCAGTGAGAAAACGGCTGGCGCTTTTGATATCAGCGTCGCTAGATTGGTAAATTTATGGGGTTTTGGACCGGATTACAAAGCAGAGCAGGTTCCAGATGAGGACAATCTTTTTAATGTGCTAGTAGAAGTTGGTTATGAAAAAATTGAGCTTCATAGCAGTGAATTAAAATTACGTAAAAAGACGCCGTTACAGATAGATTTATCGGCGATTGCCAAGGGTTACGGTGTTGATCAGGTGGCTGATTTTCTTGATGAAATCAGTGTGACTACCTACATGGTCGAAGTAGGTGGTGAGATACGCACCCGCGGATTAAAACCTAATGGCAAACCTTGGCGTATTGCGGTCGAGTCCCCCATCACAAATCAGCGCGATGTTCATAGCATTATTGATATTACCGATCAGGCGGTCGCGACCTCTGGTGATTATCGCAATTATTTTGAAAAGGACGGTCAGCGCTTCTCTCATACGATTGACCCGAAAACGGGTTATCCGATTACCCATAATCTGGCATCGGTAACTGTAGTTGGCAAAACAGCCGCTGAAGTTGATGCCTTGGCAACGGCTTTTTCAGTACTAGGTTTGGATCAAGCAATGCGGTACGCGAAAGCGTATAATGTTGCAGCATATTTTATCGTTAAGGAACCGGAGGGGTTCGTTGGTAAGGCATCAGATGCCTTTATAGAAATGACCCGGAAAAAATTATGATCACGTTAGTAATTATCGCTTTTTGTTTCATGTTGTTCATTATTGTGGCTATGGCTGTTGGTGTGTTGATGGGAGGTAAACCCATTGCAGGCTCCTGTGGTGGCCTGAGTGCTATCGGTATGAAATCGGCCTGTGACGTGTGCGGTGGTAACGATGAGGTGTGTGAAAAAGAAAAACTGAAAAATAGCGGTGTTGTAGATGAAAATGCACAGGACCTCACCTACAATGCGGCAGAGTCTAAAAAAAATAATTCTGAAAATAGCTAGGGGATAGCATGTCTGGAGCCTCCAAACACTACGATACTATTGTTATAGGCAGTGGCCCGGGCGGTGAAGCTGCCGCCATGAATCTCGCTAAGCATGGCCAACGAGTGGCCATGGTTGAAAAACAGCGGGTTGTCGGTGGTGCCTGTACCCACCTTGGTACAATCCCTTCAAAAGCACTTCGGCATTCGGTTAGTGAGGCTATTGCCTTTAATACGAACCCTATGTTCCGTGACATTGGTGAACCACGAGTTTTTTGCTATCAAGACGTGTTGAGACACGCTAAGGATATTGCCTCTAAACAGGTCGTTGTACGCACGGATTTCTATTCGCGTAACAAAATAGATCTAGTGTTTGGTTTTGCCAGCTTTATTGATAAGCATACAGTTAGTGTCAGTCTCGCTGGCGCTGAAAAGCATAAAGAGATTGAATTAAGCGCTGATAACTTTATTATCGCCACCGGTTCAAGTCCCTATCTGCCCAATGATATCGATTTTTCTCATCCCCGGATTTATAACAGCGACACCATCTTAGACATGGAGCATACGCCGCCGCGTTTAACAATTTATGGTGCGGGTGTGATTGGTTGTGAATATGCCTCTATTTTTGCTGGTTTAGGTGTTCGTGTTGGATTGGTGAATACCCGTGACCGTCTACTGTCATTTCTTGATGATGAAATCGCAGACGCGCTGAGTTATCAACTTCGCAACGAAAATGTGCTGGTTCGCCATAACGAGGAATACAGTAAAATTGAAGCCGATGATGATGGTGTTACGCTGCATATGCAGTCCGGTAAAATTATTCATTCGACGGCTCTGCTGTGGTGTAATGGTCGTACTGGTAATACCGCGAGCTTGGGGCTGGAAAATGTTGGCTTGAAAGCAGATTCACGTGGTCAGTTGAAGGTTGATAAGGCTTTTTGTACCGAAGTTTCTAATATTTTTGCTGTGGGTGATGTCATTGGTTGGCCGAGTCTGGCAAGTGCGTCCTACGATCAGGGGCGTGCAGCTTCCTTCGGTATTATGGGTAAGAAGAGCTACTGGAAGTCAGAAGACGTACCTACTGGTATTTACACAATTCCGGAAATCAGCTCTGTAGGACAAAATGAGCGAGAATTAACAGAAGCCAAAATACCCTACGAAGTGGGTCAGGCACACTTTAAAAACACAGCGCGTGCACAAATTACCGGTCAGCGGTTGGGTATGCTGAAAATTCTGTTCCACCGTGAGACGCTGCAAATTCTGGGTATTCATTGCTTTGGTGATCAGGCTGCTGAGATTATCCATATCGGACAGGCCATCATGAATCAGAAGGGTAAGGGTAATACCATTAAGTACTTCACGGCTCATACCTTCAATTACCCGACTATGGCTGAGGCTTACCGTATTGCGGCATTAGATGGTTTAAACCGTATTCGTTATAAAGTTCCTGATGAGAATGTGGTTAAAGAGACTCCAATTAAAAAATAGCTGTTTTAAATGGTTAAAACAGTGTAAAAATAAGATGCGTCAGTTAAAAGGCGTTTGCTACACTGTTTGCTGTTTAGCTTTCATGAAGTCCGGTTTTAATGACAATTAAGGGATAATATGAGTCAAATCGACCGTAATGGAGAAGACCGCCGTTCACAGTCCAGAGCGGATGTTAGTGGTTTGGTGAATTCCCGCTCAGAGACTCTGAGCTTGTATGCTGATCTGGCATCCCATCGGCCTTATGGCGAAAATAAACAGTTTTCTGAAGAGCTGAAGAAGTTTTGTCAAGCCTTGATTGATTATGCTGCGAGCGCTCATTTTCAGCTTTATCAGCACTTGGATGAGAACAAAGAACGTCGTCAGCCGGTTATGGATGTGGCTAACGAGGTCTATGCACTGGTTGCAAAAACCACCGATCTCATTTTGAACTTTAATGATCGTTATGGTGATGGCGCTGACATTACCGCTCGTATGGAGCACGTTGAACGTGACCTCTCCAGCTTGGGCGAAGCACTGGCAGATCGGATCTTGTATGAAGATATGGTCATTGACGCCATGCTAAACGAGCGCCGTAGCGCTTGATCTAGTTTTCATCTCTGCATGCCATGCAGCTGGATTTATCTAGTTGGCGTGGCTTTTATCTAGAATGTACTTCCCATCTTCAAAGCCGCTGAAATAACTCTCAATGCCTGGGTTGTCGATGGGTTCTTTAGTGTCACAAGCTTCCAGATTTCGTTCCGCAACATAGGTTTCGTGTTGCGCCCCATGAACTAAAACGCGATACCAAGGGGCATCTTTGGGTGGCTGACTTTTTGCCATTAGGTCATACCAGTCTTCGGATAACATAAATTCCGGATCGACATCGATGACAGCACCTCGATACTCAAATAACGAATGCCTCACCAGCTGACCAACGTTAAAAACAGCTTTTTTACCCATGATTTTCTCTATAATGGATAGTGGAGTTAGAGATACTGGGCAATTTGTTTGTCACTCAGCTCGATAAGGTCAGTCAGGATGTGGGCGCCTTCCATGAGGTAGGGGTCATTGGCCGCATTATCTTTGTCATCTTTTTCCTCAAGTTCAGACAGGTTTTCAATTTTTCCGAGTCCCTTGGCTTCGCGACGGGTGTTTTCAACCGCCAACTGCCAGTCATCAAAATCGTCTTGTTGTTGTTTACGCTCCGTCTCATTGAGGGAAACCTGCATCTGCTGTCGGTTTTGCTCAATTTTTTCGATTTGATCGAGACGGAATTGGTAGTCAGCGTTGCTTTTCACACGTTTATCGTGGAGTTCCTCAAGTTGCGAAATGAAGGGTGTCAGTTGCCCACTTTTACGGTGTAGTACCGGGCGGATTGTATCCCAGGGCAGGGCGTTATCCAGCGCATCTTCCCCTATTTCGTTGGCATCAATCATGCCGGGGAAATAGATGTCCGGCAGTACCCCTTGATGCTGGGTCGTAGCTCCGGAGATACGATAGAACTTGGAACGAGTGATTTTCAGTTGGCCTTGACGTAAAGGTACCAGTGTTTGAACCGTGCCCTTACCAAAGGTTTGACTGCCCAGCACGACGCCACGTTGATAATCTTGGATCGCGCCGGCAAAAATTTCCGAGGCTGAGGCGCTAAGGCGATTGACCATTACCGCCAGGGGACCATCGTAAACGACGCCTGAGTCGTAATCGGAGAGTACGTTTACACGGCCGTTACGATCCTTGATTTGTACTGTGGCACCCTTATCGATAAACAGCCCCACTAGCGTATTAACTTCTGGTAGTGAGCCTCCGCCGTTATTGCGCAGGTCAATAATTACACCCTCTACCTGTTCCTGTTTAAGTTCCTCCAGCAGGCGGCGAACATCACGTGTTGTGCTGACGTAATTTGGGTCCTGGCGCTGGTAAGCGTCAAAATCCATATAAAAGTCGGGGATGTTAATGATGCCTATTTTGCGGCTACGCTCTCGTTCCTGGATTTCGATGATCTGTTTTTTAGCCTTTTGATCTTCCAGTTGAACGCGGTTACGAACAATGGATATTTCGGTGGGAACCTGATTGGCAGCGGCAGTGCTGGGAATGACTTGTAGGCGTACAACAGAATCTTTGGGGCCGCGGATCAGGTTAACAACTTCATCAAGGCGCCAGCCAATGACATTCACAATCTCTTCGTCACCCTGGGCAACACCAACAATTCGATCTGCTGGATGCAGCTCTCCAGCTTCATCAGCGGGGCCCCCCGCAACTAGGCGCACAACCTTGGTGTATTCCTGATCGTATTGTAGTACTGCACCAATGCCCTCTAGAGAGCGGCTCATAGTGATATTGAAGTTCTCGGATTGATGTGGTGCGAGATACTGGGTGTGCGGGTCGTAACTTAACGTGACCGTGTTCATGTAGATATCAAAGGCGTCGTTGCTGTTGGTACGCTGAAGACGTTTGAGTTGATGATCAAAGCGTTTTTTCAGAAGCTTGATAATATCTTCGTCGGCCTTGCCGGTTAGGCGTAAATCTAGCACATTATTTTTTAGTCGTTTGCGCCAAAGTTCATCAAGTTCAGCTGGGCTACTTGCCCACTCGGCATCTTTGTTGAAGGGCTTGAAATTCTCGTCAACGCTGAAGTCAAAGCTGACGACACCCGCGTCGAGGTTTGCTAGCAGCCAATTAAGACGGGCTTCAACACGTTGCTGATAACGGCTGAACATCATAAATGCAGGGCGTAAATCGGCCCGATTTAGAGCGTCATCTAACTGATCTCTAAATTGCTGAAATTCAGTGATGTCGGTTTTCAGGAAATAGCTCTTACTGGTATCTAATTGCTTGATGTAGGCTTCCAGCAATTTGTTAGAGAAGCTGTCATTAATGTCGATATAGGTATAGTGGTTCGACTTAAGGGCATTGAGTATTTCAATACTGGTAAGTTTCTGCTCCTGGTCGGCGGCAGCAATATACGATTTTGAGCTGCTGTCATTAACGGCATTGCCTAACTGCGGAAGCAGCGCGAGTGACAGTGCAGAAAAGGCGGCAATCGCCAGGTAGCGTGGTTTAAATATTCCCATAAATAACCTATTTCGGTGTAACATCCCTTCGGGCTAGAATAGCCCTCGTTAATGCAATAAGACTTATATAGTCTGGAAACCAATGTTTAGCCTTGCTGTCTATGGACTCTCGCAGCGACACAGGGTTCCGCTCCGATCTCAGAGGTAGGCTGATTTTTATAACCATCTAGGTTATTTTATCGTCCTCAGACCTTTGATCGTGGGTGTTTTTATTAGTCAGTTTTAGATGTTAGCTGAAAGATCGTTGCTTTCATAAGCGTTTTTGAATTTTACAATCAGGGATTATTTTATGTTACGTACCTTATCGACAGTCGTATTGGCTTCAACACTGGTTTTAGCTGGCTGTAGCGATGCTAAAGCACCGGAAGAAACTTCTAGCCAGATCGCATTGGACACAGATTATAAGAAACTCAGTTACGGCTTGGGTTTGAATATTGGCGGTGGCATTGCACAACAGGGTGTGCCTGAATTGGATATTGAGGTCCTGCTGGCAGGTATCCGTGAGTCGGTTGATGGCCAGGAGCCTCGTATCACTCAGGAAGAGCTAACGGCGGTGATCTCACGCGTACAACAGGCAGAGGCTGAAAAGCAGCAACTATCGGCTACTGATAACTTGGAAAGGGGTGCTGCTTTTCTGAAGGAAAATGGTATTCGTGAGAGCGTTGTTACTACTGAGTCAGGTTTACAGTATGAGGTTTTGCAGGCGGGTGAAGGTGATTCGCCAAGTGCTGAAAGTATTGTTAATACCCATTATCACGGTACATTGATTGATGGCACTGTATTCGATAGTTCCGTTGAACGTGGTGAACCCATTGAGTTTGCCGTTAACCAGGTGATCCCCGGTTGGACAGAGGCGTTACAGCTGATGAAGTCCGGTTCAAAATGGCGTCTGTATGTGCCGGCTGACTTAGCCTATGGCGAATACTCTCCAGGTCCGAATATCCCACCTCAATCAACATTGATTTTTGAAGTTGAGCTGCTGAGCTTCCAGGCACCAGCTGCAGTAGAGAAAAACGATAACTCCTAACAGGCTCTCAATGAATCAATCACAGTTAAACCAGGGGCTGCTGGATTTTTTAAAGGCATGCCCAACACCTTTTCATGCGGTTAAAACTATGGCCAAGCAATTGCTCAGCCATGGTTTTGTACGTTTATATGAAAAGGATGAGTGGAACCTACAACCGGGGCAGCGCTATTTTGTAACGCGTAATGACTCCTCTATCATTGCCTTTGATTATGGGCAGGGTGAACCGCTTTCATCCGGAGTCCGTATGCTGGGCGCACATACTGATAGCCCCTGTTTAAAGGTAAAGCCACAGCCGGATATCAACAAACAGGGTTTCTATCAGCTCGGGGTTGAGAAATATGGCGGCATGTTACTGAATCCCTGGTTTGACCGTGATCTGTCGATGGCCGGGCGTGTTACCTATGTGAATACTGCCGGTGAAGTCTGTAATGCTTTGATTGATTTTGAACGTGCGGTTGCTACGGTTCCCAGTCTGGCGATTCATCTGGATCGCAAAGCTAATGATGGCCGCACGGTTAATGTACAAACCGACATGCCGATTGTTCTGTCGATGCAAGAAGCCGATACCCCTGAGAATTTCAGGCAGCTGCTGTTAACGCAATTGACGGAGCAGGGTGATGCGGCACGACAGGTGCTGGATTATGAGATTTACTGTTACGACACTCAGCCACCGGCTTTGATCGGCCTGAAGCATGAATTTATCGCCAGTGCGCGTCTCGATAATTTGCTGAGTTGCTACGTGGGTATGCAGGCGCTGATTGATGCCGATGGCAAAGTGCCTGCGTTATTGATTTGTACGGATCATGAAGAGGTGGGCAGTGCCTCAGTCGCTGGTGCTCAGGGTACTTTCCTGAATGCGGTACTGGCGCGTTTCTGTAATACTAATACCCAGTTGAGTCAGGTGACGGCCCAGTCGATGATGATTTCGGTGGATAACGCTCACGGCATTCATCCAAACTTTACGGATAAACATGACAACAATCACGGCCCACTGATTAATAAGGGGCCGGTGATTAAAATTAACGCCAACCAACGCTATGCCTCTAATTCCGAAACCAGCGCATTGTTTCGACATCTCTGCGAGCAGCAGGATATCCCTGTGCAATCCTTTGTAGTGCGTAGTGACATGGGCTGCGGCAGCACCATCGGCCCGATTGCAGCCACAGAAACCGGTGTTAAAACATTGGATATTGGCGTGCCTAGCTTTGCTATGCACTCGATTCGAGAAATGGCGGGAGCTGACGATCCCTTCTATCTTTACGGCGCCTTGAAGGCTTTCTGTGAGTTACAGCAATTGCCGGAGAGTAGCTGTGTCTGATAATACCGCACCCTGCGGAGTATTGTTGGTTAATCTGGGGACCCCCGATGAGCCGACTACTGGATCGGTGCGGCGCTATTTGCGTGAGTTTCTCAGCGATGCACGGGTGATTGATACACCACGACTACTGTGGTGGTTTATCCTTAATTTTGTCATTTTGCTGATACGCCCGGCCAAGGTCGCAAAACTGTATCAATCAATCTGGACGCCAGCAGGTTCTCCTTTGTTAGTGGGTAGTCAGGCTCAGAGCAATGCGCTGCAAAGTAAGCTGGATGAGCGTGGGCACAATATGAAGGTTGACCTTGCCATGACCTATGGTGAGCCTAATATTAGTGCTGCTATCTCACGTCTTCGCAAGCAGGGTTGTGAACGCATATTGATTATTCCCTTGTACCCTCAATACAGTGCGACAACTACCGCAGCGGTGATGGACGCCGTTTTTAAATCGCAAACAACAGAACGTGATGTGCCAGAATTTCGTTTTGTGAAATCTTACTGTGATCACCCCGGTTATATTGCTGCGTTGGCCAGCAGTGTTCGTGGCCATTGGCAGGATAATGGTCAGGCGGATAAGTTATTGATGTCCTTTCATGGTATTCCTAAACGTTACGCGGATGCGGGTGATCCTTATCCTGACGAGTGTGGCCGAACTGCAAAGGCCCTGGCTGATGCGCTAGAACTTGACGAGCCGCGTTGGACCATGACCTATCAATCCCGTTTTGGTCCCGCTGAGTGGATGCAGCCTTATACCGATATCACCCTGCAAGGCTTTCCTGCTGAAGGGGTTAAAAGTGTTGATATCATGTCGCCAGCGTTTACATCGGATTGCCTGGAAACGCTGGAAGAACTGAAGATACAAAATTGCGAGTTGTTTGAAGAAGCCGGTGGTGAGACATACAGGTACATTCCGGCACTTAACGATGATGCTCTGTTCGTTGAATGTCTAGCGGATTTGACCGAGCAGCATACGCAGGGCTGGTAAGTGCGTGATTTTGACTGGATTTACGAGCATGCGCTGAACCGTAAAGGCGGGGTAGAGGCACTTGAGGCACTGTTGCCTGTGCCGCGCACCGCTGATGAGCTGGCGGCTTTACCTGATCGCTATTTTCTTTCATCCATGTCATGGCGCATCTTCTGCGCGGGTTTGAATCGAAAAGTGGTGGATGCCAAGTGGCAGGCCTTCGAAGAAGTCTTTTTTGGCTTCGAACCTCAAAAGTTGGTGTTGATGAGTGATGACATGCTCGAGAAGACGATGAAGGATAAACGCATCATCCGGCATTGGGGGAAAATTAAAAGCATCCGCAGGAACGCGGCGATGGTGTTGGAGCTAGGCGAAGAGAAGGGCGGCTTTGGTCGTTTTCTGGCTGACTGGCCCAGTGATTCAATCGTTGATTTGTGGCAATTGCTGAAAAAGCAGGGCGCGCAATTGGGCGGTAATTCAGGCGCGTATTCTTTGCGTATCGTTGGTAAAGATACCGTTATGCTGAGCAATGATGTTGTTGCTGCTCTCAAAGCCCAGGGCATTGTTGATAAAAAGCCCACCAGCAAAGCTGATTTAAGCGCCGTTCAAGCGGCATTTAATGACTGGCAAAAACAGAGTCAGCGACCACTCTGTCAGATCAGTCGATTGTTATCCTTTTGTGCTGATTAGAGACTTTTTCACAATTGCTCTCTTGTCTTCTGGCGGCGTTGCCTAAAGCGCCTACTGTTGGTGAAAATGTACTCAAGCGGTCATTTGTAAGTATAAACCCCCTCACTCCGTGCGTTTTTTCCTCGCCTAAAAGCGTCTACTGTTGGTGCCAAAAAACAAGATTCCGGCTCGTGCAAAGGTCTCGATTAAACTATTTCCAAGTCAACCAAAAAACCTGTAAATAAAATGTGATAATTTCGGCTTGTTGGCTTGACGCTTTGGTCATGCGCCCATACAATGCGCCCCGTTGATCAGATTGCTGCGTCCCCTTCGTCTAGAGGCCTAGGACACCGCCCTTTCACGGCGGTAACAGGGGTTCGAACCCCCTAGGGGACGCCACTTTCTTCAGCGGGAATAGCTCAGCGGTAGAGCACAACCTTGCCAAGGTTGGGGTCGCGAGTTCGAACCTCGTTTCCCGCTCCAAATTAGAGAAGCTCCGTTTTGCGGGGCTTTTTTTTATGATTGATCAGATTGCTGCGTCCCCTTCGTCTAGAGGCCTAGGACACCGCCCTTTCACGGCGGTAACAGGGGTTCGAACCCCCTAGGGGACGCCACTTTCTTCAGCGGGAATAGCTCAGCGGTAGAGCACAACCTTGCCAAGGTTGGGGTCGCGAGTTCGAACCTCGTTTCCCGCTCCAAATTAAAAAAGCTCCGTTTTTACGGGGCTTTTTTTATGTCTGATATTTCGCAATTCGACAAATCCCTGCAATACTTAAAAGACTAAACAATTGTATCGGGATGTCGATGAATGAGTAGCTCACGTTCTATTATTGACGTGTTTGAACGAGCTTGTGATCGGTTTGCAAATAAACCTGCCTACAGCTCGTTGGGGCACACATTGACATTTCTTGACTTGGAAACGTTGAGTCGAGACTTTGCTGCCTGGCTGCAAAACGATTCAGGCCTTGAGCGCGGCGATCGGGTGGCCATTCAGCTTCCCAATCTATTGCAGTATCCTGTGGTTGCTTTTGGTGCTCTGCGTGCAGGGATGGTTATTGTTAATACTAATCCGCTCTATACCGAGAGAGAGTTGGAGCATCAGCTGCAAGATTCAGGAGCCAAGTTGCTGGTGGTGCTTGAAAACTTTGCTCATCAGGCCGCTCACATTATTTCTAATACCTCGGTTGAACAGGTTATTACTACTCAGGTTGCTGATCTTCATCCTTTTCCTAAGCGACCGCTGATGAATGCTGTCGTCAAGTATATTAAAAAGGCGGTTCCGGCTTTTAGATTTAGGCACAGCCATTCATTGCGAAGTGTGTTACGCCGCGGTGAGAATTTGGAGCTTTCCCCACTTATCTTCAATGCTTCTGAAGTAGCCTTGCTGCAATACACGGGCGGGACCACGGGTGTCGCCAAAGGTGCCATGCTGAGCCACGCCAATCTGGTTGCCAATATGCGACAGGTTAAGCGCCATTTGCCCAAGGTTTTTGAGGACGCAAATCATACCTATTGCGCGCCCTTACCCCTGTACCATATTTATGCCTTTAATCTGCACCTGTTATGTTCAATGTCGTCAGGTAATCACAGCGTACTGGTGCCTAATCCTCGCGACCTTGATTCACTCACTAAGGTGTTTAACCAATACCGCATAACAGGTTTTATGAGCCTTAATACGCTTTATAATGCGCTGCTTAATGATTCAGGATTCCAAAAAGTCGATTTAAGCCACCTGAAGTATTGCTCTGCGGGTGGTATGGCGATGATGGCCGATACCTCGCGCCGTTGGCGTGAACGTACCGGCTGCGAAATTTTGGAGGGTTATGGGCTGACTGAAACGTCGCCTGTGGTTGCGATTAATCAAGTCGGTGCAGTACAGGAAGGTTCGATTGGCACTGCTGTACCGGATACTGAAGTAAAGGTAGTTAATGACAAAGGGCACAGTTTGCCGCCTGGTGAGGCTGGAGAGCTATGTGTCCGTGGAGCACAGGTGACTTCCGGCTATTGGCAGCGGCCCGAAGAAACGGCCCAGGTGTTGTCGAGTGATGGTTGGTTTTCAACGGGTGATATCGCGACCATTGCTGCCGATGGTTATATCCGTATTGTTGATCGTATTAAGGACATGATTTCGGTTTCTGGTTTTAAAGTATTTCCCAATGAAGTGGAGGATGTGGCTACGCTACATCCGGGTATTATCGAATGTGCCGTTGTGGGTGTGCCCAGTGAGAGTACTGGTGAGGCGGTAAAACTGGTCGTAGTAGCTAACAGTCCGGATTTGGATGAAGAGGCGATTCGGGCCTTTTGTCGTGAGCATTTAACCGCTTATAAAGTCCCCAAAATCGTTGAATTCATCGACGAATTACCCAAGTCTAATGTGGGCAAAGTGTTACGTCGAAAATTACGTTAAGCCAATAAGCAGCATTTATGCGCTGCTTGGCTTGGCAATCTAAATTGCTGGACCTACAATAGCGCGGTCCTCTAATTCTATAGAAACCTTCTGTTTGGTTGAGACTCCATGGCTCTAGCATTGACCATTCGTGGTTTAAAGAAAACCTATCCCAACGGCTTTGAAGCCCTTAAGGGTATTGACCTGAATGTTGAAGAGGGCGATTTTTTCGGTCTCTTGGGTCCCAACGGTGCCGGTAAATCGACCACTTTAAATGTCATTACCTCACTGGTTAGAAAAACTGCCGGGCAGGTTAAAGTGTTTGAGCACGATATCGATGTGGACTTTTCCAGCGCAAAAAAAAACCTGGGTGTAGTACCGCAAGAATTTAACTTCAATCAGTTTGATAAGGTCTTTGATGTTGTTGCGACACAGGCGGGTTTTTATGGGATTCCACGAGCACTCGCTGTTGAAAGAACAGAAAAATACTTAAAAAAACTAGGATTATGGGATAAACGTGATTCTAGTTCCAGAATGTTATCAGGTGGTATGAAACGCCGTTTGATGATTGCTCGGGCTCTTGTACATGAACCAAAAATTCTGATTCTTGATGAGCCGACGGCCGGTGTGGATATTGAATTACGCCGCTCCATGTGGGAATTTTTGCAGGAAATAAATGAGTCCGGTACCACCATTATTCTCACTACACATTACCTGGAAGAAGCTGAAAGCCTGTGTCGCAATCTCGCTATTATCGATCATGGCCGTATTGTTGAGGATTCCAGTACCAAGGACCTGCTACGACAATTGAATACAGAAACGTTCATATTTGATGTTGATGGCAATTTACAAACTGCACCACAAATCAACGATTTTGAAACGGAACTGATAGATTCCGGTAGCTTTGAAATTCGCGTTAACAGCGGCCAGCATGTTAATCAGGTGTTTGAGGCTTTGAGCGAGCAGGGCATTCGTGTCACTAGCATGCGCAATAAGGCCAATCGACTTGAGGAGCTTTTTGTCTCGCTGGTTACCAAAAACATGCCAGACGAGCAGCCGGGAGGACAATCATGAATCCACAGGAAATCTGGATTGCCCTTAGCACCATCATCAGAAAAGAAATACGCCGCTTTACCCGTATCTGGGTGCAAACGCTGATCCCGCCAGCTATTACCATGGCGCTGTATTTTGTGATCTTCGGTAATCTGATAGGCAGCCGTATCGGCGACATGGGCGGTTTTGACTATATGTCCTACATCGTACCAGGCCTGATTATGATGTCGGTGATCACCAACTCCTATTCCAATGTGGTGTCCTCCTTTTTTAGCTCTAAATTTCAGCGCCAGATTGAAGAATTGCTGGTCTCTCCAACCCCTAACTGGGTGATTTTGGTGGGTTATCTGGTTGGTGGCATGGGGCGTGGTTTGATGGTGGGCTTGATCGTTACTGCGCTGTCATTATTCTTCACCAAACTGCATATCGCCCATTTGGGCATTACGCTGGCAATTATTCTACTGACCTCGCTGCTGTTTTCGTTGGGCGGCTTTATTAACGGTATTTTTGCCCGCAGTTTTGATGATATCTCCATTATCCCCACCTTTGTGCTGACGCCTTTAACGTATCTCGGTGGCGTGTTTTATTCCATTCAGCTACTGCCAGAATTTTGGCAAAAAGTGTCGATGGTAAATCCGATACTTTATATGGTTAACAGCTTCCGTTATGGCATTTTGGGCGTGTCCGATATCAATGTTGGTTTTGCCTTTGCGATGATTTCCCTGTTCGTGGTGGCTATGTTTATTTTTGCCCTGTATTTGTTGAAAAACAGCAAAGGACTTAGAACCTGATGGATGCTATTCAAGCGTTGCACAATCGCGTTTCCAGCCCGCTTTTAAAAGAGCCCGCACCAACAACTGAGCAGCTTGATGTGTTGCTTAAAGCCGCCATGCGGGCGCCAGATCACAAAATGCTCAAACCCTGGCGGTTTTTGATTATTGAAGAGGCAGGGCGTGAGGATTTTGGTGAATTACTTGCCGAAGCAGCGCAGAAAAAAGATCCGCAAATTGACGAAGAGGCACTGACCAAGGCGCGGAATAAACCGTTAAGAGCGCCAATGATTATCGTGTCAATTGCCTGCCTGACTGAGCACCCAAAGGTGCCACAGGTTGAACAGATAATCACCGCAGGTGCCGCAGCGAATAACATCGTCACAGCTGCCTATGCATTAGGACTTGGAGCCTACTGGCGTACCGGTTCGCCAGCCTTTGATGAAACGGTGAAAGAAGGGCTAGGGTTGGCTGATAACGAACAAATTATCGGTTTTATTTACCTTGGCACACCCGATGGGCGTAGCCGCCGTTTGCCGGAGTCAGATCCTTCCGAATGTAGTAAACACTGGCCTTAATGAATAACCTTTGCGACCAGTTTTTCCAGCCGGTCAGCCACCACATCCCAAATTGCCATCGGGCCGCTATCCAATAATTGCTGTGATGGACTGTGTTTTAATTCGTGCAGAAAATCCGCGAATTGTGAACGGTGGGCCTTTATTTCAGCTAATTCTTCTCGGTCACGTTGCTCTTCGAGTGATTCAGCCTTCACAGCCATTTCGTCAAAGTGTTTCAAGCGGGCGTTATATTCAGTGACGTGACGGTCAACAAGCTCGTCTAATGTAGTCATACCAACCTCCTGCTCTAAAGAGCGGTTTGTAAGTAAACGAGAGGCAACGATTCTATTATCCGCTTTTTGGAGCGAGGTTCCAGTTTTTGGTTCGAAGTTCGGTTTGCTGTTGAATGTCGTGAAGAACTTTAGCCTAATAATGTTCATTGAAAATACAAGGTATGGTGATTCAGGTATGGATTGAAACATTTAGAAAGGACTGGTTGGTTGAAAATACCTCCAAACAGAGGCATCGCGCTTTTATTGAACAAAATAAGTGAAGTTACTGAAGGAGGCAGGGCTAGTACCAAAGACCGATAAAACGTCACAAGATGCCTGGCGATTAGGTAGATGTAATCGAAGAAGAAGGTATAAAAGCAAAGCCGCCCCTTCGGTCGGAAAAAGGAACGGCTCTCGTCAGATTCTTTGGTGGTAACGGGCCACCACGATACTGTTGAGCGCTTTGTCGATTTTGAACCCAACAGGCGCTGGCGCTGGATACTCAGACCTTGTCTAACGTCCAAGCTCGCCCACCGGTATATCAGTTTAGACAAGTCACTTGACCCTAATGATCAAACGTACCCATCGACATACTCAACGGCCAGGCTTCCCAGATGGCTAAAGCCTTTAGCCTATGCACAATCACTCGCTAAACGGGAGCGACCATGGGAGCTGGTAACTGTCATTATACTCCTGCACTCTTTAAATATGAACAATAAATGATCAATTTAGGTGTATATGAACGGGGCTAGTTGAAGCTCAGTTGGCTGTAGTCGATCTGATCGATAACCGTCTTCAGTTCGGACATAAAATTTTCGTAATGCACCCCATAGTCATCACAGCGGTCCGACCTTTATGATCTTTCCTGCCGCTGAAATTAAAGGGGGCGGTGACAAGCACTTGCACTAGGCTGGCGGTTTTAGTATCTCTCTTTTAGAGAGATACTGTGAGGGAGAGATTACTCACTGCGTTGCTGCTCGCCCTTCGGGTTGTCGTCGCTGCGCTCCAATGTTCTGCGGGTCAGCTTCGCTTGCCCTTGTCGAACCGTTGAAGCCATAAAAAAATTATAACATGTTGATTTGCAATGAATTTAAGCTCAGAGTTCTGTGTTGATCGTACCACCCATACGTACCAGTGCTCAAGTAGAATGTTCCCGTACAGACCGCTAGCCACAGTGTAGTGGCGTAGTGAATTTGGCCACCTGATTAGAGGTGATATTATCGCCTCGTAATAAAACAGGTGACACAATGACAAGACAAAAAAGACCAAGGTTTAGTCCCGAATTTAGACTTGAAGCAGCGCAGCTCGTTGTCGATCAAAGCTACACCGTTAGAGACGCTGCTGACGCCATGGGCGTTGGTAAATCCACCATGGATAAGTGGGTTCGTCAGCTTCGAGAAGAGCGCGCTGGTAAATCACCTAAAGCGGCACCGATGACACCAGAGCAACGAAAAATCCTTGAGCTAGAGAAGAAGATAAAGCGCATCGAGGAGGAAAAGGAGATTCTAAAAAAGGCTACCGCTCTCTTGATGTCAGACTCCCTGAACAATTCTCGTTAATCGAGAAAATCAAAGAGAGCCACACGGTCACGTTAATCTGCGATGTATTTAACGTGCATCGAAGCAGTTATCGGTATTGGGCTAATCGCCCTAGGGCTGCGTATGAAGAAAGTAGCGGTTCAGCTGGCGCTCGAACGATTGCTGGCATCGTCTCGGCCCGCGGCATGCCTCTCAGCCGCTATCGAGCAAGCAAGTTAATGAAGGCGTTGAAGCTGGTGAGTTGCCAGTTTCCAAACCATTCCTACAGAAAGGTGAATCAAGAGCATGTAGCAATACCCAATACGCTTGAACGTCAATTTACGGTGGTCAAACCCAAGCAGGTTTGGTGTGGTGATGTCACCTACATTTGGGCAGATAAACGCTGGGCTTATTTAGCGGTCGTCTTGGATTTGTTTGCGAGGAAGCCGATAGGATGGGCTTTGTCATTATCACCTGATAGCCAGCTAACGGGCGCGGCGTTAACGATGGCCTATGAATTACGAAGTAGGCCTCAAGGCGTGGTGTTCCACTCTGACCAAGACAGTCATTATACGAGCCGAAAATACCGGCAGATGCTTTGGCGGTATCAGATAACACAAAGTATGAGTAGGCGGGGCAATTGCTGGGATAATAGCCCTATGGAACGCTTCTTCAGAAGCCTAAAAACAGAATGGGTTCCAACGGTAGGTTATGGCAGTTTCCAGGAAGCCAAGAACTCAATCATTGACTATATTGCTGGTTATTGCAGCCAAACCAGACCGCATCAACATAACAGCGGTTTAAGCCCAAATGAATCTGAACGAAAGTTCTGGATTGAATATAAAACCGTGGCCAAATTTAGTTGACCACTACAACACAAGGGCTCTAGAGGCGATATGCTTAAGATGGTTACACGAGTATAAAGACTGGTGGCTACAAGCATAACCCCGTATTAACCAACAGATTAGCTTCCCCGCTCGCTTCCAGCAATAATCTTTGAACATGAATATCTGAACCACTCGACATTTACGTATTGCATTTAATCGCCAGATTCGCTATATTCGCCAATATCGCTAGGGCGGATAATTACCTGCCAGAACCGACAACCCGCTTTCAAAGTGCTAAAGAATATCCATTTAAAAACCGTGGAGGTTATACCCAATGAGTGAAGGATTAGTAAAAAACAGCATGACCGCACCAGTCATCTCTATCTCTAGTGACAGCGGGCTATCTGACGCACGTAAAATTATGACTGAAAAAAAGGTCCGCCGTTTACCCGTTGTAGATAACGATAAGTTAGTCGGCATTGTATCGTTCACTGATGTACTTGAAGCCAAACTGGCTACTGCCTCGTCTCTGAATGTCTGGGAGCTGAGCCAGCAGGTTTTAACTATGCAGGTCAAAGATGTCATGTCAACCGAAGTGCTTTCTATCGAGCAAGATGCCACGATTGCTGATGCTGCCAGAGTAATGCTGGAACAAAAAGTCAGCGGTGTTCCTATCACCAATAATGGGAAACTGGTTGGTATTATTACCGAATCTGACCTTTTCCGCTTACTGGCATTTGAGGGAAGATATCTATCGTTACATCATCAACGGTTCTTGCACTCGGGTATCGCTGAAACAGCGTAACCTAATAAAAGGAAAAAGCCGTGGTTGACTCAGCAGAAGCGCTACTTGATGAAGAGCGGATTGAAGAAAAAAGTGATGATCTTATCAAGGATGATGTGATAGAGAACGATTTAAATAGTAAGAAAAGCCTTGATTCGACCCGGCTTTACTTAAACGAAATTGGCTTTTCGTCATTATTAAGTGCTGAAGAAGAAGTTTATTTTTCCCGTCAGGCTTTGAAAGGGGATGAGGCTGCTCGTAAGCGTATGATTGAAAGTAATCTGCGTTTAGTGGTGAAAATATCCCGCCGGTATATAAATCGTGGCCTTGCCCTGCTTGATTTGATTGAGGAAGGTAATCTTGGCCTGATTCGCGCCGTAGAAAAATTCGATCCGGAACGTGGTTTCCGTTTCTCAACTTACGCCGTTTGGTGGATTCGCCAAAGCATTGAGCGGGCGCTGATGAATCAAACGCGTACCATTCGATTACCAATTCATGTGGTTAAAGAGCTCAATGTTTATCTGCGTGCTGCACGCGAACTCACTCAGAAACTTGATCATGAGCCGTCTGCAGAAGAAATTGCAGATATGGTGGGTCGCCCTGTTAGTAATGTTAAGCGCATGCTTAAGCTGAACGAGCGAGTGACTTCGATCGATTCACCTATGGGTGGGGATACTGAAAAATCACTGGTAGAAAATATCACCGGCGAAAATGTTACCGATCCTTCGGAGCTTTTACAGAACACCAACCTTAACGGCAACCTGACTAGATGGCTGACGGAATTATCCGACAAGCATAAAGAAGTGATTGCACGTCGTTTTGGCTTGCTGGGTTATGGAATGAGCACTCTGGAAGAAGTGGGGGGAGAAATTGGCAAAACGCGTGAGCGGACACGCCAAATTCAGATGGAAGCCCTAAAGTGTTTGCGTAGCATGATGGAAAAAGAAGGTTTAAGTAGTGAGCTCGTTTTTGACCAATTGATGTAGAAGCAAAGACAAAAAAGGTGGCAATTGGAGTTGCCAGCACAAAGTATACTAACATTGTGCGAGTGACTGAGCGCTAATTGCCAACGTGGCTTGAAGAAAACAGCAACTACTTACTGCACCAGTACTGATCTAAAGAAACGGACTTCCATGAGCTACTCTAAACCATCACAAATAATTTTAGCTGGGTTCATAATAATAACTTTGCTGGTGTCGCTGTTCGCTTTTATGGTGTTACGTGGAAACACAGAACTTGCTGAACTTAATCATCAAATGTACCGGCATCCATTTTCAGTCAGTAACGCTGCATTACAAGCAAATAACGACATCCTTTCCATGCACCGATACATGAAGGATGTAGTGTTAGCTACAAATAAAGATGAATTAGAAGTAGCTATTGCCTTAGTAGCGCAACATGAACATAGCGTTTATCGACATTTTGCATTGATCAAAAAACGTTTTCTTGGGGATGCAGAAACAATTAATGCTGCATCTAAATCATTTGTTGATTGGGAATCTATACGTAACGAAGTTATTAACTTGAAACGAAACAAACGAAATCGACAGGCTGCCGAAATCACCATGGGGAAAGGAGCAGCACATGTTAAATTGTTAACTAAAAACATGAGTTTTTTGATTGATTTTGCTCACAACAAAGCCTTTGAATTTAAAAGTAATAGTAAAAACTCCTATGAAACGAGCAAGTCCTATCTCTACTTCCTGCTTATTTTCGTAATTTTATCAGCCATCATTACAACTATTTTTGTCATTTTTCTGGTCAGAAAATCTGAGTATTCTCTCAAAAAAAGTGAAGAACGCTATGCCCTTGCCATGAAAGGTTCCAAAGATGGCCTATGGGATTGGGACATATTAACCGATGAAGTCCTTTATTCCCCGCACTGGAAAAGCATGCTGGGGTATGCAGAAAGTGAAATTGGGAATGATTTAGCCGAAGGGATGAAACGAGTACATCCGGATGATAGGGACAATCTGTCATCGCATGTTACTGAAGTCATAGAGCGTAAAGCTGAACAATTTAGTATTGAGTTTAGGATGCAACATAAGGATGGGCGGTATATCAATGTCCTTTCACGTGCCGGTGCTATTGAAGATAAAGCAGGAAACATAGTTCGTATCGTCGGCACTCATGTCGATATTACTAAGCGCAAACAATCAGAAGAAAAACTAAAGCTCGCCGCCAGCGTGTTCACTCACGCTCGAGAAAGTATCGCCATCACTGATGCTGCTGGCACAATGATTGATGTAAATAATACATTCACGACCACAACTGGCTATAGTCGTGAAGAGCTGACTGGACAGAACTCACGTATTCTTCAATCTGGACGACAACCATCCGCGTTCTACGCCGATATGTGGCAAGTCCTACTGGAGGAAGGCTGTTGGCATGGTGAACTTTGGAACCGTCGTAAAAATGGTGAAGTATATGCAGAAATGAAAACCATCAGCGCCGTTCATGACGAGTACGGTGTCACTACCCATTATGTAGCCTTAGGTAACGACATCACCCAGACGAAACAATATCAAGAACAACTAGAGCATATTGCCCGTTACGACGTACTTACTAATTTACCCAATCGCTCATTACTTGCCGACAGATTATCTCAGTCAATGCTGCAGTGTAGTCGCCATCAAGAATCTCTCGCTGTCGCATTTTTAGATTTAGATGGTTTTAAGTCAATCAATGACACCTATGGCCATAATGTAGGTGATGAGCTGCTGATTGCACTCTCACATCGTATGAAAGAGACATTACGTGAAGGTGATACCTTAGCCCGTATTGGCGGTGATGAATTTGTTGCTGTATTAGTAGATTTAACCAAGACTGAAGATTGTCAGCCTGTATTGGAGCGCTTATTACTCGCAACATCAGAACCGATCACTGTAGGTGAAATAGTATTAAATGTATCAGCTAGTATTGGCGTCACTCTCTATCCGCAAGATAATGTGGGTGCTGACCAGCTCATACGCCATGCTGATCAAGCCATGTATGCGGCTAAAGAATCGGGCAAGAACCGTTACCACTTGTTTGATACCGCTCAAGATGATGCGGTTAAGTTACAAACGGCAAACCTAAAGGCTATTCGCACCGCATTAGATCAGCAACAATTTGTGCTACATTATCAGCCTAAGGTTAATATGCGGACAGGTGCGGTGACGGGTACTGAGGCGCTAATTCGCTGGCAACATCCAGAGCGTGGCCTATTAAGTCCAATTGAATTTTTGCCGATCATTGAAAATAATCCCATGAGTATCGAGATGGGTGAGTGGGTCATTGATACCGTATTGACACAAATAAGCCAATGGCAAGAAGCAGGGCTAAATCTACCCAGAGCTAGCGTAAACATTGCAGCAGTACAAATACAACAGCCTGACTTTGTGGGTAGGCTAGCCGCGCTGCTGGCAGCTCACCCTAATGTTGATCCGTGCCATTTAGAGCTAGAGATACTGGAAACAAGTGCCATAGATAATATGGATCATGTTTCGGCAACGATGACTGCCTGTATAGCGTTGGGCGTAAGCTTTGCCCTAGATGATTTTGGCACAGGTTATTCATCACTTACATATCTTAAGCATTTACCCGCCCGCTTGATCAAAATAGACCAAAGCTTTGTACGCGACATGCTAGTTGATGCTGATGACCTTGCCATTGTTGACGGCGTAATAGGCTTAGCTGAATCATTCAAACTTGACGTGATTGCGGAAGGCGTTGAAACGATTGAACAGGGCGTTGCACTATTGCAACAGGGCTGTGAATTAGCACAAGGATATGGCATTGCAAGACCAATGCCTGCAGGTGATATTCCTGGGTGGGTGAATCAGTGGAAGCCTGATGATGCTTGGCTGTCATAAATAATACACAAACTGTGAAACTGCTAGACACACCACCGGACCGGGTACAAAGCTTGAATTCAATCAATAAGCGTATAAAAGGGTCGGCTGCAGGTAGGGGGGGCAGCATAATAAGCACTCTTTAACTTGTTGTCGTCAACTAACTAACCAGCTCAATACTATTGAGCTTCACCTTTGCGGTAGTGGTGCAGCGTTTTCCTGTAATTCGTATGATTACCCCCACGGGGGTGGACACAGATTGCAAAGGCACCTAACACTAGCTGGCAAAATATCATACTGGAACGAACAGTTAACCTCTATTCCTTAGAACCCACATACAGGTATCAGACAGATACGCACTCGCCTTTTCAGAATCCATAGCTTTCCGGAAATATCACTCACCATCCAGCACACCACACGCACGACAATCCAAACCGTTCTAAGCAGCTTTGAAATGAAGGTTTAGGCATAGAAGACATTTTGGATGCTCCGCGTTACGTTAGGATTTGACCTTTCGTACTACTCATACGTACCAGTAGTGAAGATCATGTAGCGCGGTAACTAGCTGTTTTACATAAACTTATTGAGATTTCAATAAGTTAACAATATGGCGGTGAGGGAGGGATTCGAACCCTCGAAGCCTTTCGACTTACACACTTTCCAGGCGTGCTCCTTCGGCCACTCGGACACCTCACCAATAAATTGTTTTCTTTGCGTTTTCGATGTTTTAAGGCAGCAAAAAAGTGCGCGTACTTTATACCACGAGTTGGCCAAATGCAATGTAAAGCGGGGCTGAATAGCCGCTTTTAGTTACCTTTGATCGCAAACCTTTAAAGTCGTAAAAAGAAGGACGCTGAAACGTCTTGATCTGGATTATAGAATCAGTTCACCTCCAAACCCTATCGGGATAAAAAGCCGTCGATCAGAGACTGCTGCCCTGCGTTTTTTGAACAATCTCCGTGTAACGTCGTAGTTGATCGACGACGCGTCGATTGATAGAGCCGGTCGCGAATTGACCTTCGGCATCTTTTTCGCCAGGGTTTTCGCCTGCCAATAATGCTAACGCTTCATCTACTTTACTGATGGCGTGAATGCTGAAGAGACCTCCTTTTACCGCCTCAATAACTTCGTTAGAAAGCATCAAATTACTTTGGTTGCTGGCTGGGATGATGACCATCTGGCTACCCGTCAACCCTCGCATTTTGCAAATGTCGAAAAAACCTTCAATTTTTTCGTTTACACCGCCAATAGCCTGCACCTCGCCGCGTTGGTTCACTGAACCGGTCATGGCAATATCTTGTTTGAAGGGTTGTACAATCAAGGCTGAGAGTAATGCGCATAACTCGGCCAGAGAGGCGCTGTCACCGTCGATATAGCCGTAGCTTTGTTCCATAGCGATCTTGGCAGAAATTGCCAAAGGGAAGTCTTTGGCGTAGCGGCCACAGAGGTAACCGGCCAATAACAGTACGCCCTTCGAATGTACCGCTTGTCCAAGCTCTACTTCACGCTCAATATCAACGACGCCGTTGGATCCGGGGTGCACGGTGGCGGTGATACGAATGGGAAGACCAAAGCTGCTTTCGCCCACCTGAATGACTGACAAGCCATTTACTTGTCCAACAGCCGTGTCTTCAGTGGAGATAACAATTTTACCGCTGAGAATATCTTCCTTAATCAGGTCATGGATGCGTGAGTTGCGGTGAGCCCGGGCGCTGATAGCAGTTTCAATATGTTGTTTATTGAGAATCGTGTCCGAAGTCTGCGATAGAAACTGGTTGGCTTCAGTGGCTACTTCCATGATGTGGTCGATGCAGGCCGTAAATTTATTTTGATGCTCGGCTAGGCGGCAAGCATGTTCGGCCAGTCGAGATAAGGCTGACGGGCCGAGTTGTGCAAGCTTTAAATCATTGGCGCGACTTTGCACCAAATTAGCAAAGCGGGTCAGGTTACAGTCGTCAAAATTAATGTCGCTGCTAAAGTCTACAAGGATACGGAATAGCTGATCAAAGTCAGGGTCATGCTCCTCGAGTGCGTAATAAACCTCTCGAGGTCCTATTAGTATCACTTTGATATTTAAGGGAATAGATTTTGCTTTAAGAGCCTGAGGTAGGCCCATCTGCATTTCATTGCCGTGCTGTTCGATGTAAATCTTGCCATCGCGCAGAGCGCGTTTTAATGCCTCCCAGGTTGAGGCATCGCGCAATACCTTCTCAATATCAAGAATCAGATAGCCACCGTTGGCATGGTGTAACGCACCAGGAATGATGTTGTGATAATTGCTGGCCGGCGAGTTTTGTTCAGAGGATAAGGTAATGCTGCCGAAGAGATTGTTGTAGCTGGGGTTCGATTCAAAAATAATCGGTGCACCGCTGGCTCGACGATGGGCGCTGAACAGGTTAGGGCGGTACAGTTCTTCAAGTAATAAGCGACGGTTACTTTGGCTTTCCTGCTGTGATTCATCGAGATGTTCAACGATGGTGCGTGGCAGGTGGTCGTTTATCTGGGCCAGATAAAAGAGGATGCCCGCGTAGCCCAGATAACTATTTTGAATTTGATCAAATAGTGGCTTCAGGGAGTGGCGAATCGTTTCCTGTTGCAGCGTGCGTTGTTTGTTATTGAGGTCACGTTGCCACTGGGGTAACTCTAGTAAGCAGTCGTTAAGCAGCTCTTCAAGCTCTTCTGCCTGTTTATGAAAGGTGTCTCGCTGCTGGTCGGTGAGTTTGGCAAAGCTGGCTTCGTCGGCGATTTGGCCCTCAATCAGTGGGCTGAAGTTAATGGCGCTGTCCTGACGGTACAGGGCAATCTGCATGGAGGCTGCTTTCTTCTCAACGATATCAATGGATTGATCGTAAAGTTGATCGAACTGCTTCTGGAAGGCGGCTATTTTGCGCAGATAGGTCGGGTGCTCAAAAACGGCCGGGAAGGTCGCCAGCACCTCTTCAATCAACTTGTCGATATCCTTTAAAAAGGCTGAGCCCTGCTTGTGCGGCAAGGCAATCGCACGCGGCTCACTCGGGTTATCAAAGTTATTAACGTATAACCAATCCTGCGGAGGATCAGATACAGCCGCCAACGGTGCCAAGTATTCCATGACGTAGCGAATACGGCCGGTACCGCTTTCACCAGCAAGGTATAAGTTATATCCGGGTTGTGGAGTTCGTATGCCAAGCTCTAGCGCTTCTGTAGCGCGGGGCTGGCCGAGAATCTGGCTGGCGGTGGGTGGGGTGCAGGCTTTATCAAGCTGCAGGTCATCGGGGTGGATATGTCGAACTAGCTGATCAGCGTTTAATTTCACCCTGGTTAGTGTCCCTTTTTGAGGTGGAGGCGAGCTTTTTCTTTGGTTGCAGTCGAGCCCCGGGAAAAAGCGCTTAAAGTGAGTATAGTCATGACTGTTTGAGTAAAGCAACAGATGAAAATGACCGAGAACGTGCTACTAGTTTAAACAAGAGAGTGGAAGCTTGAGGTGTCTATGGCAAGCTTCTCCAGTGTATTGATGCCAGTTATTGATCGAGTTTTTTCTCGAATATCCACATTGATTTATCTAATGATGATTAAGATCAATGACTATCTTCTGCTAGTTTGAAAAAGTAAGCATTCCTTGCTTTCAGGTGCCTGAGCTTATCGTTTGATAGGTGAAGGAGAATCGGGAAATCGGTTAGAGTCCGATACGTGCCCAACGCTGTGATGGTGATTGTTCAATAAGTAAGGGAGCCTCTGTTCTACTCTGAGCGAAATAGATTGAGGTCTGAAATGTTCAGATTCAAGGTGCAAATCGCACGTAATAGCTAGCTATTGCGAAGATTCGCAACACAGAAACTGGGTATTTCAGGCGCAAGATACGAGTTCATGATTAGATCAGCGGTTCCCCAGCCACTGGTAATAAACCGGGAAGGCGTTTGAACAAGTTGATCCGAAGTCAGAAGACCGGCCTGTGAGCTAATAGAGACGTTTGGACAGACGCGCTCTCTCTTTTCCGGAGTGGGGAATACAATGGAAAAGCTAGCAGATTTACATCAAAAAAAGTTACATCAAAACGAGTTATATCAAAAAGAAGTCTTCTTTACTGATGATGAGCGTCAGGGTTTATACAAGACAGTCTTTAACCGCCGTGACGTGCGTGGTCAATTCAAGCCCGATGCAATTCCAGATGACGTTTTAAGTCGCATACTCTATGCCGCACATCACGCGCCCTCGGTTGGTTTTATGCAGCCTTGGAACTTTGTGGTGGTTCGCTCAAATGATGTGAAAAAACGTGTTCATAACGCCTTTGTTGAAGCCCACGAGGACGCGGGCAAACTGTTCGATGAACAGGATAAAGAGAAGGGCGAAATTTATCGCTCACTTAAGTTAGAAGGCATTCTAGAGTCGCCGATTAATATCTGTATCACCTGTGATCGTTCGCGCACAGGTCCTGTCGTGGTTGGTCGAACGGCAATCAAAACCATGGATCTTTACAGTAGTGTTTGTGCGGTAGAGAACCTTTGGTTGGCAGCACGAGCCGAGGGGGTCGGTGTTGGCTGGGTGAGTATTATCAAACAAAAGGCGCTGCAAGAGGCCTTGGGTATGCCATCCAAAATCGTGCCGATTGCGTACCTTTGCCTGGGTTACGTTTCACACTTCTATGAAAAACCAGAATTGGAAACTGCCGGTTGGCTGGAGAGGACTCCACTGCATGAGACGCTTTATTTTGACCAGTGGGGTGACACAAAAAACGAAGCTGAGGATTCACTGGTTTCACAGATTGTTGAGGACAAGACATTCCCGCAGCAGTGGTGATTGATACGGTTTAAGGGCAAGGGCTCTTGTCGATGAGTAATTTCTCTACGAGAGCCCTTCATTGTTTTCTGTGAAGCTTGGCAAATTATTAACAGCGACTTGATACATATCAACGACACTGCTTTCGAGCGTTGTCACCATAAGCGATCTTCAATAATTCTCAGGTTAACAATAGCCATGGCTGTATCAACTCCACATCGATTTGCTCTGTTAATACCGAAAACATTAGCCGCTTTACCTGTTGTTCGGCGATTGCCTTGGCCCGGACCGTTTAAGTATTTGCCTAAACTTGTGCAGCTGAAAGTGGCAGAAAAGGCCTGTAATCGTTTGTTGCAGGAACAGATAGAGTACGGTGATCTGGATTTTCTTGAGGGTGTTACCTTACGTCTGCAAATAAAGGACATGGGCTTTGATTGGGCGATCACTAAGGTTGGTAATCAGTTGAGCTTTTCTAAAGGCTTCGATGGCGCAGAAACGACCTTTGCTGGTAACAGCAAGGAGTTGTTATTGGTGGCAAGCCGACGTGAAGATCCAGATACGCTATTTTTCCAGCGTCGCTTATCCATTGAAGGTGATACGGAATTGGGACTTGAGGTTAAAAACCTGATCGACAGTGTTGATATGGACGAGATGCCGACGGTAATTAACCACGCCCTGTACTTAAGCGCAGATTTTGTAGAAGCATTACCAGCCTGATTTTTAATTAGCCAAAGCCAGAATTCCCGGCTTTGGCTAAGATTGAATGAGCAGAACCTACGGCTGTTCACTGGTCGCAATAAAATCCATCCCTGACTGGCCACGCCAGTAACCATCGCAAGCAGGTGCGCTTAGATATTGTTGAATATCAGTATCTTGCGACTCACTCTTAATAACATCATCGTATCGTTTAATGATCTCGCCCGTGTGCTGAGGTTGTGGGCTGATACGCATCAGGTCGACCCCAAGTTCCTGCATTTGATGCCAATGGGGCAGCAAGTGTTGGATTCGACCGGACTGGGTTTGAATGCCGTTGATGTTAAAAAAGGCTTCGCCTTCCTGGCTATCCATCGGCAAACCTTCCGGGTAATCCTGACAGACAAACTGGCAGTTATCTTTGGATATATTGCGATATCGAGTGGTAAAACAGCGCGCTGAATACGCTAACGGCATGCGGCCGTAGGAGAATACTTCGGTTTCAATTTGGTCGCGAATTCCTAATGCCTCGGCATCCCTCAGAATATCGGCCAGTGTCTCAGCGTTTAACTCAACCGGCATAACCCAACGCATCAAGCCCTGGTTGTGTAGCTGTTTTAGCGTATAGGCGTTGTAAATATTCAGGCTCGGGCCAGCGACAAACGGCAGCTTCTGATCGGCCATTAATTGCACGGCGCCCATCTCGTTGGCTTCTACCAATAATTCACCGTTATTGCACAGCTGCCTGACGCTACTCAGGTCTGAACCTGCTTCAATCAATGCCAGCGTTGATAACACAATCTGCTTACCAGATTTAGCCAGCTCTTTGGCGAGCTCAATCCATTCGGCAGGTTTAAGATTGCGACGTTTGGCGCAAACGGTCTCGCCCAGATAAATAACATCAACCGCGCTATTGATGTGCTGCTGATAAAAATCTTCAACGGTTTTGCGTGGCCATAAATAAAGGATAGGGCCCAGGGATAAACGCATACAGACTCCAGATATTCAGTTATTGGGTGCCTTTAAAAAATAGTGATTTTTTCGTGAGTGCAAGGAAGCATCGCGCGGAGAACCGCAGTGTATATGACATACATGAGGATTCGAGCACGGAGCTGACGTGGCAATCGCGGAAAAGTGCATTTGTAGAGATAGCCTATTGCCAAGGGCGGTTATAGGCGCCCAATGTGGTTTGTGTGCCTTCAGAGACGCTGGCCAAATCCTGCATCCACTGCGGTTTGGCTGAAAAGGCTTGTGGGTTGTTCAAGCAGCTATCAATAGCTTCACGCCAGACTTTGACTACTTTGCTGACATAGGCGGTACTGCGTTGGCGACCTTCAATTTTAATCGCCTTAATGCCAGCCGCTTGTAGCTGAGGCAGTAATTCAAGGGTGTTGAGGCTGGTTGGTTCTTCCAGCGCGTGATAAGTGCTGCCTTCAACCGTAAAACGGCCTTTGCAGACTACCGGGTAACCGGCTTTTTCGTCAGAAGCAAAGCGATCAATCAGCACATCGTTGAGGCGGGTTTCAGTACCATCTTCTGTTTCCACCCAGCGCACTGCTTTGGCAGGACTACAAGCACCACAGGTATTGGGTGATTCGCCGGTTGCGTAGGATGACAACAGGCAGCGGCCTTCAACCATTACGCAGAGGCTGCCAAAACCAAATACTTCTAACTCGACGGGGCTGTTTTCGGCCAGTTGTTTCACCTGTGCCATAGACAGAACGCGAGGGATTACCGCACGCTTAATATCAAACTGTTCCTTATAAAAGCGCAGGGCTTCAACGTTAGTGGCGGAGCCCTGTACGGAAAGGTGACGATCTAACTGAGGGTGTTTTTCGGTGGCATAGGCCAACACCCCGGTGTCAGCAACGATCAGCGCATCAATACCAATGTCAGCCGCAACATCCACGGCCTTTTGCCAACGCTTCCAGCCAGCAGGCTGAGGGTAGGTGTTAATAGCAACGTAAACTTTAGCACCACGATCATGGGCGTATTTAACGGCTTTTTGCGCCGTACCATCATTGAAATTCAAGCCGGCAAAATGTCGGGCATTGGTATCATCTTTAAAACCGATATAAACAGCATCTGCACCGTTATCAACGGCTGCCTTTAACATCGGATAATTTCCTGCGGGACACACCAGTTTCATCAAACTCACCCACGTTCGCGAATAAAAACATGAGTTAGACTTTTGCACTAACTCAAATCGAATCTCGCGATTCTATGCCTTCCATGGTGTTTTTATATGAGTGAGATCAAGTAATTAAAAAAACTGAGGTATGTCGCTTTGGGCTTTGTTAGTGGAGTGTCGAGAGCAAACTGGGGATTATGCTGCGCCGAATAGGTGTGATCTGCCTCTCACTTTGTTCTATGTCAGAAAGACTTCAAGCTTTTCCATGCCGTAAGGGGATAGTTCGCTTTATCTGATGGTTGGTTAATGGCTTTGGATAGTTTACGTAGGTCTGATAAGCCGCAGGCGCCATCAGGCGTTATCTTGGAATATTTACGCCGGAAGGCGCTATGCTTTTCCGGCCTACTTGCTAAGTTCCTCGCAAAAGCGTATCCGGCTTTTAATTCATCACCGCTGACTAAGTTTGGTGAAAAGTAATAATATCTATCCATTGTTCATGACTCCTTATGATGCATAACGCCGCGTTAATGGGCCGCACTGGAGGCGGCGGAGCGCCGGAACGGAGGTCCAAGACCCGAAGGGACTGATCATTGAACGCCTTGTTATGCATTTTTAGTTTCCATGAACTTGTAAGTGTAAAAAAGACCGTATTTCCTGATACATTTGCGACAGCCTGACATACGGCCACCGGCCCAAAACATTAGAGCCAACAACAAGACCAGTTCTTTGGAGTCTGGAAATCAATGTAAAAGCATACTCTTCCGACACGCTATACTTTTCTGCCAACAGCCTGGCAGCTTTTTCGTTTTGTTCTCCAACCTTACTATTATCTCGGCTTTCACCATCATACGGCAGAATATCACCAATTAAATAAAGCACTTCAATTTCGCGAAATGAAAGATCTGAAAAAATAGAAACAAGCTCGCAATAGTAATCGGGCTTCTCAGTAAGGAGGTTTTCTTTCATTCCTTGAACAAACAGCTTTACGAGAAAATCAACTTTCTCCTGAGCCGCTGACTTTTCAATTGCTTCATTTGTTTTAAGAAAACCAGCAATAAACTGGTCAGATTGTAATTCAGTGTCACCGATCTTTAGTTCGCCATTTTCAAGACCTGCTATTAATCGATCAAATCTCTTTTCTCTAAAATATTGGACTGCCTTTCCTAAGGTTGTCCTGAGAGCAAGTTTTCCAGCGGTAGTTGTTACTTCCACATAACCTCCCTGATTGCATAACAGCTTAGTGAATGACACGTGTCGCATAACTCCCCGTTGACAGAAAGTTTTTGGCAGTAATGCCGCAACGGGGGATCTACAGGATTTAAATAAAAATTTTGAGGGACTTTCATGCGAACCAATCCTTGGAGCAAGCTTGTGGGTAAGACTCTCTTTTAACGCATTGGATGAAAAAGGGCAATCTCACATAGATGAATAAAAAGGCTGCCTGTTATGACAGGCAGCCTAACGATTCCTTTTAGGCGGAATATTACTTATCCATATGCACATCGCGTTGTGGGAATGGAATGGTGATGTTGTTGTTATCAAATTCCTTCTTAACCTGTTCGATCAGGTCAAAATGAACCGGCCAGTAATCGTCGGTTTTTACCCATACACGGACCAGTAAATTCACTGAACTGTCGGCATGTTCTGAGACAAAAATCTCTGGGCCCGGGTCAGCAAGGATATGGTCGTTGGCATCAACGATTTTGGCGATGACTTCTCTGGCTTGATCAATGCTGTCCTCATAACTAATGCCGAAGGTGCTTTCAACACGGCGTATTTCTTCTGCAAACAGGTTGCGAATAGGACCGTTTGACAGCAAGCCGTTAGGGATAATGATGCGTTCGTTATCCATGGTGTTGAGAATGGTGTTGAAGACCTGAATCTTAACTACGCGTCCCAAAAAGCCTTGAGCCTCGATCACATCATCAATTTTGTAGGGTTTGAACAGCAGAATCAGTACGCCACCGGCGAAGTTTGATAGGCTGCCCTGAAGTGCCAGACCAATGGCCAGACCGGCAGCACCAAATACAGCGATGAAGGAGGTGGTTTCAATGCCGATCATTGACGCAACACTGATCAGCAGCAGACCTTTCAGACCTACCGAAATCAGACTGTTCAGAAAATGGCTTAGTGCTTGATCCGCGCCGCGTTTATCCAGCACCCTGCTCATGCTTCGGCAAACACGGTTGATAATCCAGAAGCCTATAACCAGCGTAATCAGTGCTAGTAGTACTTTGGGTGCGTAGGCTATTGCGAGTTCTGTGATTTGTTCGATGTAGGGTTGAGGGTCAAAATCGTCCATTTTTTTTAGCTCCTTAAGAAATTTGAGTATCACCGTTTTTATACAGAGAGCTGAATTAGAGCTCAACAAGAAAACGTTAAAAGGCTAATTTTTTTGATATGGCTGTCGAGTAGAACAGAGGTATATGACTGGTGTCATACAGGTAGTTAAAGAAAGTTGTATGCTAAAAGAAGTTACTGGTTAATAAGGGGTTGGGAAAATGGCACTGAATATTGAATCAATTCTCGGCAACGAAGCTGAATCATTGCTGAGCCATCGTTGTGATGGCCTTAATTCAACCGCATTACAGCTACCGGGTGGTGATTTTATCGACCGAGTTGTCTCTCTCGGCGACAGAAACCCTCAGGTGTTACGTAATTTCCAAAGCCTGTTTAACCATGGCCGTTTGGCTGGCTCGGGCTATTTATCGTTGTTGCCGGTCGATCAAGGTGTTGAGCACACGGCAGGCGCGTCCTTTGCGCCCAATCCATTGTATTTTGATCCCGCTAATATTGTTGAATTGGCCATTGAGGGCGGCTGCAATGCGGTGGCTTCTACATTGGGTATTTTGGGCAGTGTGGCGCGGCGTTACGCACACAAGATTCCCTTTATCGTAAAGTTGAATCATAACGAGCTATTATCCTATCCCAACCGGTATGACCAGACGTTGTTTGCTGGCGTCAAACAGGCCTTTGACTTAGGCGCTGTTGCGGTGGGGGCCACGGTGTATTACGGCTCCGGTGAATCCAGGCGTCAGGTCGAGGAAATCAGCGAAGCCTTTGCCCATGCCCATGAGCTGGGCATGGTCACGGTTTTATGGGCCTATTTGCGTAATAGCGAGTTTAAAACGCCTAAAGTGGATTATCACACTGCCGCCGATTTAACCGGTCAGGCTAATTATTTGGCAGCAACCATCGAGGCCGATATCGTCAAACAGAAACAAGCCCAGTGTAACGGCGGCTTTAAGACGCTCCAGTTTGGCAAAACTCATCCTGGCATGTACGACGGTCTTTGCTCTGAGCATCCCATCGATTTAGTGCGTTATCAGGTGGCCAATTGCTTTATGGGGCG